>Ga0208478_1000284_pt1 | contig 18997 bp, 12 predicted proteins | sample NGESurdeep072012_5_FD_184462 | JGI IMG/M metagenome (GOLD analysis project Ga0208478, IMG submission 184462) | Arctic peat soil microbial communities from Barrow, Alaska - NGEE Surface sample 415-2 deep-072012 (SPAdes) | ecosystem: Environmental > Terrestrial > Soil > Wetlands > Peat ...
CCGGCTCCCCGTGCTGCCAGTCGCGCCGCGTCATCTTGCGGCCGTCGGTGCGAAACCACCACACGTCCGGCAGCCCGGAGTCCTTGAGCGGCGTACCGCGCAGGAAGCTGTTGCGGTGAAAGACGGGATGCGCGCGGCGCAGCCGGATCAGCCGGCGCGTGAACTCGCGCATCGCATCCGCCTGCGGGTTCTCGCCCCAGTCGTACCACGAGATCTCGCTGTCCTGGCACCAGCCGTTGTTGTTGCCGCCCTGGCTGCGGCCGATCTCGTCGCCGCCGAGCAGCATCGGGGTGCCCTGCGAGACGAACAGCGTGGTCAGGAAGTTCCGCTGCTGACGCGCCCGCAGGGCGAGGATCTCCTCGTCGTCGGTCTCGCCCTCGACGCCGCAGTTCCAGGAGCGGTTGTCATCGGTGCCGTCCTGGTTGCCCTCGAGGTTGGCCTCGTTGTGCTTGTCGTTGTAGGAGACGAGGTCCGCGAGCGTGAAGCCGTCGTGCGCGGTGATGAAGTTGATCGACGCAAACGGGTCGCGTCCGTCATGGGCGTACAGATCCGAGGAGCCGGTCAGCCGCGAGGCGAAGTCGCCAACCCCCGCATGCTGGCGCCAGAAGTCCCGCATTGTGTCGCGGTAGATGCCGTTCCACTCCGACCACAGGACGGGGAAGTTGCCCACCTGATAGCCGCCGGGACCGACATCCCACGGCTCGGCGATCAGCTTCACCTGCGAGAGCACGGGGTCCTGGTGGATCACGTCGAAGAAGGCCGACAGCCGGTCGACGTCGTAGAACTCGCGCGCCAGCGCCGAGGCGAGATCGAAACGGAAGCCGTCGACGTGGCATTCCACCGCCCAGTAGCGCAGCGAGTCCATGATCAGCCGCAGCACGCTCGGGTGCACCGGGTTGAGCGAGTTCCCGGTGCCGGTGAAGTCCATGTAGTGGCGCTCCTCGTCGGGCATGAGCCGGTAGTAGGAGCGGTTGTCGATGCCCTTGAACGAGAGTGTGGGCCCGAGGTGGTTGCCCTCCGCGGTGTGGTTGTAGACAACGTCGAGGATCACCTCGATTCCGGCCCGGTGCAGGGCCTTGACCATGCCCTTGAACTCGCGCACCTGCTCGCCGTCGCTGCCGGTCGCCGCGTACTCGGAGTGCGGGGCCAGGAACCCGATTGTGCTGTAGCCCCAGTAATTGGTCAGCTCCCGGTCGGCGAGGAAGGACTCGTCGCAGATGTGGTGCACGGGCAGCAGCTCGACGGCGGTGACGCCGAGCGAGGTGAGGTACTCGATCGCCGGCTCGGAGGCCAAGCCGGCGTAGGTGCCGCGCAGGTCCTCGCGGATCTCGGGATGGCGCATCGTGAACCCCTTCACGTGCGTCTCGTAGATCACCATGTCGGAGAACGGAAGCCGGGGCGGGACGTCGCCCTCCCAGTCGAAGTGTGGGTTGACCACGACCGACTTCGGGATCACGAACGCGTCGTCCTCGTCGTCGGGTTCGAAGTCGGCGTCCTCCTCGCCCGTCGGCACGTAGGGCAGCACGTTGACGTGCTCGCGCCACGCGACCATGCCGTCGATCGCCTTCGCGTAGGGATCGATCAGCAGCTTGGACGGGTTGAAGCGATGTCCCTCCTGCGGCGCGTACGGACCGTGCACCCGGTAGCCATAGTGCTGGCCGGGGCCCACGCCGGGCAGGTAGCAATGGAAGTTGTGAGCCGTCCGCTCCGCCACGTCGACGGACGTTTCCTCGCCGGCCTGGTCGAACAGGCACAGCTCCACGCGCTCGGCGTTCTCCGAGAACAGCGAGAAGTTGGTGCCTTCTCCGTCCCAGCTCGCGCCCAGCGGGAAGGGCCGTCCTGGCCACACCTCGGTCATTCGATCAACGCTCCCGAGAGAGGCGCCAGCGTGACGTGCCCGTCGTCGAGGCGGGTCTGTGGATCGGTGGCCAGGACGACGCGCCCGCCCGCGCACGGCACGCGCCGCGGTTCCGCGGCGAAGTTCGAGACCAGCTCGTAGTGCCCCCGGCGGACCCGCAGCCAGCGCGCCGGCTCGTCGAACGCGATCTCGTCGGCGTCGCCGACGGGGAGGGCGCGACGCGCGGCCAGCAACTCTGCGTACAGCCGAGCCAGTTCCGGGTCGCGACGGCGCGTCAGCTTCGAGGCCGCGAACGTCTCGGGCGACTGCGGGTCGGGGATCTCGCGATCGAACTGCGCGAACGCGGCGAACTCGCGCCGGCGCCCCTCTCGCGTGGCGTTCGCGATCTCGGCGTCGATGTGGTCGGAGAAGAACTGGAACGGAGCCTGCTCGCCGTACTCCTCGCCCTGGAACAGGAGTGGCACGAACGGCGCCAGCACGGTGCTGAACGCGGCCAGCGCTCGCGCCGGCTCCGGCAGGCGGTCGCCGAACGCGCGATTGCCGACCTGGTCGTGGTTCTGGGAGAAGACGACGAACCGGCTCGGCGGAACGTCGTCGGCGGGAGCGCCGAAGCGCCGCCGGCGGAAGCTCGAGTAGCCACCGTCGTGCACGTGGGGCCGGTGGTAGGCCTTGGCGAGCTGGGACACACTGCCGAACTCGGCGTAGTAGCCCTCGCGGTAGCCGGTCAGCAGCACGCGCAGTGCGTGGTGGAAGTCGTCGGCCCAGGCCCCGTCACAGCCGTAGCCGCCGTGGTCAGCCGGGCGCATCACGCGGGGGTCGTTGAGCCCGCTCTCGGCGATCACCAGGGCGCGCTCGTCGACCTCGTGCACGCGCCGCGCGATCGCGGCCACGATGTGCTCGGCATTGTCATCGAAGATGGCGTGGATGGCGTCGAGGCGCAGGCCGTCGATCCCGAACTCGCGCACCCACCCGACCGCGCTCTGGATCACCCACTCGCGGACCGGATCGCAGTCGGCGTCGTCGAAGTTGATCGCCCGTCCCCACGGGGTCTCGTACTTGCCGGTGAAGTACGGTCCGAACGCCTCCATCGCCTTGACGCCGGAGGCGCCGAGATGGTTGTAGACGACGTCGAGGATCACCGCGAGTCCCGCTTCGTGAGCCGCGCGGACGAGCCGCGCGAGCCCGTGCGGGCCGCCATAGGCGGAGTGCGCGGCCGAGATGTAGACCCCGTCGTAGCCCCAGCCGTGGCGGCCGGGGAAATCGGCCACGGGCATGATCTCGATCGCCGTGACGCCGAGTTCCGCGAGCTCGCGGAGGTGCGGGATCGCCGCCTCGAACGTCCCCTCGGGCGTGAACGTGCCGACGTGAAGCTCGTATACGACCAACTGCTCGATCGAGGGGGGCGCGAAGCGCCGCTCGTGATCATCGCGCAAGGTGCTGGTGTCGAGCACCCGCGACGGGCCGCGCAGCCCATCGGGCTGCCAGCGGCTGCACGGATCGGGTAGCGCCACACCGTCGAGCACGAACCAGTAGTCCGAGCCCGAAGGCGCCGAGGCCAGGGCCTCGTAGATCCCGTACCCCACGTGCTCGAGCGCCTGATCGCGATCCTCGATCCGCAGCGCGACCGACCCCGCCCACGGCGCCCAGACCCGGAACTCGGTCGTTCCTTCGGGTCGGGGGCGGGCCCCGAGCGGGAGCTCCCACGGGTACGCACCGGACTCGGTGGCCGGGACCCGGGCAGGGGCCGAGACGCGAGCCTCACGGCGCGCCGTCACTGCGCGGGCATCAGTCGACATCGGGGACTAGCCAGATGGCCGCCAGCGGCGGCAGCGTCAGCTCGGCGGAATAGGACTGACCGTGCCACGGAATCGGCTCGGGCTCGATCGCCCCGAGGTTTCCGGTGTCACTGCCTCCGTAGAAGGTCGAATCGGTGTTGATCGCCTCCCGCCAGCGGGACGAGCGCGGCAGCCCGAGCCGGTAGCCGGAGCGCGGCACCGGCGAGAAGTTGGCCACGAACACGAGCACCCGCTCGTGGTCGGCGGAGCTGCGGGCGAACGCGATCACGTTGCTGTCGGCGTCGTTGGGCTCAAGCCACCAGAACCCCGCCGGCTCGGAGTCGAGGCCCCACAGCGCCGGCTCATCGCGGTACACGCGATTGAGGTCGCGCACGAGCGACTGGATGCCGGCATTCTCGGGTCGCCCGAGCAGATGCCAGTCGAGCGAGCGCTCATGGCTCCACTCCTGCTCCTGGGCCAGCTCACCGCCCATGAACAGCAGCTTCTTGCCCGGGTGCGCCCACATGTAGGCGTAGAGCGAACGGAGGTTGGCCAGCTTCTGCCAGCGGTCGCCCGCCATCTTGGAGTACAGCGAGCCCTTGCCGTGCACGACCTCGTCGTGCGAGAGCGGCAGGATGAAGTTCTCGCTGAAGGCGTACATCAGGCTGAAGGTCAGCTCGTGGTGGTGATAGCGGCGGTAGATCGGATCCTGCTGGAAGTATCCGAGCGTGTCGTGCATCCAGCCCATGTTCCATTTGAAGCCGAAGCCGAGACCACCGAGATAGGTCGGTCGGGACACCCCTGGCCACGCCGTCGATTCCTCGGCGGCTGAGATCACGCCGGGCTCATCGCGGTAGATGACCTCGTTGAACTCCTTCAGGAAGGCCACCGCGTCGAGATCCTCGCGGCCCCCGAACGCGTTCGGGACCCATTCGCCTTCCTTGCGCGAGTAGTCGAGGTAGAGCATCGAGGCGACGGCATCGACGCGGATGCCGTCGACGTGGTACTCGCGCAGCCAGAACAGCGCGTTGGAGATGAGGAAGTTGCGGACCTCGTAGCGGCCGTAGTTGAACACGAGCGTGCCCCAGTCGGGGTGCGCGCCGCGGCGGGGGTCGGCGTGCTCGTACAGCGCTGTGCCGTCGAAGCGGGCCAGCGCCCATTCGTCGCGCGGGAAGTGCGCCGGCACCCAGTCGAGGATCACGCCGATCCCGTGCCCGTGCAGCCGGTCGACGAACTCGCGCAGGTCGTCGGGGGAGCCGTAGGCCGGGGTGGGCGCGAAGTAGCCGGTCACCTGGTAGCCCCACGAGCCACTGAACGGATGGGCCATCACCGGCAGCAGCTCGACGTGGGTGAACCCCATGTCGTTGACGTAGGCGGCCAGCTCGTCGGCCAGCTCGAGGTAGCTCAGCGACCGGTTGCCCTCGAGCGGGTTCAGCCGCCAGGAGCCCAGATGGACCTCGTAGATCGACACCGGCTGGGCCAGCGGCTGCTGTTCGCGGCGGGTGCTCAGCCAACGCGCGTCGGCCTCGCTCCAGCGATGCTCGGGCTGACACACGACCGACGCCGTCCGCGGCGGCGGCTCGGTCTCCTGCGCGTACGGATCGGCTCGCAGGACGAGATCGCGATCGGCGGTCAGGAGCTCGTACTTGTACCGCGCTCCCGCCCCGACAGCGGGGACGAACAGCTCCCAGATGCCGGTGGCGCCGAGCGAGCGCATCGGGTGCAGCCGCCCGTCCCAGGAGTTCCAGTCGCCGACCACGCTGACCGAGCGGGCGGCGGGCGCCCACACCGCGAAGGCCGTCCCGTGGCGTCCCTCGTGCTCGCGCACGTGGGCCCCGAGCCGGTCGTAGAGCTGCTCGTGGCGCCCCTCGCCGACGAGGTGCTGGTCGAGCTCGCCGATCGTCGGCGTGAACGCGTACGGGTCCTCGATCGTGAAGCTGGTATCCGGCCCGTACTCGACTTCGAGCGTGTAGCGCAGCGGCAGCTCGACGCCGTCGATCCGGCCCTCGAAGATGCCGGCGGGGTGGATCAGCTCGAGCTCGACGCCGGCGCCGGCGCCGTAATGGGCCGTGACCGCGCTGGCCGCCGGACGCAGTGCCCGGATGACGACGCCGTCGCCGTCCGGATGGGCGCCGAGGACGGAGTGCGGGTCCGGGTGCTCGCGGCGGCCGAGGGCGTCGAGGGCCTGGGTCGCCACCTTCATGCGGACTCGAGCAGCCGCCGGATGCCGGCGACGGGGATCGGCAGCCAGTCCGGCCGGTTCTCGAGCTCGTATTGCAGCTCGTAGATCGCCTTCTCGAGCTCGTAGATCGAGAGCAGGTTGGTCAGCGCCGCGCCCCCGGACGGCAGCAGCGTGGCGTCGACGGTGTCGAGATAGCGGCTCAGGAAGGCGTGGCGGGCGCGCTCCTCGAAGTCGGCCGGCGCCGTGGCTCCGCGCTGCAGCTCCACCGCCGAGACGACGTAGGCGAATGAGCGCAGCATGCTCGCCACGTCGCGCAGCGGCGAGCGCTTCTGGCGACGCTCGGGCAGCGGCCGGGCGGGCTCGCCCTCGAAGTCGATGATCACCCAGCCGCGCGGCGTGTAGAGCGTCTGTCCGAGGTGGTAGTCGCCGTGGGTGCGGATCACGCGACCGCCGAGGCCGAGCTGGGCGCGCATGGCCAGCCGCTCCCGGACGTCCTGGGCCCGGCCGGCAATCGGCGCCACGCCGTCGTCGTCGGGCAGCCGCAGGAAGATCCGCTCGATGTCCTCGTCGATCGTCGCCGTCAACAGCGCCAGCGCCTCATTGCTGGGCTCCTCGGGCGAAAAGGCGGGATCGCCGGCGTCGGAGGCGAGCACGGAGTGCATCGCGGCGGTGACTTCGCCGAGGCTGCCCAGACGTTCGAGGAACAGGTCGGGATCGCGCTGGATCTCATCCAGGGCCAGCTCCCAACCGTCGACCGCATCCGAGAAGAAGCGTTGAACCACGCCGAGCGTGGTCGAGAACGAGCGGCCGTCGTACTCGTAGTAGCCGTACAGCGGCGCGATGTTGGGGAACTCTCGTGCGGTCAGGAAGCGGAGCATCTCTAGTTCTGGGTTGATGCCCGCTTCCAGCTTCCTGAACACCTTCAAGACGAGCTCGTCGCCGAACACCAGCGACGAGTTCGACTGCTCGACGCCGATCAGCCGCACCGCCGCGTCATCGGGAAGCGCGATCACGCCGTCGGCGCGGCTGAAGCGCAGTGTCCCCTCGCCGGCCTCGATCGGCTCGCCCGCGTCGATACGGCGCAGCAGCTCCCGTGCATGGTCTGGATCGGCGACGCCGTCGATGATCGTCCACTCGTCGGTGTAGGCGATCCGCTCCTGCGTGACCAGCTCGCCGCGGGGCCGCAGGCCGAGCGGGAGCTGGTACAGCTCGTGCTGGCCGGTGGCGAAGCGCGTCTGCACGAGCGCCAGCAGCAGCGTCGGCTGCTCTGCGAGCACGACGCTCTCGAGCACCTCGATCCCGGTGACGTGACGGGACTTGGACGCGTACCAGCGCTGCTTCTCGACCCATTCGCGCAGAGCCTCGACGTCGAGGAAGTGGCGGACGTCGGTCCCTGGTGCCCAGATGCCGTCGGTCATCGGACCTCCTCCTGTTGATCCTCTCCGACCAGCTGGAACCAATAGAAGCCTCGCGGCGCGAGGGTGAGCAGATACGGCAGCTCCCCGATCCGAGGGAAGTGCGAGCGCCCGAACAGCTCCACCGGATGGCGGCCCTGCCGGGCGGAGAGATCGAGTTCGACGGCCTGGGCCGAGCGTGCGACGTTGTGCACGCACAGCATCACGTCGTCCTCGAAGCGGCGCAGGTGGGCGAAGATGCGGGGATTGGAAGTCCGGATCGGCACGTAGGTACCGAAGCCGAACACCGGATGCTCCTTGCGCAGCGCGATGAATCGGTGGATCCAGCGCAGCAGCGACGTCGGTGTCCGCAGCTGGGCCTCGATGTTGACCGCCTGATAGCCGTAGACCGGATCCATCAGCGGCGGTGCGTACAGCTGCGCGAAGTCGGCCCGCGAGAAGCCGCCGTTGCGGTCGCCGGTCCACTGCATCGGCGTCCGGACGCCGTCGCGGTCGCCGAGGAACACGTTGTCGCCCATGGCGATCTCGTCGCCGTAGTAGAGGACCGGCGAGCCGGGCAACGAGAACAGGATCGCCGTCATCAGCTCGATCTCGTCGCGGCCGTTGTCGAGCAGCGGCGCCAGCCGGCGACGGATTCCGACGTTGATCTTCATGCGCGGGTCCTTGGCGTATTCCGCGTACATGTAGTCCCGCTCTTCGTCGGTCACCATCTCGAGCGTCAACTCGTCGTGGTTGCGCAGGAACAGCCCCCACTGACACGTATCCGGAATCGCAGGGGTCTGCTCGAGGATCTCGTAGATCGGCACCGCCTCCTCACGCCGCACAGCCATGAACATACGCGGCATGACGGGAAAGTGGAACGCCATCTGACACTCGTCGCCGTCGCCGAAGTACTCGACCACGTCCGAGGGCCACTGGTTGGCTTCGGCCAGCAGCACGCGATCGGGGTAGATCTCGTCGATCTCGTGCCGCACCCGCTTCAGGTACTCGTGGGTCTCGCGCAGGTTCTCGCAGTTGGTCCCCTCACGCTCGTACAGGTAGGGCACCGCGTCGAGCCGCAGCCCGTCAAGGCCGAGGTCGAGCCAGAAGCGCAGCACGTCCAGCATCGCCTCCTGCACCTCGGGATTGGCGAAGTTGAGATCGGGCTGGTGGGAGAAGAAGCGATGCCAGTAGTAGGCGCCGGCGACCGAGTCGTAGGTCCAGTTCGAGGTCTCGGTATCGGTGAAGATGATCCGGGCGCCGGCATAGCGCTCGTCGTTCTCGGACCACACGTACCAGTCCCGCTTGGGAGAGTTGGGGTCCGAACGCGACTCCTGGAACCAGGGATGGTCGCTGGAGGTGTGGTTCATGACCAGATCGGCGATCACCCGGATCCGCCGGGCGTGGGCAGCGTCGATGAACTGCCTGACGTCCTCGACCGTGCCGTAGTCCGGGTGCACCTGGTTGAAGTCCGAGATGTCATAGCCACCGTCACGCAGCGGCGAGGCGTAGAACGGCAGCAACCAGATGCAGTCGATCCCGAGCCACTGCAGGTAGTCGAGCTTCTCGGTCAGGCCGCGGAAGTCGCCGGACCCGTCTCCGTTGGCGTCGTAGAAGCCGCGGATGTGGATCTCGTAGAACACGGCCCGCTTGAACCACAGCGGCTCGGCCTCGAACCACTGGCGGTTCTGGGCCTGCGCCTCGACCGGAGGCTGCTCCTCAGGGTGGTGAGCGTCGGGCTCACCCGTCGCTCGTCCCGTGACCGCCTGCGAGCTCATCACGCCTCCACTTTAGTCACGTGGGCCTGGCGAACGCCGGGCTCGAGGCGCACGTAGTTGGGACCGATCCGCCACGGGAAGTGCTCGTCGGTGAGCAGGTCGTGGACTGAGAACGACGACGGCAGCCCGAGGTGCGCGGGAATCGTCATCGCACCCTCCTGCGGCCAATGGGGATCGAGGTTGACCACCGTGATCACGGTGTTGCCCGCGGATTGCTTGGCGTAAGCGATCAACGCCTCGTTGGCCGTGTCGAGGAAGGTCACGTTCGAGAACGCCTGCAGGGACGGGTTCTCACGCCGGGCCTCGTTGAGACGGCCGATCATCGGACTCAGCGGCCCGCCGATCGTCCGCTCCTTGAGCTCGTACTTCTCCGAGTGCAGGTACTCCTCCGAGCCCTCGCGCACCGGCACATTCTCGAGTTGCTCGTAGCCCGAGTAGATCCCGTAGCTGGGGCTGAGCGTGGCCGCCAGCACGAGCCGGGCCTCGAACGCGGCGCGACCGCCGTGCTGCAGGTAGGCGTGCAGGATGTCGGGCGTGTTGGCGAAGAAGTTCGGCCGGAAGTACTCCTGCTCCCCGGAATAGGCCAGCTCGGAGACGTATTCGGTCAGCTCCCAGCGGGCGTTCTTCCACGTGAAGTAGGTGTAGGACTGGCTGAACCCGATCTTGCCCAGGTGCCGCATCACCGCCCGCCGGGTGAACGCCTCGGCGAGGAAGACGACATCGCGGTCGCGGGCATGCACCTCGGCGATCAGCCAGGCCCAGAAGGCGAACGGCTTCGTATGCGGGTTATCGACCCGGAACACCTTGACGCCCCAGTCGACCCACCCCAGCACCACCTCGAGCAGCGCCTTCCAGAGCCCGCGCCAGTCCGGCGATTCCCAGTTGACGTTGTAGATGTCCTGGTAGCGCTTGGGGGGGTTCTCGGCGTACTTGAGCGTGCCATCGGGACGGTGGTGGAACCATTCGGGGTGCTCCTGCAGCCACGGGTGGTCGGCCGAGCACTGGATCGCGAAGTCGAGCGCGATGTCGAGCCCGAGCTTCGCGGCGGCCCGAGTCAGCGAGCGCACGTCGTCGATCGTGCCGAGCTCGGGTGCGACCGCGTCATGACCGCCGGCCTCGCCGCCGATCGCCCACGGTGAGCCGGGATCGCCCGACGCGGCGACCAGCGTGTTGTCACGGCCCTTTCGGTTCCTCACGCCGATTGGGTGGATCGGCGGCAGGTAGATCACGTCGAAGCCCAGCGCGGCCAGCTCCGGCAGCCGTTGCTCGACCGCGCTCAGACCGCCGAACGAGCGCGGGAACAGCTCGTACCAGGCGCCGAAGCGGGCCCGCAGGCGATCAACCTCAATTGTGAGCGGGTCGGCCAGCGTGACGCTACCGTGGCGCTCTTGGACGCGCTCGATCGCTTCGAACAGCTCGTGACCGAGGACCGCGTCGTATTTGGCGGTGTCCGGCGTCGTCTCGTCCTCGAGCGTCGCCAGCGCGTGCTCGATCAGCTTGCGCTCCGCCTTGACGCGCGTGCGCTCGGACGCGGCGCGCAGCAGCAGCGCGCCCTCCGACAGCTCCCCGGCGAGCTCGCGCTGGCCGGCCTGCAGCTTGCGGTCGAGCTCGTCGCGCCAGGTACCGAACACGTCCGTCCAGGCTTCGATCGTGAACTGCCAGCGCCCCGGGCGGTCGACGCTGAACTCCCCGCCCCACCGCACGCCCTCGAGGTGGGCGTCGGTTCGGCGCAGCGGCGCCTCGAGCCAGCGCCGGTCGCGCGGGCCCCGATAGCGGACCACGGCGCGCAGCTTGTCGTGCCCATCGCGGAAGATGTCCGCCGCCACGGCGAGGACGTCGCCGACGCAGCGCTTCACCGCATAGCGGCCGTCGTCGACGACCGGGGCCGGATACTGGATCTGGATCCGTGTCGGGGGTTGGGTTGCGATCGTGCGGGGCACTTGCTGGGGAAGTATCCGACTCGGCACGTCAGCTAAACCACGATCTTGTGAACGCGCTTCGCCGCTCGTGCGGAATCCAGCTCCATATCACCTCGCTTCCGGGCGGTCGTCTCGGACCGGAGGCGTACCGGTTCGTCGACTGGTTGGAGGCGGCGGGGCAGGCATGGTGGCAGGTCTTGCCGCTCGGACCCCCTGACCGTCATCGATCGCCCTACAAGTCGCGCTCAGCGTTCGCGGCGTGGCCGGGATTGCTGGGTCAGCCCGGGGCGCCCGTGTCGGCCGCGGAGGTCGCCGACTTCCGTGAGCGCAACATCTACTGGATCGACGATTGGGAGCGCGCCTCGCGCCGCGGCGCCGTCGCCGACCAGGTCCGCTTCGATCGCGAGTGGGGCGCGCTGCGCGCCTACGCGGCCGAGCGGGGCGTCCGGATCATCGGCGACGTCCCCATCTACGTGGCGCCCGACGGCGCCGATCGCCGCGCCCATCCCGAGTACTTCCGCGACGGCGTCGTGGCCGGCACGCCGCCGGACACGTTCTCGGCCACGGGACAGCTGTGGGGCAACCCGCTTTACGACTGGCCCGCGCTCAGGCGCCGGCGCTACGACTGGTGGACGGCGCGCCTGCGCCGCACGCTGGAGCTGTTCGACCTGGCGCGGATCGACCATTTCCGCGGGTTCGTGGCCTACTGGGCGGTGCCGGAGGGCGCGCGGACCGCGCTGCACGGCCGCTGGTGCCGCGGGCCCGGAGCGAGCCTCTTCAAGGTGCTCGAGCGTGAGCTCGGGACCCTGCCCCTGGTCGCCGAGGACCTCGGCGTGATCACGCCGGCGGTCGAGGCCCTGCGCGACTCCCTCGGGCTGCCCGGGATGCTCGTGCTCCAGTTCGCGTTCGATCCCGAGGACCCCGATCAGAACCCGCACGACCCGGCCAACCACCGCGAGAACCGGCTCGTCTACACCGGCACCCACGACACCGACACCGCCCGCGGATGGTACGACTCGCTCGACCCCGAGCGCCGCGGACTGCTCGCCCGCGAGCTCGAGCGCCAGGCGATCTCCGAGCGCGAGCCGTGGTGGGCGCTGATCCGCCTCGCCCTCGCCTCCCCCGCCCGCATCTCGATGATGCAGGTCCAGGACGTGCTCGGCCTCGGCTCAGGCGACCGCATGAACGACCCCGGCCGGGCGAGTGGCAGCTGGCGATGGCAGCTGCGACCGAGGGCGTTGACGCCGGCGCTGGCGCGTCGGTTGCGCGAGGCGACGGTGGCGGCCGGGCGGACGTGAGCCGCCTCCCCAGTCGTCGACGTGGACGCTCTTTTCCACGCATATGATGGAAAAGAGCGTCCACGTCTGGATACCGCTCCCCACCCGCCGTGAACTACCACCCCGCCCGCCACGCCGCCCAGGCCACGTTCGCGCGCCGATACGCGTGGGTCATGTCGCCCCGCAGGCGCCCCGACCACGTCGTGTCGTAGGAGATCAGCGCCGAGGGGCGGACAGCCACACGCATTCCGTCGCGCTCCAGCACCGCGAGCGCGCGCTCGGCCATCGCGATCTGCCCGAAGGCGGTCGGGTGGACCTGGTCGGCCATCACGTGGTTGCGCGCGCCGAACGCGCGCAGGTCGAGCACGAGCGCACCGAGCTCGCCGGCGACGCGCTCGATCACCGCGTTGAGCTCGGGCACCTTGGCCCCGGCCTGGGGGCGGCCGAGATCAAGCGGCGCGGTCACGGTGAGCACGCGGTCGCAGCGCTCCGCCAGGAACCCGAGTGCGAGCCGGTGGTCGGCCTCGAACGCGGCCGGGTCCCAGTCGAGCGCGCGGACGTCGTTGACGCCGATGTAGAGGGAGCCGAGCTCGTAGTCGGCGGCAGGATGCGCGGTGCGGCGCTCGAAGGCCGGGATCTGCTCGTGCACCACGTCGACGACGCGGGCCCCGTCGAACGCGTAGCCCGTGAACGGCAGCCCCAGGGCCCGCGCGACCCACAGCGCCCACGACTGAAGCGCCACCCCCCACTGCAGCTCTCCCCCTCCGTTGGTGATCGAGTCACCGAACGCCAGCACCCCGAGCGGAGCTTCCGTGACGACGGGAGGCGTCAAGCTGGCTAGGCTAGCGATAATGCCGAGCTTGCACGACGCGGGAGCCAGCAACCACGGCGCCGTTCGGAGTGACGGAACACGCGACCTTCTGCGCGCCGCAGCCGACCTGGCCGAGCGGGTGCCCGAGCCGCTGGCACCGCTCGCCCGGCTCGCCTTCAACTACCGCTGGTGCTGGTCGGCCGAGGGTCCTTCGCTGTTCCGATCGATCGATCCGCAGCGGTTCGACAGCTGCCTCGAGAACCCGGTGCGCCTGCTCCAGGAGGCCAGCGGAGACGTCGTGCGGCGAATCTCCGGCGACGCCGACCTGCTGCACCGCGCCTCGGTGCTCGAGGCCTCGATCAAGTCCGACCTCGACCGTCCGCCCGCGGTCGGCCCGATCGACCCGGCCCATCCGGTGGCCTACTTCTCGGCCGAGTTCGGCGTTCACCGCTCGCTGCCGGTCTACTCGGGCGGTCTCGGCGCGCTCGCCGGCGACCTGCTCAAGGAGGCCTCCGACCGACGGCTGCCGCTGGTCGCCGTCGGCCTGATGTACCGGCAGGGCTATTTCCGCCAGCGCGTCGACGCCTCGGGCTGGCAGCACGAGTACTGGACCGAGACCGATCCGGAGCGGCTGCCGGCCGCACTCGTCACCGGCGTCGACGGCACGCCGATCGAGATCCACGTCCCGATCGGGACGGAGAGCGTGATGGCGCGGATCTGGCGGGTCGACGTGGGCCGCGTGCCGCTGTTCCTGCTCGACACCGACTGGCCTGAGAACGATCAGATGGCGCGCTGGATCACGGCCAGACTGTACGTCGGGGATCCGCAGACGCGCCTGGCCCAGTACGTGCTGCTCGGCGTCGGCGGCGTGCGCGCGCTCCGCGCGCTCGGGATCGCGCCGGGCCTGATCCATCTCAACGAGGGTCACGCCGCGTTCGCGCCGCTCGAGCTCGCCGGAGAGGTCCTCGCCGGCGCGCCGCTGAAGGTCGCGCTCGCCGCCGCCCGCGCCCGGACGGTGTTCACGACCCACACCCCGGTCCCCGCCGGGAACGACACCTACACGCCCGAGGAGGCGCGCCAGGCGATCGAGCCGCTGTGCCTCGAGATCGGCGCCGCTCCGGCTGAGCTGCTCCGGCTGGGCCGCGTCGATCAGGACGATGAGGCGTCCCCGTTCGGGATGACCGAGGCCGCGCTGCGGATGGCCACCGGGGCCAACGGCGTGAGCCGGCGCCACGGCGAGGTCTCGCGCGAGATGTGGAGGGCGATCTGGCCCGGCCGCGCTGCCGAGGGCATCCCGATCGGCCACGTGACCAACGGCGTGCACGTGCCGAGCTGGATCGGGCCGGCCATGCGCGAGATGCTCGACCGTCACCTCGGCGAGGGCTGGCTGCGGCGCGCGCGCGATCCCGAGACGTGGGCGCCGGTGGCCGACATTTCCGACGAGGAGCTGTGGGCTGTGCGCGAGCGTCAGCGTGCCGACCTCGTCAGCTATGTGCGCCGCCGCAGCGTCGCCGATCGTCTCGCCCGCAGTGACACCTACGACTACGCGGGGGCCGCCGCCAAGTCCTTCGACGATCACGTCCTCACGATCGGTTTCGCCCGGCGTGTGGCGACCTACAAGCGGCTCGACCTGCTCACGCGCGACCCGGAGTGGACGCTCTCCCTGCTGTCCGGCGAACGACCCGTCCAGGTCCTGCTGGCCGGGAAGGCACACCCCAAGGACGAGGAGGCCAAGCGCGTTCTGCAGGGCTTGTTCGGCCTCAAGTTCGCCCGGATCGTCGCCGAGCGCGTGGTGTTCCTCGACGACTACGACCTCAGCTCCGCGGCGCAGCTGGTCCGCGGCTGCGACGTCTGGCTGAACCTGCCGCGCCCGCCGCTGGAGGCGAGCGGCACGAGCGGCATGAAGTCGGTCATGAACGGGGGCCTGCAGCTGAGCGTGCTCGACGGCTGGTGGGCCGAGGCCTACGACGGCGACAACGGCTGGGCGCTGGCCGGCACCGTCGACCCCGACCCGGGCGCACAGGACGAACGTGACGCCGCCACCTTCCACCGGCTGCTCGCCGACGAGGTGCTGCCGAGCTTCTACGAGCGCGACGCGCGCAGCCTGCCGCCCGCCTGGCTGGAGCGGATGCGCGCTTCGCTGATGACTCTCGGGCCGCAGTTCAGCGCCTCCCGGATGCTCGACGACTACGTGCGCGGGCCCTACAGCGCCGCGCTGCACGCGAAGGTCTGAGCGCCCGCCCGGCGCCCATCGGCGCCCGGCCCGTCAGGGCACCAGGTGGCCCACGGCGACACCGTGCTCGGCGGCCACCCGCGCGGCGATGATCGAGCGGTGGCCCGCTTCGGTCGCGCTCGACACAGAACAGCGCCGCTGATCCATCGTCCACGAGCTCGTCGCGGACGATCGGGGCGAGATCCACGGCGTCGAGGATCTCACGCGTGTAGCCGCGCGTCAGGCCGGCGTGAGCGTGAACTCGAGCGTGACGATCGGCGCCTGCCGTAGCGCCCGCCGCAGCTCGGGTTCAGTCTCGTAGCGCCCGTCGAGCCTGGCGCCCTCGCAGCGCACGCGCACCGGCGCGCCCGCGAAGGGCCAGGGATCGAGCGTGAACTGGTCCGCTTCGTGCGCTCGGAGCTCGAGGTCGAGGTCGAGCTGTCCGTGTGGCGCCGGCACCTCGGCCAGCCTGAGCGGGTCCCAGCGCAGGCACAGCGCCAGCGAGATCGCGTCCCAGGTCCACAGCAGCTGCTGGTTGCGCCGCAGCTGCGGGCGATCGGCGCCGAGCCGCACGGCGAGATCGTCCTGGAAGGCACGCTGAGAGTCCAGATAGCCGGCCACCAGCTCGCGCCCGACTGGGCTCATCGACGACGTGTCGCGGTGCGCGTACAGCGCGGTCCCGTGCATCGAAACGAGCAGGGCCGCGTACCGGCTCTGGGTCATGAGCCGCCCCGGCGCAGCCGTCCACAGGCCCACGTGGACCGGGAGCGGCATCTCCAGGAACGACTGCGGCCGCCCGGTGTCCGGGTTCAGCGCCGGACGCAGGTCCCACTCGGCCATGCCCACGTCGTGCTGCGCAGCGGCCAGGCACACCTCCTCGCGTGGCTCGGGGGCGGGGATCCGCTCATTGCCCCACGCCTGCGCGAGCTGACCCGAGACCCATGCGTGTGAAGCCTGTCCGATCGCGATCACCGCGTCGCCGTCCGTGCGCAGCAACACGTCGACGATGATACGCCGGGGCGGATACAGTCCCAGCGCGCCCCGGCGACAACGACGTCAACGCGGCGTCGGTCCGCTACCTGCTGCGCACCGGAACCTATTCCAACGCCAAGGCACGCGCGGTACTCGGTTGGGCGCCGCGGGTGGGTCTTGCCGAGGGGCTCGAGCGCACGGTCGGCTGGCTGCGCGAGCAGGGGTTCGGCGGCTCCGGCTGACGACCCGGCCGCGTCGGCGTGCGGCCGTACCCCAATCGCGGCGCGCCTACCCCGCCGCCGGCTACGCCGCGATGAGGAGCGCCGACGCGTGCACCTCGCCCGCCGGACTGACGATCCAGCAGCGGTTGCCATTGCGCAGCACGAGCTTCTCACCCGGTTGGGCGGGCGAGCGGTACTCCATTTCGGCATCGAGGCGCTCAGGATCGGCACCACCCAAGAGCTCCTCCTCGACCGGCTCCCAGTATGCGGCGTTGTTCACGTGGCCGGCGATATCGCACTCCGTGGCCCGGAAGCGCCACGGGTGCTCGGGCGCCCCGGATCCGGGTGCCGGATGGCGCAGCCGGGCTCGGATCCTTCGCCCCGCGGCGGCCGACGCGTACACCGTCAGCTCCGCCTCGGTGAACGGGGTCGGGCGCCAGCTCGAGGGATCCAGATGCACCCACAGCGACACCGCCTCGACCGCCGCGGCCGGCTCGTCGATCCGCGTGACCGTCGTGCGCCGCTCGGCCCACATGGCGCCGATGCCGCTGCAGAACGTCTGCACGGTGAACCGCTCCCCGAAGCGCGGGAACCGCTCGACGAGCATGCGCGTGCGGCGAACGACCCAGACGGCGCCGGAGGCGAGGCCGGCATCGTCGACATCGGCATAGGCCACGTCCTGCAGCCACCGGGCCAAAGCGTCGAGCCGCATCCGGCCGCTCGGAGCGCAGTCGGCCAGGCCCGCGCGTCGCGGCGCCGCGAACACGCGTCCCTCCCGCGGGAGACCGACCAGCTCGAGGTGTTGCTCGCCGTCCATTGGCATTCAGCCTACGGATCTACGCACGCAGGCAGGCCAGTCGCAAACCCTATGCTCACACGAGGATGCCGCTCGTCCAAGGCCCCCACCTCGATCTCCTGCTCGAGGCGATCGCCACCGAGGGCCGCGGCCAGCGCGCGCTGCTCGACGGCGACGAGCGCGGGGCCCGCACCGCGATGCGCGACGCCGCGCAGCTGTACCGCGAATCGTGGGAGGTCGCGCCCCCGGCCAGCTTCGGGCGCCTGATCGGCATGCTCAAGGCGGCCGTGATCGCCGGCGACGCGAGCGCCGAGGCGACATACGCCCGGGTGGAGATCCCGGCCGACGCGCAGTCGGCGCCGGCAAGCTACGCGCGGGCGATCGTCGCGCTCGTGCAACGTGATGACGCGACGGCAGCTGCGGATGCCGCGGGGATGCGCAACGGATCGCCGGCATTCGAGCGCGCCGCCGATGCGATCGTCGCCCTGGCGGCTCACGACGCTCCGCGCTACGCGGCCGCTGTGTCGGCGATCGTGGCCGATTTCGAGCAGCGCGACGAGCATCTGACCGGCGTCCCGATCGCCGATACGGCGCTGATGCTCGAACGCTTCGCGCAGGCCCGCGGGATCGCCGCCCGGCCCGCCTCGGCGCTGCTGCCCCGCTGACGCCGTCAGCGCGGCCCCCCGTGGCGATTGCACACGCCGGTGAGGCCGCCGGAGTGGCTCCACCTCCCGTCCGCGCACTGCACGACGGTGCCACGCCCGTGCGGGAAGTTGGCGATGCAGCTGTGCGTGGAGCAGAAAGCCGCGTCGCCGGCGTGCGTGGAGGAGCCCGGCCCCTCGGCGCCTGAGGCTCCGGAGCCGGATCCGGGGCTCACCGGCGTCCCGGCACCCGACCCGGGCGACGGGACGGGGACGCCGGCGTGGCGCCAATCGCGGGCGATCGCGCGCTGCACGCTCGCGAGCCCGATGTGCCCGGCGCAGACCGCGTCGTGCAGCTCGTTCTCGACCTGGTCCTTCTCGTGATAGCCCGGGGCGATCTCCGGCCACAGATTCGCGATCTCGTTGCTTCCCCCCAGCTCCAGCGGCACGAGGTGGTCGACCTCGTAGGACCCGGGAACGCTCGGCTCCGTCCCGTAGTCGGCGTACACGGTGCGCTTGAGCGCTTCGGGCACGTTGCGCACCCCGCTCGCGTAACCCGGCGTGCAGATCTCAGCCACCGTCGCCGCGGCAAACACAGCACCCGGCGTGCAGGCCGGATCGGGGAGCTGGCCCCGCACCCGGCAGCCCGAGGTCCGGGTGCGACGGCCGAGCCCTGCTGCCGGCGCCGGTCGCGGCCGGCGGACCGGCCGGCGCACGGGCGCGCGATGCGACGGCACCGACGGCGTCGAGGATGAGGCGGCGGGGCCCGTGCTGGAGTCGGCGCCGACGGAGCTCGTGCCGGCGGCCGTGCTCCCACAGCCGCCGAGCGACGCCGCCACCAGTGTCGCCGCGATCAGGTGGTGGCCGGCCCCGGCCCTCATCCCACCAGCCGGCGCACCAGCCTCCGCCACGACTCGTGCAGCTGCTCGAGCGAGCGGCCGGAGCGCAGCTGGTGCAGCACGAGGCCGGGCCTGAGCGCCGCGAGCAATGCCTCGGCCAGGTACTCGTCGTCGTCCGGCGCCAGCTCGGCCAGCAGTGAGCTCACGTGGGCCTTGTAGGCGCCGTACACCGATGAGCGATAGCGGAGCTCGGTGTCCAACGGCTCGGCGGCAAGCAGCAGCTCGCCGCGCTCCTCGGTGAGGCTCAGCAGCGCGTGGCCGA
>Ga0208478_1000286_pt1 | contig 18930 bp, 6 predicted proteins | sample NGESurdeep072012_5_FD_184462 | JGI IMG/M metagenome (GOLD analysis project Ga0208478, IMG submission 184462) | Arctic peat soil microbial communities from Barrow, Alaska - NGEE Surface sample 415-2 deep-072012 (SPAdes) | ecosystem: Environmental > Terrestrial > Soil > Wetlands > Peat ...
CTCAGGGGTTTTTCCGACGGGCGTCGCGGGCTGGATGCGGGAATGGGACGGACATGCCTGGGCGGAATCGGTCGTTTCCGATCCCCGCGCGCCGGCAGTCGAACCGTGGCATCGCCGTCCGCTGGCGGTGCTGGTGCACGGACGGTTCCTGATGTGGTTCGGTTGCTGGCTGGTAGCCATCGCGTTGGCGGCAGTTTTCCTCTGGACAGGAGCCACCTTCTTCGCGGTCCTGGGCGGCTTGATCGGCGTGGTGGGTGTGCTGGGCGCCTTGCTGTGGATGGTGTTTCGCCGACTGCACGTGCACGAGGTCATCGGCTTCGCAGAGCTGAACCTGTGGGGAGTTGGCGGTGGCGTCGTTGCCCTGCTGGTCGCCGTGGCGATCGAGAGCGGCGTGGCGGCGCTGATCCACCACGAGACACCCATCCAGGGTCTCGGCATCGCCGGGCCGGTGGAAGAGACCGCGAAAATACTGGTCCCGGTGATCCTGTACGTGGTCGGCAGATATCGGGATCCCAGGGCGGGAATTGCGCTGGCGCTGGTCAGTGGAGCGATGTTCGGGTTGTGCGAGGAAGTCCTTTTTTTGTTGCGTCAGGCGGATCTCACCGAACTTGTCAGCGGTTCCGAGATCCATCTCCCCGATGTTTTCACCATGCTTTTCCGGCCCTTCGTCGAGGTGTTCCATGTCGTGCTGACCGGGTTCATTGCGGCGGTCGCCTGGCGAGCCGGGTGGGTGCGTGGAAAGTTCTGGCCGGCATTGATCGGTGCGTGGCTGCTCGCCGCCGTCCTGCACAGTGGCTATGACGTCATCGACGGGTTTTCCCAGCGGGTGCCGCTCATCGAGGTGGCTTCCCTGGCGATCATCCTGATCACCTACTTCGTCGTCTTCCGCGGATCGGCCAGGCAATTGCCGCCGCCCGCCGCGCTCGCCGCGAACCCGCCCGCGTGGCGGCCGACGCTCCCGAAGAAGCGCACCGATGCGGCCGTCGGCACCGATGCGGCCGTCCGCGACGACGGGGCCGTCCGGCGGCCCGCCGAGCAGGCTTCACATTGATCGTTCGGCACCTGCCCGGTCAACCGGCCGCCAGCGCCGCCGACAGGTCGTCCCAGAGATCCTCCACGTGCTCCACGCCCACACTGAATCGCAGCAGACCGGGCGGAATATGTTCCTGTCCAGCCAGTTTCGCGCGCCGCTCGATGGTGCTCTCCACCCCACCGAGACTGGTCGCGTTGGTGACCACCCGGAGCGCCCGGCAGACCGCATCGGCCGCCGCGGCGCCGCTCACCTCGAAGGACAGCATGGCGCCGAATCCGTTCATCTGCTGTGCGGCGAGCGCATGCCCGGGATCGTCGGCCAGTCCCGGATACCGGACGCGCTCAACGGCCGGATGCTCCAGCAGTCGGGCGGCCAACACCCCCGCCGATTCCTGCGCGCGGGCCAGCCGGACGGCCAGCGTCCGGAGTCCCCGCAACGCCAGAAAGGCTTCCAGCGCGCCGGGTGTCGCGCCGGCCAGTTGCCGGCGACGGACCAGCCGGGCGGCCATGTCCCCGCTCGCCGCGACGGCGATCCCGGTCAGCAAGTCCGAGTGCCCGCCGATGAACTTGGTCGCGCTGTGCAGGACGAGGTCCGCGCCGAGGGCGAGCGGTTGCTGGCCGAGCGGGGTGGCGAAGGTGTTGTCGACGACCACCAGCGCACCGGCCTCCCGACCCGCGCGACACAAAGCTGTCAGGTCAGCGACGTCGATCAGTGGATTGGTCGGCGATTCCAGCCACAACAGATCGGCCGGCCGCCCGCTGCTGTCGGAGCCGGCACCGGCGACGGCAGCGACGGTGGCCGCCGTGTCGGTGATGTCGACCTGGTCGACGTTCCACCGCCCGAGTGCCGCGCCGTCGAAGAGCAGCGCGCGCACCCCGCTGTAGGAGTCGGTGGGCACCACCACCCTGGCGCCTACCGGGACAAGGTCCAGCAGGGCGGTCGCCGCGCCCATCCCGGAGGCGAAGGCCGCCGCGATGCCGCCCTCCAGGGCGCCGACCGCTGCTTCGAGCGCGTGCCAGGTCGCGGTGCCGCCGTCCCGCGAGTACTCGGTGACCGGTGCATCGGGGGTGCCGGCCCGGAAGTTCGACGCGAGCACCAGCGGGACGTTCAGTGGCTCACCGGGCGCGGCGGTGGGACGCCCCGCCGTGACGGCGATGGTCTCCGGGCGGCGGGGTGACGCGGCGGTCATACGTCCTCGATCCAGATCAGCGCCGGAAGGTCGGCGACGGGTGACGGGTGGCGGTCGGCGGGTGGCGTGCTGCGGGTGGCGTGCTGCGGGTGGCGGGCTGCGGGTGGCGGGCTGCCGGTGGCGGGCACTGGGCCGGTCGGTAGCTCGGCGACGAGCACGCTGCTCAGTGCGAGCACATCACACCGGCGCGGCGGCACGGTCCGCCGGGAGCCGCGAACTCTGCGCCAGCGATGTTACGACGAGCACCACCTGCAGCACCGTGTGAATCGTGTGCGCGGTGGCGTCCGCCGAGGGAAAGCCCGTAGACGGGCGGGCCTAGCAAACCGAACACCTGTTCGGGCTGATTTGGTATGTTTGCTGCCATGACCGTGACGCACCAACCCACGATCTTCGATGCTGCCGAGGAGCCGGTGTTGGGGCCGCTGGCGGGCCGGGTGCAGCGCACGGAGCTGACAGCGGGCGCGTGGGTCGATCACCTGGCCGGCTGGCTGACCGGGTCGGATCACGTCCTCGACGTACTGCTGCGAGACGTCCAGTGGCGAGCCGAGCGACGCACCATGTACGACCGCGAGGTCGACGTGCCCCGACTGCTCTGCTGGTACGCCGCCGACGCCGAGCTGCCCCATCCGATGCTCCGGGAGGCAAGGGACCAGCTGAACGCCCACTATGCGGCCGAACTCGGCGAGCAGTTCGTCACCGCGGGACTGTGTTTGTACCGCAACGGATCCGACAGCGTGGCGTGGCACGGAGACCGGATCGGTCGAGGTGCGCACACGGACACCATGGTCGCGATCCTGTCCGTCGGCTCCGCCCGGATATTGCAGCTTCGCCCTCGCGGTGGCGGGACCGGGTTGGGATTTCCGCTCGGCCACGGGGATCTGATCGTGATGGGCGGCAGCTGCCAGCGGACCTGGGAACACGCCGTGCCCAAGACCCGCCGTGGCGTCGGCCCCCGGGTCAGCGTCCAGTTCAGGCCGGCCGGAGTCGCCTGACATCGGCAGTCATCGTCCGGCCGACCGGATTTCGCTACCGCTTGGTTGACCGAACGAGGTCGGACGCGGTGCCGGCCTCGAACGGACCGGGCCGGTGGCAGCCGGCGGCATCATCGGTGCCACGGCCGCGCTGCGGGAATGAACACCGATGCGCGCGAGGATGTTTTCCGGGTGTTTGCGGACAGTGCTGACGGAAGTGACGAGTGTGCCGGCGATCTCGGCATTGCTGTGCCCTTGCGCCACCAGGTCGAGAACCTGCCATTCCCTCGGCGTCAGCCGGGGCGCCCTTGATAGGCGGCGCTTGGCGTCCCCGGTAGGCCTCCTCGAGGTGCGGCCAGAGCAAGACGTGCGGCCAGAGCAATGGATGTCCCCATCGAGGAGGTACTTGACGCCCCCTGCGGGCCGAAGACCCGCCATCGAGGACGCATTGGCCGATGGGCCGGCCTCACAGAACCGCAATTCTTCGGCATGGCGGGTCCGGCATCGTCCCTGCGCCCATCGTCGAGCAGTCCAACGAGTGCTCGCAGATCGCGGTCGGTCAGGGATGCCGAGGAGGACACGGAATTCTCCCGCCACAGACGCGCCGACCGAGTAGGACTCCCCGACGATCCCTCCGCCCGTTCCGGGGGAAATCCGCCTTTCGGCGAATGGTCGCTCGACCGGTAGCTGGCAGGACAGGACCAGCGCGGCCGTTGGCGGAACGTGCCGGTGCGAAGAGCGGCGAGGGAGCAGTGCTCATCCCCGCGGCGCGGTGCGCCATAGGCGTGTGAAAGGACAGCGGAAGGGAAGGGTTTTGTACACGCACCCGTACCTCTTGTACACCCACCCGTACCTCTTGGATCGCCTGGATCGTCTGCTGCCGTCCGCGAGCACGACATGCTCGAGGCAGCGCGGCGGGCCAGGCTCGTCAGGGGGCTCGCGGTGGCCGCTGTGACCGATTCCAGGCCGAACCTCTGGCTGCGAGCGCCATCAGCTGGCGCAGCTCGCTCTGCACCGTCGGGCGCCGCGCCGTCGCATCATGCCAGCCTGACGGCGCGCCGGCACTGAGGACTTTCGGTCGGCACTGATTCGCACGGGCCGGGCCCGCGTCGGTCCCGGCGTTGGCCGGCAATCGATCAGGGGTGCGGCGTTCGGGTCGACCGTCGCACCCCGGCGATCAGCAGAACCGTCAAGGATGGCCGCTGACGCGGCTCCCTCATCGCGCCGTCGCCCAATTCCGCAGTGTTCACCCGCCCGTTGAAGTACGGCAGGAGCTCGGCGGGTCGGTCCTTCGCAGGACGCACGAAATCCGGATCTGGCAGGAATGGGGAAAGCGGTCGTTGCCGTAGGAATGAATTGCTCTTCCGTGCACGGGTTGACCCATCCGCGCGTCGCTTGGTCACTCTCCAGCAGTTCTCACCGTCTCCTGCCCGGCAGATGGTCACCCAGGATACTGGCAGGTGGCCACCGAAGCCCGAAAGTGTTGCGCAGGTGAGAGAATCCTCGTTCAGGGGTAGGGTGATCGGGTAGGCGGGTCGGGAGCAGGCACGCTGCGTCGGGACCGTTGGCTGATCCGCTTTCCGAGCGGAGCCGAGGATTCACCTGTGAAGGGACCTTCGACCCTGTCCTGCTTAGTTTTGCGCGCTGAACAATAGTCGAACGTATCGAGTTGGCGCAGCGTGACCGTGAAGCCCAGATGGGGGAAAAGGAGGAAACCGGTGAGCTCAACTGTGGGATCGCGACAGCGACTCGCACCGACAGCGGGAGTGACCAGCGGTCGCGCACAGACAGAGACCGGCGGGTTGCCCCAGCAGGTGTCTCCACGAACGAGCGGCGAGAACGACCACCGCATCTACGAGAGTGCTGCTGCCGAGGAGCTGTGGGATGCCCTGGCCAGGGCGAGGGAGCACTACGCTCCGCTGGTTCTGACTGCGGCCGAAGAGGCGTTGCTGGCGTTCTACCGGCCGCTGGCACGGGAGATGGCCGGCAGCGCCGGCGTCGTCGGGGTGGATTCCAAGATCGCCGAGCACACCGCCGAGGTCGCCCTTACTCAAGCGATCGTCGGTTGGGACCAACGCACCAGCGAGGGCTTCGACGGATACGCCTGCGCGGCGATGGCTTTCCGGCTGATGGATCTGCCGGGTGCGTCTCCGACCGGCAACTGGCCCGCGAATTCCCTCGACGGTGCGTCCGCTGCCGTTCATGGGAGTTCAGTGCCGTTGCGCTGAACCCCACGACCCGACAGGGAGCCGATTTCGGCCTGCTTCAGGCGGGGTCTGGTTCACGCGGGGATCGTCAGGCCCCCGCGGGATACAACGGCCGTCAGACCTGCCGGTGACTCAGGGTCGGCGAGTGAGTGGTGCAACCACGTCTCCACCCCGGCGATGTGGGCAGTGGGCCACGCCCGAGCGATGGCCGGCTGCTTGGGTGACGGCGTCCTCCTGGGTCAGACCGCGCCAGACCCCGGCCTGCTGTGTCCGCCCGGACAGTCCGTCGATCAGTGAACACAGCACGGGATGCCCGCTGCCGACCGCGATCATGTGATGGAACTCGAGGTCGTAGGCGAGCAGCGTGTCGATATCGGGGTCGTCGCTCAGTGCGTCGAAATGCTGCATCAGCGCGTCGGCGTCGGACATCAACACGGCGGCCAGTTCCGCCGCAGCCGATTCCAGTGCCCTGCGTACCTCGAACAGGTGGAGCACGCTCGCGTCCTGGTGGAAATCGACGGGCACGCGTCGTCCCTGAGCCCGACCGAGAACAGCGCGGGCGCGGCGGCAGTACGGCAGAGTACCGCGCCGTCGAAATAGGCGAGCGTCGCGAAGGTCTGCTCCAGGAATGGAGCATCCGGACGTAGCTCCACCTCAACCGCCATGGTGGGTGACACCTGGGTGGCCGTCCGGCCCGGCCACCGCAGGTGCACCGAGAGGCGCTGTGCGACTAGGGAACTGAGCACCACGTCGAGCCCGTCGGGATGCTAGCGGTGCTCGGCGATGAGGGGTGAGCGTTCAGTTCACCACCTCCCGAGTGAGTGAGACTCGCTGCACCGTCGGCCAACGCGGTTCGAGGCGGGTTGGATGCTTGGCCGGCATCCAGCTCGCCTCTCCGCGTTCCCCTTACATGAGGTGTCCCTCGCCAACATAGGCAGAAATCCCGATGTCGCGAGCCCGCGTCCAGGGTTCCCTGGAGGAGTCGGCAAACCGACCATCTCCGAAGGAGTTTGCGTGCCTGATGTTCTGGGCGTCGCCGACGCCCGGACTGGGGTGATTCATCCAGTGCAACCACTAGCCCTCCTCGCTCAACCGCTGGGGGACGAGATCACCCATCGGTCGGCGCACTAAGGACAACCGTGAGCAACACCTCTGGCGGCACCCAGGCGGCGCTCAGCCTTCCCAAGGGAGGCGGCGCGATCAAGGGCATCGGCGAGACATTCCAGGCCAACCTTTTCAGCGGCACGGCGAACCACAGCATTCCGATAGCCCTCTCGCCCGGTCGGAACGGCTTCGGACCGTCACTCTCGCTGGGCTACAGCTCCGGCAACGGCAACGGCATTTTCGGGTTGGGGTGGCAGCTGGCGCTGCCGCGCATCACCCGCAAGACGGAGAAGGGATTGCCGCGCTACGACGATGGCGATGTCTTCGTCCTGTCGGGCTCCGAGGACCTGGTTCGATGCCTGAGGAAAGTGGTCGATCCGGACAGCGGTCGCATTACCTGGGTGCCGGAGGACCCGTTCGTGCGCGGGGAACATACCGTGTTCCGCTACCGTCCCCGGACCGAGGGGCTGTTCGCCCGGATCGAGCGATGGGTGCACACCACCACCGGCGAGACCCACTGGCGCACCATCACCAAGGACAACATCACCAGCCTGTTCGGCAACACCGCAGGGACACGGCTGGCCGACCCCGCAGGTGACCGGCGCGTCTACGAGTGGCTCCTGCACGAGACGTTCGACGTGGCGGGAAACCACAGCCTGTGCGAGTACGCCGCGGACGACCCCGCGCTGTACGGCGGCGGCGACCCCGACGGGCGCCTGCCCGAGATTTTCGAGCGGCATCGGGTGGCGAGCAACCGCTACCCGCGCCGGCTCTACTACGGCAACCTGCCTGAGCCGCTGCTCGACCCGCAGCAACGCCCCCTCACGTACCCCGACGGCACGGCGGTCGGGCATCTCCGCAACGGCCGACGCTACGCGTTCGAGGTCGTGTTCGACTACGGCGACTGGGACCTGCCGACCGTGCTGCCCCATCCAGAACCACCGCCGGCCGATCAGCAGGAGCTGTTCGGCGGGGATCGGCAGGCGTCGACGACGCGTCGACCGGTGCCGGTCCGGGCCGACCGTTTCTCCCACTTCCGCGCCGGGTTCGAGGTCCGGACGCTGCGCCGCTGCCGCCGCGTCCTGATGTTCCATCACCTCGCCGAGATGGGCGGCCCGACGCTGGTCCGCTCCACCGACTTCAGCTACACCACCGACGCTGACACCCGGGTGTCGCTGCTCAGCGCAGCGACGGTCACCGGCTACGACAAGGACGGGCAGGGCCAGTACCGATGGGCCAGCATGCCCCCGGTCGCGTTCTCCTACGCCGGGTTCAGGCCCCAGGAGCAGCGCTACCAGTCGCTCACGGCACTGGGCGGCGTCCTGCCCGCGCTGGCTTTGAACGACCCCACCATGGCGCTGGTGGATCTGTTCGGTGACGGTTTGCCGGACATTCTTCAGACCGGCCCGGATGGCTTTCGTTACTGGCGCAACCTCGGCAATGCCACGCTGGACCGTCCGCGCACCCTGCCCGATATGCCGGCCGGCATTTCTCTCGACCAACCCGGGATCGGCTTCGGCGATATGGCGGGCAACGGCATTGCGGATCTGCTCGTCAATACCCCTCGGTTGGCAGGATTCTTCGAAACCACATCCGAAGGGGCCTGGAAGCGCTTCACCCCGTACGAGACGGCTCCTGGTTTCGCGCCGCAGGATCCCAATACCCGAATGCTGGATCTCACCGGGAATGGTCGATCCGACGCACTGATGACCCGGGACCAGCAGTTCCTGTGGTTTCCCTGCCTGGGAGAGGAGGGGTTCGGCCCGCCACAGTCCATTACGCGCAGCCACGACCTGGACCAGTTCCCCGACGTTTTCTTCGACGATCCGGCAGGACGTGTCCGGCTGGCCGACATGACGGGGGATGGCCTGAGCGACATCGTCACCGTCCACAACGGCCGGATCGACTACTGGCCCAACCTCGGCTACGGCCGCTTCGGCAACCGGGTCAGCATGGCCAATGCGCCGCAGCTGGATATCGATTTCGATCCCCGACGCCTATTCCTTGCCGACCTGAACGGGACGGGCTGCAGCGATCTGGTGTATGTCGACTTTCAGCGCGTCCATTTCTGGTTCAACCAGTCCGGCAACGGCTGGAGTGAGCGGCAGACCATTCGCGGTACACCGGCCACCAGCGATACAAGCGCGCTGCAGTTCGCGGATGTATTCGGCACCGGAACGGCCACCCTGGTCTTCAGTCGCGACTTTGTCGACACCCAGGACGGAAACTACAAAGCGCTCGACTTCTGCGGCGGCGTCAAGCCGTATGTCCTCGTCGGCATGGACAACAACATGGGCGCCACCACCAGGGTGAGTTATGCCCCCTCCACCCGACACTTTCTCGCAGACATGGCCAACGGTGCGCCGTGGATCACGCCGCTGCCGTTTCCCGTCCAGGTCGTGGACACCGTGGAAACCATCGACCACGTCAGCAAGACGAGACGGGTCTGCACCTACAAATACCACCACGGACACTATGACGGGCGGGAACGCGAGTTCTGCGGTTTCGGGCGGGTCGACCAGTTTGACGCCGAGTCTCTTCAGGACTCCTCGCGGCCGGACCTGCACGGCGACGGCACGCAGTTCGCCAACGGCGCCGGAGGGCATCACGTGCCACCGGTCGAGACCCGCTCCTGGTTCCACACCGGCGTCTACTTCGACGACCGGGGGACCCGCCCCCTGGACTACCGCGACCTGACCGAGAGGTTCCGGCAGGAGTACTACCAGCACGACGGCCACGCCGTGCCGCTGGACGAACAGGACGTCGACCCGGGCGAAACGCCGGCCGAAGCCTATCGAGCCTTGCGGGGCGCCCAGTTGCGCACCGAGGTGTACGCGCACGACGGGAGCGCCAAGGCCGAACACCCCTACCAGGTCAGTGAAAGTCGCTACCGGGTCGCGCAGCTTCAGCCCAGGAGCACCAACAAGCACGCACTGTATTTCAGCCACCAGCTGGAGAGCCTGGCCTACCACTACGAGCGCAACCCCGCCGATCCCCGGATCAGCCACGCACTGACGCTGGCCGTCGATGCCTTCGGCAACCCGCTCAAAACCTTGAGCATCGGCTACGGACGTCGGCACCCGGATTCGGGCTTGCCGACCCAGGCCGACCGCGACCGGCAGACACGCACGCTCGTGACCTACACCGAAGCCCGATTCACCAACGCGATCGACGACCCGGCGAGTCCGGACACCTACCGGGCCCCCGCACCGGCTGAGACGCTCAGCCACGAGCTGACCGGCTTCGCGCCGATTGCGCCCGGCGCCCAACGCTTCAGCTACGCCGAATGGGTTGCCGACGACCTCGCGCGGATCGACGGCGCACCGGCCATCGGCTACGAGGAGGTGGCGGATCCGGCCGTCCCGCAGAAGCGCCTGATCGAGCGGGTGCGCACCTTCTACCGCAAGGACGACCTCACCGACCTGCTGCCGCTGGGCGTGCTCGAGTCGCTGGCGTTGCCGGGGGAGAGCCACCGGCTCGCCTTCACCACCGGCCTGTTGACCCGCATCTATGGCGATCGCGTCGACGACCCGACCTTGGTCGGGTGCGGCTTCGTTCGCGGTGACGACCCGACCACCTGGTGGATTCCCTCGGGGCGGGTGTTCTATTCCCCCGGTCACACCGACGCGCCGGCCGCTGAGCTGTCCTTTGCGCAGCGGCACTTCTTCGCGGCGCACCGCACGCGCGATCCCTTCGGCAACTTCGCGACGACCCGCAGCGACCCCTACGTGCTGCTCGCCCTCGAGACGAACGACGCGGTGGGCAATCGCATGCTCGCCGAGCAGGACTACCGGGTCCTGCAACCGTTCCGGCTGACCGACCCCAACGGCAACCGCGCCGAAGTCGCCTTCGACACGCTCGGGTTCGTCGCCGGAAGCGCCGTGCTGGGCAAGGCGAGCGAGGCGCTCGGCGACTCTCTGACCGGCTTCGCCGCGAACCTCAGCCCCGAACAACGGCTGGGATTCCTGGTCGATCCGTTGACCCAGGCCGCGCCGTTGCTGGGCAGCGCCACGACCCGCATCGTCTACGACCTGGACCGCTTCCGGCGCGAGCGGCAGCCCGTCTGCGCCTCGATGCTGACCCGTGAGACCCACGCCAGCGACCCGATGCCCGCCGGTGGCCTCAAGGTGCAGTTGAGCCTGAGTTATTCCGACGGTTTCGGGCGGGAGGTACAGAAGAAGATCCCGGCCGAACCCGGCCCCGTGGTCGACGGTGGGCCTGTGGTCAGCCCGCGCTGGGTCGGCAGCGGATGGACGATCTTCAACAACAAGGGCAAGCCGGTCCGGCAGTTCGAGCCATTCTTCGACGACACCCACGCATTCCGCTTCGATCAGCGCGTGGGTGTCAGCCCCACCGTGTGCTACGACCCGCTCGAGCGGGTCGTGGCCACGCTGCGTCCCGATCACACCTGGGAGAAGGTGGTGTTCGACCCCTGGCAACAAGCCACCTGGGACGTCAACGACACCGTCCTGATCGAGAATCCGAAAGACGATCTCGACGTCGGCGGTCTCTTCGCCGGCCTCGACACGGCCGACTACCTGCCGACGTGGTACGCGGCGCGCCAGGGCGGAGATCTTGGCGCGGCCGAACAAGCGGCCGCGCTGAAGACCGCTGTGCATGCGGCCACCCCTTCGATCGCCCACGCCGATGCTCTCGGGCGCCCCTTCCTCACCATCGCCCACAACCGGTTCGAGCGCGGCGGCCAAACGATCGACGAGGTTTACGCCACGCGGGTGGTGCTCGACATCGAGAACAACCAGCGTGAGGTCGTCGACGCCAACGACCGGGTCGTCATGCGCTACGACTTCGACATGCTCGGGACCCGGGTCCGCTCGACCAGCATGGAGGCGGGGGAGCGCTGGCTGCTCCACGACGTCGTCGGGCAGCCGGTCTTTGCCTGGAACAGCCGCGACCAGCGCCTCCGCACCACCTACGACGCGTTACGCAGGCCGGTCGACTCGTTCCTGACTGACGGCGACAACGGTGAGCAGCTGGTCGGCCGCACCGTGTTCGGGGAGAGCGCAACCCATCCTGAGGCCCTGAACCTGCGGGGGAGGATCTTCCAGCATCTCGACCAGGCGGGGGTCGTCACCAACGAGGCGTACGACTTCAAGGGCAACCTGCTCGCCAGCAGACGGCAGCTCGCCCACGACTACAAGACGATGCTCGACTGGTCGACCAAGCCGGCCCTCGATGCCCAGGTATACGTCACCCGCACGGCCTACGACGCGCTGAACCGTCCCGTCGCGGTCACGTCGCCCGACGGCAGTGTCGTCCGAGCGCCGCTCAACCCCGCCGGCCTGCTGGAGAAGACGGAGCTGCAGCTGCATGGCGCCACCGCGCCGACGCCTTTCGTGACCGGGATCGACTACGACGCCAAGGGCAGGCGGATGGCCGTCGGCTACGGCAACGGCCTGCGGACCCGACACACGTACGACCCGCTGACCATGCGCCTGACGCAGTGCCGGACGTTTCGGGGCACCGATCCTGTGCAGGATCTCGGCTATGTCTACGACCCCACTGGCAACATCACCCATATCCAGGACGACGCGCAGCAGACGCTGTACTTCAAGAACCAGGTGGTCACGCCGACCGGCGACTACACCTACGACGCCGTCTATCGCTTGCGCGGCGCCGAAGGGCGCGAGCACACCGGCCAGGTGTCGCAGCCCGAAACGACCTGGAACGACGCCGGGCGACTCCGCCTGCCGAACCCAGGCGATGGCCAAGCCATGCGCCGGTACGCGGAACAGTACGGCTACGACGCCGTCGGTAACCTGCGGGAGCTCGTGCACACCGCCGTCAATGGCAGCTGGACGCGCAGCTTCAGCTATGACGAAGCCAGCCTGGTCGAACCCGGCAAGAGCAGCAACCGGCTGAGCAGCGTCGTGGTCGGCAGCAAGCTGCCCGAACGGTTCAGCTATGACCCCCACGGAAACCTGACGGCGATGGCGCACCTTCCGGGCATGGAGTGGGACTTCCGCGACCAGCTGCGACGGGTGGATCTCGGTGGCGGCGGAACGGCCTACTACGTCTATGACGCCGCAGGTGAGCGGGTTCGGAAGGTGGTCGAGAAGAATGCCGGGAACCTCGTCGAGGAACGGATCATACTGGCCGGCTTCGAGATCTTCCGCCGGCGCGACGCCGCCGGAACGGTCTCGCTCGAACGCGAAAGCTTGCACGTGATGGACGGCCAACAGCGCATCGCGCTCGTGGACACGCGCACCAAGGGGGAGGAACCCGGGGTGCCGGCACAGCTGGTCCGTTTTCAGCTCGGCGACCATCTCGGCTCGGCCGCGCTGGAGCTGGACGGCGCCGGCCAGATCATCAGCTACGAGGAGTACTACCCGTACGGATCGACGTCCTACCAGGCCGGGCGTAGTGCGGCCGAGGTGAGCCTCAAGCGCTATCGGTACACGGGCAAGGAACGCGACGAGGAGACCGGGCTGAACCATCACGGTGCGCGGTACTACGCGCCCTGGCTCGGGCGCTGGACCAGCTGCGACCCGATCGGGATCAAGGACGGCCTGAACGCTTACTGCAGCTTTCATGACAACCCGCTGGTCTTCAAAGATCCCAACGGCATGCAGAACGAGCCGGCCAACTTCGTCGAGTATGCCTCGACGGTGAAGGGCGGGCTGGAACGAATGAAAAAGCTCGGTGTCGCAGACAGAATCGAGTACGGACTCGCTGGGGACTCGGCAAGTGGAAAGCTCATGATCCTGAAAGGCACCAAGACCGAGGTTGCCTTTGGGGATCTCATCCCCTTGGGGCACTCCCATACCGGCAAAGATACGTCCTCTGTCGCATCGACAACTGATTTGAACGAGTTCGCCAGGAAAGGCGTCAAGGAGCATTGGATCTTCGGCAAGGAGGATGGCTGGGCGCGTTACAAGTACGACGCGAAGACGCAGTCGTTCGATGTGCGGCTTGTGCGACCCGAGGGCACGCTGAACTTCAAGATCACCCTGAATCCCAACTTCAACCCCAAGGACACCAGCCCGATCGGTCGGGCAAGCAAGTGGATCTCGAGCGGCGCCGATTCGGGGTCGACGGCGAGTCCGGAACTGCCGCCATTGCCTCGGCTGCCACCGACCCGCGCACGCGTCCTGGCCAACACCACGCTCAAGGTCGCCGGTATCGCGGGCGTTGCTTCGGTCGCCGGGGAAGTGATCAAGGATCTGCACGAGGGAAAGCCGGGGCGGGCGGCCGTCACTGCCGGTGTTGCGACCGGGCTCGGCTATGCCTTCAAGCGCTATCCCCCCGCAATGGTTTTCGCCGCAGCGGGCGCCACGATCATGGCCTATGACGACAAGGTCAAGAAGCAGGCAAATGCCGCCGGCGAGGCTTTGGACGACTATCTGGGCTTCAGTGACCACACGGTGATCGGTGGGCTCGCTGCCGCCGAAAAGGCTGTCGAGAAATCGGTGTACAACGGTGTCATCAAACCCATCGGTACCGGCATCGGCGAGGGTGCGGCCGCAGCGTATATCCGGCTCACTTCGGATGAGTACACCTTGAATCCGTTCAAAGCAGAATGGTTCCCCTGGTGAACCATCCAGTTGCAAACGTATAAAACTCACACCGAACAGCTGAGCAAAGTCAGGGGAGATAAAACAAATGGAAACCGAGCTCACTACATCCACCGAGTCCACGGTGGGTGGGATCAGGAACGCCAACGTCTCGGCTGTTCCACCCAAGCCCACGGTGATCTTCTATTTTCAGTCGGATGTGAACCTGAACCCCGTGGCTGCCGTCGTGGGCGCGAGCTTTGCGCTGAGTGGCACGACGAGCTGCGACCAGCTGAAGGACATCTTGGGTCCCCTGGGTGACGAGACCGAGATCTTTGTCCGGCACGCGAACGAGAGCATCACCGGGGTGTCGGTGAGTCTTGGTAGTGCCGCTCCCGTTGCTGCGACACCGACCGGGCCGGCGGAAACGCCCTGGACCAGCTGGACCTTGGCGGTCAGCGGCCGCCCGGATGGGCCGCTCACGGTTCTCGCGCAGGCTTTCCCGAGCAAGATTCCCGCGACGGCATCGCGCAGCACTGTCGTCGACGTGACGCCGCCGGGCATCACCATCAACCCGCCGGCCGACGTGGTCGTCCCCGCGCCACCGTTCATCGCCGCGATCACCGGCACCGCAGCCGACAACGCGTCCGGCGTGGCGGCAGTGGAATGGCAGTTCGGGGGCGGAGCCATCAACGCTGCCGCCGGGACGACGAACTGGTTGGCCCAGGTGCCCTTGCCGGGTCTTGGCGTGCACACCGTCGCCTTCCGGGCGCGGGACAACATCGGCAACGTCGGCCCGATGCAGAACGTCACCGTACGGGTGGGCGACATCACCGCGCCGGCGCTCGGCATCACCGTGCCGGCGGAGGGCGAGACCCGTCCGCTGGTGGACGGCAAGGCCACCTTCGATCTGCGGGGCACCGCCTCCGACACCCAGAGCGGGGTCGCGTTGGTGGAATGGTCCGTCGATGGACAGACCACCTTCACCCCGGCCACGCCCCAACCCGGCAACGACTGGTCGACCTGGAGCGCGCAGGTCCCGGTGACTGTCGCCGGCAACCACACGATCACCGTGCGCGCCACGGACAAGGCCGCGCCCGGCAACCCCACGACCCTGCAACGTGGTGTCGTCGTGGCGGAGCCGTTCGAGCCGAAGGATCCCGACGCGGTTTTCAGCCCCGCCGCCTACCTGGATGACCTGCTCGACTTCGCCACCCACCGCGCCAGAACCGCGGCGGGGGGCGCCTTGATCAGCCGGCAGTTGCTGGTCGACACCTACCTGCAGCCCTTCACCGACCTGGTGACGAGCGACAACCGGGCGGTGGCCAACCAGTCGGCCAGCCAGGTCCGGCTGTGTATCGAGGTGCTACGCCGCTACCTCGCCGCGCACGGTCGTACTGTCCCGGCCGACGCCGAAGCGGCCTACCGCCAGGCGGCCTACGTCGCCCTGCTGCGCCAGCTGGGCACCTCGTTCGACGAGATGCGGCTGGCGCGGATGGCCGACGACGCAGCCCGCGGCGCCCTGGCCAACCGGTTGGGGATCGCGCTGGCCCGGTTCCGCCGCGACCGGCTCGATGAGCTCCTGTTCCAGCCGGCCGACCTGACCGAGGCAGCGCTCAAGATCTTCTTCGGTCTGGAGGAGACCACCCTCAAGCCCTTGACGGGCAGCCTCCTACCGGAGCCCAACCTGCTCATCTGGCAGAAGGAGCACCTGCGCGCCGGGTGGCAACAACAAGACGACGACGCGCGCTCGGAGCTGGACGCGCCGGTGCCGGTGATCGATCCGGACATGCTGGGTACCCAAGACCTGCGCACGCCGAGCCCGGGCAACGCTGCCTTCGACTTATGGAAAGCCCGCAAGGATGACCTGGCGGCTCACCTGACGGCGCTGGACGCCGCGCGCAAGTCGCAGAAGACCCAGCAGGCCGGGTTCGACAAGATCGCCGCTGCCCTCGGGCCGGTCGCCGAGCTGTTGGCGATGGCCGAAGAGCGCAAGCGCGGTCACGCGATCGACACCCAGCTGCGCGCCAAACGGCTCACCATCCAGGCCTTCCTGCACCTGATTCGGGTCCGCCAGCTGGCCGTCGCCGGCACCGTGCTGGACTCGGAGTGGGCCGACGTCCACGCCATCCTCGTCCAGGTGCGAAAGCTTGGTCGAGCGGCTGCCTGGCGCGGCGAGGAGCAGAAGAAGGGCCTGGTCCTTGGCCCTGACTTCTTCCGGCTGCCCGATCCGGTCGGCTCGCCAACTCCTGCGCTGCCGGCGTGGCGAGCGACGCCCCAGACCCGTCAAGCCTGGCGCCGCACCCTTGGGTCACGGATCCAGCAGGAGCTGACGCTGACCCAGGCGATGCAGTCGGTGGTGAGCGCCGCCGAGGAGGAGGCTTTGCCGCTGCTCCGACAGGCATGCCTGGCTGCCATCGCCGGGGATCGGGACCCGGCGGTCATCGCCGACCGGCTGAGCCAGGAGCTCGGCATCGACTGCTTGGACAGCGGGCGGCAACGGACCACGCGCGCCCAGCAGGGGTTGGAAACGCTGCAGGTGGTGTTGTTGTCCCTGCGCACCGGGCGGCTGAAGACCGAGCCACCGGTACTCGGCACGGTCAACCCGGCGGCGGCGTGGGTGCTGGCACTCGATGCGGCCAAGCCGTACACCGAGAAAGACTTCGACGAGGAGTGGCTCTGGATGGGCGGCTACGGCACCTGGAACGCCGCCATCCGCGTCTTCGCCTATCCCGAGATCTACCTGCTGCCGGAGCTGCGCCCGGTCACGGTTCCACCGGCTCCACCGGCTCCACCGCGGCCGATTGCCCAGACCAACGCGTACCGGCAGCTGATGACGGATTTGCGCAACCAGCCGAGGCTCACACCGGTGCAGGCGCGGGCCCTTGCCCTCCGCTATCACCAGACCCTGGCCCTCGACCTCGGCACTGTGCTGCCGGCCTCGTTGCGCCCGGAGGTCCTGACCATCACCGAGCAGATCACCGACTCTCAGCTGGCCGCCAGGCGCATGTTCATCCGCGACACTCTCTTCGCCGGCATCACCGACCCGTCAAAGGCGCCGAACTACGTTCAGGAGATCTTCTTCTTCGTACCCCTGGCCCTGGCCCTGCAGCTGCAGCGATCCGGGCAGTACCTGGAGGCGCTGGACTGGATCGAGACTTTCTACACCGACCATCTGGCGACCGGCGAACGCAAGATCTACCACGGCCTGGTGCTGGAGGAGAAGATCACCACCCAATACCAGCGCAATCCCGACAACTGGCTGCGGGTGGGCTTGAACCCGCACGAGATCGTCAGCGTCCGGGCCAGTGCCTACACGCGCTTCACGCTGATCACCTTGGCGCGCTGCTACCTCGACTTCGCCGATGCCGAGTTCACCCGAGACGAGGGCGAGGCCGTCGCGAGGGCCCGCGCCCTCTACGGCACCGCACTGGCCCTGCTGGGGTTGCCGGAGATGCAGCCGCCGGGAAGCGGCAGCGGAGCGACCCCGTTCCCGGCGAATCCGGTGCCGCAGGCGCTGAAGATGCGCGGCCAGCTCAACCTGTTCAAGCTGCGCAGCGGCCGCAACATCGCCGGTATCGAGCGCCAGGCCACGGTCGTGACCCAGCCCGCGCTGACCCTGGACCGGCCGCCGGTGGCCGGCGGTGCGCAACGCCTGTTCCGGCCCACGCCCTATCGCTATGCCGTGCTGGTCGAGCGAGCCAAGAACCTGGTGAGCATCGCCCAGCAGGTCGAACAGGCGTTCCTGGCCGCGCTGGAGAAGCGCGACGCCGAGGTCTACAACCTGCTCAAGGCGGGGCACGACCTGCAATTGACCGGCGCGACCGTAGATCTGCACTCCTTGCAGGTCAGGGAGGCCGAGGAGGGCATCGGGCTGGCGGAGCGGCAGCTGGATCGCGCGGCCACGCAGCGGGACACCTACCAGGGCTGGATCGACGCCGGCCTGAACGACTGGGAACGCGACTTGCTCCAGGACTACCGGGAGATCGGACAGTGGCGCAACGTCCTAACCGGCATCGACGCGGCGCTGACGGTCGCGCAGACCCTCGCTGCTGTGGAGTCCGGTGGCTTCCTCGGCACAGGGCTGGGCGCTGGGCTGGGCGGCACGGTGGTGGTGGGCGCCCTGGCGGTCGCGCAGGCCTCCACGTCGGTGATGGTCAACACCGCCGAGACCTCAGCGCAGATCAACTCGGCCACCGCGAGCTTCGAGCGTCGCAGCCAGGAATGGGAGCTGCAGCGCCAGCTAGCGGAAGGCGAGATGGCCATCGGCGCGCAGCAGGTGACGCTGGCCCAGACCCACACCGACGTCGCCCGTCAGGAGGAGTTCATCTCCCGCACCCAGCATGACCAGGCACAGGCCACCGTGGAGTTCCTCGCGAACAAGTTCACCAGCGCCGAGCTGTACGCCTGGATGAGCGGCATCCTCGGCGGCGCGTACAGCTACTTCCTGCAACAGGCCATCGCCATGGCCCAGCTGGCGCAGTACCAGCTGGCCTTCGAGCGCCAGGAGTCGCCCCCGTCGTTCATCAAGGCCGACTACTGGGAGGCCACCGACGACCAGGCACAGCGAGCAGGTAGCCAGAGCACGCCCGATCGTCAGGGCTTGACCGGTTCGGTCCGGCTGCTGCAGGACATCACGCGGCTCGACCAGTTCGCGTTCGACACCAACCGTCGCAAGCTCCAGCTCTCGCAGACCTTCTCGCTGGCCCGGCTGGCTCCGGGGGAGTTCCAACGGTTCCGGGAGACCGGCGTGCTTCCCTTTGCCACGCCGATGGCACTGTTCGACCAAGGGTTCCCGGGGCACTACATGCGGCTCCTGAAGCGGGCCCACGTATCGGTGGTCGCGCTGGTTCCGGCGACTCACGGCCTGCGCGCGACGCTGATCGCTTCCGGTATCTCCCGCGTGGTCACCGGG
>Ga0208478_1000287_pt1 | contig 18798 bp, 19 predicted proteins | sample NGESurdeep072012_5_FD_184462 | JGI IMG/M metagenome (GOLD analysis project Ga0208478, IMG submission 184462) | Arctic peat soil microbial communities from Barrow, Alaska - NGEE Surface sample 415-2 deep-072012 (SPAdes) | ecosystem: Environmental > Terrestrial > Soil > Wetlands > Peat ...
GTGCGGCGGGATCGGGATGCTCGGGCTCACGGAACGGCGGGCATCATCCCGCACCCGGGCGAAGCGGCGCACCCGGGCGAAGCGGCCCCCGGTGCACCCCTACGATGCCGCCACGCGCCGGTTGGCGATCGCGGCCTCGATCGCATCGGCGACGGTTCGGGCTCCGGACCCCAGGATGATCGTGTAGTGGTTGACGTCGGGCACGTCCTCGAGCGTGGCGCCGGGCTGAGCCTCGGCGAAGCTGTCGCGGACCGCTTGCGGGATCAGCGGGTTGGGGTCGTCGAGCAGCCCGCGCGGCGCCCGCAGCAGCCACAGGGGCGCGCGCACCCGCCCCGCCGCCTCGAGCGTGTCCGCATCGCGCAGCAGCTCGGTCCCGTCGGTGCGGACGGCAGCCTCGTTGACGACGCTGCGATACACCCCCGCCTCACCGGCGAGGTCGGCCCGCACGTACGCCTCGATGTCGTCGCTCCAGCGGCCCGCCAGGGCGGGATGAGCCTGCCAGAACGCGATGTACTCCTCGGGGGAGGCGAAAGTCATCTGCAGCCGGGCGATCGCCGGGCCGAGCACGGCATCGAGCAGCGCGTCAGGCTCGACGTTCGCGGGCGCCGGAATCCTGAGCCCGCCGTCGACGAGCACGACCGCCGAGGCGAGCTCGGGGCGGTCGGCCGCCGCCCGCGCCACCACGAACGCACCCATCGAGTGACCGACCAGCACCGCCTCGGCCACGCCCAGGTGCTCGAGGATCGCCGCGACGTCGGCGGCATGCACGGCGATGCCGTAGGGGGATCCGACATCGGCACTGCGGCCGCGGCCGCGCAGATCGGGCGCCAGCACGCACACCTCGGGGTGCCGCTCGATCAGCTCGCGCGCCACCGGTCGCCAGCTGTGATGCGAGGCGGTGATGCCGTGGACCGCGAGTACGACCACCTCGGCGTCGCCCGGCCGCACGCCGGCCTGCGCGACGAACAGCGCGCCGCCGGCGAGCGGTACCGACTCCGAGGCGGTGAACGGGTCGCAGTGGGCTGACACCTCACGTACTGTAGGAGACGTTGCCGGACGACACGCCCGGCGCTACCCTGCCCGTCGAACGAGTCCAGGAGACACCCGTGACCGACAAGACACAGCCCAGCGACAGCGCCGCCGCCGCCGCAGCCCGCTGGGGCGAGCGCCATCCCGACGAGGACGTCGAGCATCCGGCGCCGTCCAACGTCCCCGAGGCCGACGAGATCGTGCCCGATCATCACTCCGCCAGCGCCGAGGCCGCCTCGGTGCGCTGGCACGAGAAGCACCCCGACGAGGACTGAGGCGCGCGGCGGCTCAGCCGCCGCCGTAGGTGATCACCAGATCGGTGATCACTCCGGCCAGGAAGCCGACGGTCAGCAGCAGCAGTCCCAGTTCGCGATGGCCGTAGCGGCGCATCCCGTTCCAGACCTCGCCGATCACGTACAGGATCGCGCCGCCGGCGACGGCGTAGAAGGTCAACTCGAGCGGAGTGCTGGTGACCGCGTAGCCGACGATCGAGCCGAGGAAGGTGGGGCCGCCACCGATCAGCCCGGCGAGCCCAAGCCACTTCCACGAGGGCCGGACGTCACCGAGCGGCCCGACGATGCCGAAGCCCTCGGTCGCGTTGTGCAGCGCGAAGCCGATGATCAGCACGGTCGCCAGGCTGATCGCGCCGGCGCGGGCCGAGACGCCGATCGCCAACCCCTCGGCGAAGTTGTGCACGCCGATCGCCGCCGCGATCGTGAGGCCGGTGCGCAGGGCCCGCCGACGCGCGGCGTCGACCTCGATCGCCACGGCATCGGCCTCGGCGACGCTCATGGCCACGGCGGGCGCGCCGCCGGCGATCGGCGGCCGGCGTGCACCGGCGGGTCGGATCCGCCGCTCGAGGATCGCGAGGCCGGCGCTGCCGAGGCCGAATCCGACGGCCATCAGCGTGACCAGCCAGATCAGATGTCCGAGCGACCCGTGGCCGGTCTTGTAGGCGGTGACGGCCAGCCCGAGGATCTCCCGGGCGTTGGAGAGCACGTCGACGAAGATGAAGGCCAGGACGCCGACGGAGAACATCGCCAGCCCCACGCGGGTGCGGGTACCGATCGTCTGCAGCCGCCCGACGGGCAGACCGAGGAAGATGGTGAATCCTGCGAGCGCTCCGAGCGCGACGGTCTGTGCAAACGACACGAATGATCCTGTTCGAGCGTTAGGCGGCCCTAAGACCCCTGGAATCGGGCACAGTAGCACGTTAGGGCGGCCTAAGGGCGGAATCTCATGACGCCTGTGCGCACCGTTACCGAGCGCTCTCGTGCCTGCCCGCGCGCTGGCGGGGCGCGGCGGTCTGCGCGGACCGCTCGCCCGCCTCTATGTGGCGGAGTTCAGGTCGGGCAACCCGAGACTCTGCAGCCAGTGGTTGACCGTGATGTTGAGCTGCGTGAACTCGCCCGTCCAGATCATGATCCCCATCCAGATCAGGACCACGCCGCCGGCGCCGATCACCACCGCATAGTGGCGCTTGACCACCGTCAGCGCCGAGGTCACGGTCCCGAATGCCATCCCCGTGATCAGGAACGGGACGCCGAGCCCCAAGCAGTAGAAGATCAGCAGAATCGCCCCGTGCGCGGCCGAGCTGGTGGAGCCGGTGGCGCCGATGATGGCCCCCAGCGTCGGTCCCGTGCACGGCGTCCAGGCGAGCGCGAACGCCGCCCCGGTCAGGATCGGGCCGCTGCGGCCGGCGCGCTCCATCAGCCGCCCGACGTGCCACTGGCGGTTGAGCCTGGGGATGAACGGCGCGAGCACGAACAGCACGCCCATGGCGATGATCAGCGCCCCGGAGACCTTCAGCGCGGCGGGGCCGGTCAGCGTGGCCCGGAGCGCACGCTGACCGAGCAGCCCGAGCGTGATGAAGATCACCGAGAAGCTGGCCACGAACTTGAGACTCGGACCCAGCACCCGACGCCCGCTGATATCGGCGGGCGAGACACCGGCGACCGCCGATATGTAGCCGGGAACGAGCGGCAGCACGCAGGGCGACAGAAACGAGATCAGCCCTGCGGCGAATGCCACCGGTATGCCGATGCCCGACGCTGGATCCATCCTATGTCGGAAGGCTAGAGCAGTTTGCTCAAGCTCCGTTGCGTCCCAACAGCATCGCAATGCCCTGGCCGCCGCCGATGCACAGCGTGACGAGCCCGAGCTCGTGGTCGCCACGCTCCATCTCGTAGAGGATCTTGGTCGTGATCGCGGCGCCGGTGGCGGCGATCGGGTGCCCGAGCGCGATCGCGCCGCCGTTCGGGTTGACCTTGTCGGTGTCGAGACCGAGCCCGTCGATGACCGCGAGGGACTGGGCGGCGAACGCCTCGTTGAGCTCGATCACGCCGATCTCGTCAAGTGAGCGGCCGGCGCGGTCGAGCACCTTCTGGACCGCGGAGACGGGACCGATGCCCATGATCGAGGGATCGACGCCGCAGGTCGCGTAGGCGAGGATCTTGGCCCGCACCGGGGCTCCGAGCTCCTTGGCCTTGTCGGCGCTCATCAGCACGACGGCGGCACCGGCGTCGTTCATGCCCGACGAGTTACCGGCGGTCACCGTCCCGTCGGGCTTGAAGGCCGGCTTCAGCTTGGCCATGCCCTCGATCGAGGCGTCCTCGCGAATGTGCTCATCGCGCGCGAACTGGACCTTGTCGCGCTTGACCTTGATCTCCACCGGGACGATCTCCTCATCGAAGACCCCGGCCTCGCGCGCCGCCGCGGCACGGCGGTGGGACTCGACCGCGAACGCGTCCTGGCGCTCGCGGGAGATCGGTCCCTGCTCGGCCAGGTTCTCGGCCGTCACGCCCATCAGCACGTGGCCGAACGGATCGGTGAGGCATCCCATCACGGCGTCGATCATCGGCGTCTCGCCCATCCGAGCTCCCCACCGAGCGCTCTGGACCCAGTACGGCCCGCGGCTCATCGACTCGGCCCCACCGGCCACGGCGACTTCGGCGTCGCCGCACTGGATCTGCTGGGCGGCGGACACGATCGCCTGCACGCCGGAGCCACACAGCCGGTTCAGCGTGTAGCCCGGGGTCTCCTTGGGAATCCCGGCCTTCATCCCGACCAGCCGTCCCATGTACATGTCACCGGGCTCGGTGTGGATCACGTTGCCGAACACGACCGTCTCGACCTGCTCGGGCTCGATGCCGGCACGCTCCATCGCCGCGGTGGCGGCGGCGGCGCCGAGATCGCTCGGCGGGACACCGCCGAGGCTCTTGCCGTAGGTGCCGATCGCAGTACGCGCAGCGGAGGCGATGACGACTTCGTTCATGGTTGGTTCCTCTCCTCAAAACAGGGCTGTCGCCCTACAGTAGAAGCGTATGGCCCACTCGTAGACGTCGATCTCGAACATGCGCCAATGTGGAGCGTCCCGCGGGTGATAAGTTGACGGGCAGACGGCATGGCAACCGCGGTCCGGACATTGCAGAATTTCATCGACGGCGAGTTCGTCGACCCCGTCGAAGGCCGGACCGAGGACATCCTCAACCCGGCCACCGGCGAGGTGATGGCCACCGCGCCGCTGTCCACCGCCGCCGATGTCGATCGCGCCGTGGCCGCCGCGCGCCGGGCGTTTGCGGGCTGGTCGGGCGAGACCCCCGGCGAGCGTGCCTCCGCGATGCTCAAGCTGGCTGACGCGATCGAGGAGAACGCCGACGAGATCGCCGATCTCGAGGCGGCCAACGCGGGCAAGCCGATCGCCGCCTTCAAGGGCGACGAGATCCCGTTCATGTGCGACAACCTGCGCTTCTTCGCCGGAGCGACCCGCTGCCTGGAGGGGCGCGCCGCCGGTGAGTACGTGAGCGGCTACACGTCGATCATCCGTCGCGAGGCGATCGGCGTAATCGGTCAGATCGCGCCGTGGAACTATCCCCTGATGATGGCCGTGTGGAAGATCGGCCCGGCCCTGGCGGCTGGCAATACGGTTGTGCTCAAGCCCGCCGAGACGACGCCGGCCTCGACGCTGAAGATGGCCGAGCTGGCGGCCGAGATCTTCCCCAAGGGCGTGCTGAACGTGATCACCGGGCACGGCAACCCCGCCGGCCGAGCCCTCGTCACACACGAGCAGGTCGACATGGTCTCGCTGACCGGGTCGGTCGACACCGGCAAGTGGATCGCCGGCGCGGCCGCCGACACGCTCAAGCGCGTGCACCTCGAGCTCGGCGGCAAGGCGCCGGTCGTGGTGTTCGACGACGCCGACCTCGAGACGGCACTCGAGACGATCGCCGGCACCGGGTATTACAACGCCGGACAGGACTGCACCGCCGCGACCCGCGTGCTCGCCTCCGCCAAGGTGCACGACGAGTTCGTATCCGGGCTGGTCGAGCAGGCCGCCGGCTTTGTCGTCGGCGACACGTTCGCGCCCGACACGACGCTCGGGCCGCTCAACTCGGCCCGCCAGCGCGAGCGCGTGGAGGGGTTCCTCGAGCGCACGCCCGCCCACGCCGAGATCGCCACCGGTGGTCGCCAGCCCGATCTGCCCGGCTTCTACCTCGAGCCCACCGTGGTCTCCGGACTGCGGCAGGACGACGAGATGATCCAGCGCGAGATCTTCGGCCCGGTGATCACCGTGCAGCAGTTCTCCGACGAGGCCGAGGCGATCGCCTGGGCCAACGGAACGCCCTACGGCCTCGCCTCCTCGGTCTGGACCCGCGACGTCGGCCGGGCGATGCGAGTCTCCAAGGCGCTGCGGTTCGGCTGCGTGTGGGTCAACGACCACATCCCGCTGGCCTCCGAGATGCCACACGGCGGCTTCAAGCAATCGGGCTACGGCAAGGACCTCAGCATGTACGCGCTCGAGGACTACACCGAGGTCAAGCACGTCATGGTGAGCCTCGCCTGAGCAGTCGACGCGGAACTTTCACCCGCGACACCCGTTACATTGCAGTAAGGATTTGCGTGGAAGCCTCGGCCCTCCAAGCACCGGCAGCACTAGCGCGGACTCGGATCTCGATCGGGGCGCCGCTGCTCCGGCTGCGCTCGGATGAGCAGCTGGTGGCGCTGTTCCGGGCCGGCAACGACGAGGCCTTCCGGGTCATTCACGACCGCTACCGGCAGCGCCTGTTCGCCTACGCGCGCCAGATGCTGGCCGGATCCCGGCAGGACGCCGAGGACGCGCTCCAGGACATCTTCGTCCGCGCCTACGCCGGGCTGCGGGCCAACGACCGTGAGCTCTCGCTGCGCGCGTGGCTGTACCGCGTGGCCCACAATCGCTGTATCGACGAGCTCCGACGGCCCGTGCCGCCCGCGCCCGAGGTGTTCGGACTGGTCGCGTCGCCCATCCGCGACCCGATCGAGGAGGCCGAGCGGCGGGAATCGTTGCGGCGCCTGATCGCCGATGTCCGCCGGCTGCCCGAGCAGCAGCGCTCGGCCCTGCTGATGCGCGAGCTCGGGGGGATGAGCTACGCCGACCTCGCCGCCGCGCTCGGGGCGACGGTTCCCGCGGTGAAGTCGCTGCTCGTGCGCGCCCGCGTCGGTCTCGCCCATGCGGCCGAGGCGCGCGACGTCGCCTGTGCCGAGATTCGCACCGAGATGACCGGCGCCCACGACCGCGGCGTGCGCCCGAGCGGGCTCACCCGGCGCCACCTGCGCGATTGCCACGGCTGCCGCGATTTCCGTCGCGACATGCGCGGCACGACCCGTGACTTCGCCGCCCTCGCGCCCGGCCTCGGCCCGCTCGGCCTGATCTGCCACGCGCTCGGGATCGGCGGCGGGGGTGCCGCGAGCGGCGGCGGTGCCGCCGCGGCAGCCGGCGGAGCGGCCGGGACTGGCGGCGCCGTGGCGTCGGCTGGGGTGCTCGCCGCCGGGGCGGGCCACGTCGCGACCCTGCTTGCGGTCGCCGTCGTCACCGCCGGCGGAGCGGTCGAGATCCAGAGCTCGTTCGCCCCCGCCGCGCATCAGCGCCCCGTACGCCATGCCGTGGCGCCGAGCACGGCCTACCCGGGGGCGTCGCCGAGCCCGGCGGCGCCGGCCGTCGCACCAGTGATCGCCGACCCGGCCGCGGTGGACCCAGCGCCCCCGGTGAAGCCGGCCGCCACCATCCGGAGCACTTCGCGGCCGACGCTTCCCGCCACCGCATCGCCGGCCGCGACGGCGCCCGGGCGGAGCGTCAACTCGCTTGATCACTCCGCCAACGGTCCCAACGGCACGACCGGACCGAACGCCGGTACGCCGGCGCCCGGCAGTTCCGGCGGCACCGACAGCACCGGCACCACGAGCACCGGCACGACGACCGGTGACACCGGCACGGGATCCTCGTCGAGCACCGGCGCCACGACCATGGGCACCAACAGCGGCTCGACCGGCACGAGCGGCGCGACGGGCACGAGCACCGGCACCCAGTTCGGCACCGGCAGCACCGGCACCGCGAGCGCCCCGGCGACGCCGGGGGCCGTCCCCGCCTCGACCGGGTCGGCGTGCGCGACGCCGGGAACCGGGCAGGTCGGCGGGAACCCCGGCGCCGGTTGCTGAGACGCTGGACCGCTACCCCGAAAAGCTCGACCACGAGGAGGTGCTCGTCCGTCGGGGCGGGCGGTCGAGCTTCTACACGATCGTGGCCGTGCACTCGACGCTACGCGGACCGTCGCTCGGCGGCTGCCGGATGTGGAGCTATGACGACTCGCGGGCGGCGCTGCGCGATGCCCTGAGGCTGTCCCGGGCGATGACGTACAAGGCGGCGGTGGCCGACCTGCCGCTCGGCGGCGGCAAGGGCGTGATCATCCTGCCCGCAGACCGGCGGGCACCCTCGGAGCGCCGGCAGGCCGCGCTGCTTGACTTCGCCGACACCGTCGAGGCACTCGACGGTCGCTACATCACGGCCGAGGACGTGGGGACCTCGAGCCGCGACATGAGCGTCATCGGCCGGCGCACCGCGCACGTCGCGGGGCTGGCGCGCAGCCGTGGCGGATCCGGCGATCCGAGCCCGTTCACGGCCCTCGGGGTCGAGGCCGCGATCCGCGCGTCGTGCGAGCGGGCCTTCGGCTCGGCCTCGTTGCGAGGTCGGCGGATCTGCGTGATCGGGCTCGGGCACGTCGGCTCCCGCGTAGCCAAGCGGTGCGCCCGCGGCGGCGCCGAGCTCGTGCTCGCCGATGTCGATCTCGCCAAGCGCGCGCTCGCCGAGCAGCTCGGCGCGCGGTGGACCGATCCCGGGCGGGCGCTCGAGTCCGATGTCGAGGTGCTGGTGCCATGCGCGCTCGGGGGCTTCCTCGATCACGACACCGTGCCGCGGTTGCGGTGCGCGGTGATCGCCGGGGCGGCCAACAACCAGCTCGCCGACGACGGCATCGCCGACCTCCTCGCCGCGCACGGCATTCTCTGGGCCCCCGATTTCGTCGTCAACGCCGGCGGCCTGATCAACATCGCCGAGGAGATCGACGGCTACGACCCCGCCTCTGCCCGGCGGCGCGTGCGCGGAATCGGGGACACTCTGCGTCGGGTGTTCGACGACGCCGAGGCGATCGGCGCCACGCCGCTCACCGCGGCGATGGAGCTGGCCCGGCGGCGGCTCGGGCCAGGCCGGGCCGAGCCACGACCGGCCCGCGCCGGCTAGCGGTCCGGGGACGTCAGGGCTGCACGCCGGCGACGGGCCACCCGGTGGGCCGCTCGACACCCTCGGGGAGCCGGCCCTCGTCATCGAGCTTGTCGAGGTGGGCGGCGAGCGTCACGATCGACGCCGGCCGCAGGATCGCCGGAGCGTCGGACCACACCTCGTCGATCAGCTCGTTGATGGTCCGTAGCCCGGCGTCGAGCGCCGCGACCAGGCGCCGCTCGCGGTCGAGGCGGTGGGCCACGTACGCATCGATCTTGGCCGCCGGATCATCGACCACGGGGCCGTGCCCAGGGCAGATCACCGCCGGCCCCCGTTCTCGCAGCGCCCGCAGCCCGGCCAGGTAGCCGGCCAGCGCCCCGGGGTCGGGCGCGATGAACACGCTCCCCTCGCCGAGCACGGCGTCGCCGGTGAACGCCACCTCGCCGGCCAGGAAGGCCAGATGATCCGGCGCGTGACCCGGCGTGGCGATCACCTCCAGCGGTCCGAAGCGCGTCCCGGTGCCGAGCTCGACGTCGACCTCGCCCCGTGCCGCCGCCAGCCCGGCCTCGGGGAAGCGCTCGCGCAGGGCTGGCACGGCGCCGGCATGATCGGCGTGGTCGTGGGTGAGTGCGATCCCGCCGAGGCCACCGCGGCGCTCGAGCTCCGCCACCACTGCCGCGAGGTGCTCGTCGAGCCGTGGGCCGGGGTCCACGAGCCAGGCCGGCCCGCGTCCGATGATCCACGAGTTGGTGCCGCTGAGCGTGAACGGACCGGGGTTCCCGGCCCGGATCCCGGCCACCTCCCACTGCGCGAGCTCGACCGCTGTCATGCCATCAGGATGACATCCTCAGCCACTCGGCGGGGGATGCTTGAATACTCAACGGTGCCGGCGATCCAGGACGATTCGGGCGGGTCTTCTCAGCAGGAGGAGCCCGTACGGCTGAACGACGCCGAGGCGACCAAGCGCCTGCGCAACGGACTGATCTCGCTGGTCTTGCTGGTGGCGCTGATCACCGGCCTGCTGCTGGCCGTGCCCGGCCTGCACGGCGTGGGCGACGTCGTCTCCGACATGAACCCGTGGTGGCTTCTCGCGGCGGTCGTCATGGAGATCCTCTCCTGCCTGGGCTACGTACTCGCCTTCCTGCAGGTCTTCGATCGCGCGCCGGTCCGCTTCGGCGCCCGGGTGGCGCTGAGCGAGCTGGCCTTCGGGGCCGCCGTCTCGCTCGGCGGAGCCGGTAGCGTCGCGGTCGGCGCGTGGCTGCTGGTCGAGCGCGGCGGCCCCCCGGGCCGCATCGCCGAGCGCTCGGCGGTCCTGTTCCTGCTCACCAGCGCGGTCAACGTGCTCACGCTGGCGATCGTGGGCCTGGGGGTCTGGATCGGGCTGCTTCCCGGCCCCGGCAACGTGCTGCTGAGCCTGGTTCCGGGCCTCGTGGGCGTCGTGGTCCTGCTGTTCTTCCTCGCGCTGCCGTCGGTCACCGAGCGCACGGCGGCGCGCCGGGCTCCGGGCCGGCTCCGGACCGCGCTGAACGCGACCGCGACGACGATCCGCTCGACGTTCGAGTTGCTCCGCACCCCCGACTGGCGCCTCATCGGCGCCTTCGCCTATCTGTGGTGCGACATCGCCGTGCTCGTCGCCTGCTTCCACGCCGCCGGCGCCTCGCCGCCCCTGGCGCCGATCATCCTGGCCTACCAGATCGGCTACCTGTCGAACCTGATCCCCGTACCCGGCGGCATCGGCATCCTCGACGGCAGCCTCGTGGGGATGCTCGTCCTCTACGGGATCAACGCGACGAAGGCGACCGCGGCCACGATCGTCTACCACGGCATCGCCCTGTGGATACCCGCCATGTGGGGGACGGTCGCCTTCCTGATCCTGCGCCGCACCCGCCACCATCCGATCGACCTCCGTCCCCCGCGATCCGAGCGGCGAGCGCTGCGCGCGGCGCGCCGGCGCCTCAGAGGCGCGGCGCGCGCCCGGAAGGACGGGGACGAGTCGCCGCGGACGCGGTGAGGGTCACCGCGGTGCTCGTCGCGGGTAGGCCGACGCGGAGACCTCACCCGGCGGGCGTGGGCTCGGGCTCGGCCGGCGCGGGGTCGTCGGGGTCGGCGAAGTACGCCGCACCCTCGACATTCAGGCGCGGGATCACGCGGTCAAGCCACTGCGGCAGCCACCAGTTGATCCTGCCCATCGCCACCATCACCGCCGGCACGAGCAGACACCGCACGACCGTCGCGTCGAGGATCACGGCGACCGCGAGCCCGACACCGAACTGCTTGATGGTCGGATCGCCGTTGAGCACGAAGCTACCGAACACGAACACCATGATCAGCGCCGCGGCCGTGATCACGCGCCCGCTCGTCACCAGCCCGGAGATGACCGAGCGCTTGTTGTCCTCACCGGCCTTGACGTGCTCCTCGATCTGGCTGACCAGGAACACCTCGTAGTCCATCGACAATCCGAACAGGATCGCGAACATGAACAGGGGCACGTAGGAGACGATCGGGACCGGCCCGCTGAGACCGATCACGCTGTCCCCCCAGCCGTACTGGAAGACCGCGGTCAGCACCCCGTAGGCGGCCGCGATCGAGAGGAGGTTCATGACCGCCGCCTGGGCCGGGACGACGAGGGTGCGGAACGCGATCACCAACAGGATGAAGCTGAGCGCGATCACGACGAGGATCTGCAGCGGCAGCTTGCCGGAGATGCGCGTGGCGAGATCGAGATAGCCGGCCGTGCTTCCCCCGACGTGCGCCTGCATGTTCGTGCCCTTCTCGGCGCCTGGGATCACGCTCGAGCGCAGGTGATCGACCAGGGTCGCGGTGGCCGTCTCGGCAGGGCCGGTGGTGGCGATCGCGTTGAAGAAGGCCGTCGTGCCCGCCTTGTCGATCTGGATCGGCGTCACCCCCGCCACCCCGGAGGTCGAGGCGATGTCCTTCTGGAGCGTCTGCAGCCGCGGGTCCTCGGCGCGCGGATCGGTGCCCGACGGCGACGGCGGCGCGCCCGACGGGGCCGTGGCGGGCGTGCCGAGCGTGGCGGCCACGAGCAGCGGTCCGTTCACGCCGGCCCCGAAGTTCGCCGTGATCAGGTCATAGGCGCGGCGGGCGGTGGTCGAGGTGGAGAGCGCGGCGACGTCCTGCTGGCCGAGCGTCAGCGACAGCACCGGGATCGACAGCGGGATCAGGATCGCCAGCGCGGCAAGACCGGCGAGCAGGGGATGGTTGGCGACGCCGGAGGCCCACTTCGCCCACCGCCCGTCCTCCCGATGGGACTCGGAATGCAGCTTCCGCACCCGGAGCGAGTTGATCCGCGGGCCGGTGATCGCGAGCGCAGCCGGCAGCAGGGTGAGCGCAGCCAGTACGGCGATCACGACGGCGATCGCCGCCATCAGGCCCATCGTGGTCACCAGCGGGATCTGCGCCACGGCGAGCGACACCAGCGCGATCGTCACCGTCCCGCCGGCGAAGAACACCGCGCCGCCGGAGGTCGCCGTCGCGCGGGCGATCGATTCGTGCCACTCGAGGCCCTTGCGCAGGCCACGGAAGTGCCGCGTCACGATGAACAGCGCGTAGTCGATCCCGACGCCGAGCCCGATCATCGTGGCCAGCGTCGGCGCGACCGTGGGCACCGACATCACGTGCCCGAGGAGACGGACCACCGCCAGCGTCGTCATCAGCGCCACGATCGCGTTGAGGATCGGCAGCAGCATCGCGACCACGGTCCCGAACGTGAGGCTCAGGACCACCATCGCCGCGATGATCCCGATCAGCTCGCTGGACTCCGTCGAGGGCTTGGACACCTTCTGCCCCAGCTGGCCGCCCGTCTCGACCTCGAGCCCCGCCGCCTTGGCCGGGTCGGCCGCATTGATGATCGTCTGGGCCTGCGCCGTGGTCAGCTCGCCCGGGCTCTCGTCGAGCGTGACCGACAGGTAGCCGGTCATCTGGTCCTTGCTCAGCGCGGCCGCGCCTTGCGGCGTCAGCGGATTGACCACCGAGGCGACGTGCGGAGCCTTGGCCACCGACGCCGCGGACTGGTTGACGGCATCGGCGTAGGTGGAGTCCGTCAGCTTCCCGTTCTTCGCGTGCAGGACGATCGGGCTCGTCCCGTGCGACTGGTCGGGGAACGACTTGGCCAGTGCGTCGGTGGCCTGCTGGCTGTCGGTGCCCGGCAGCGACAAGTTGTCGTTGGTCTTGTCGCCGAGCTGGTGGGAGATCGCGAACAGGGCCACGGCCAGTGCCAGCCACACCCCGAGCACGATGAACCGGCGCCGGATACAGAACTGAGCCAACCCGTACAGCACTCCGGTCACCGCCGAAAACCCCACTTCTGGTTGCGTCCCTCGCCACGCCTGCTCCCACCAGTGTGACGCTCGTGGTCCCGCGAGCGCAAGGCGTGGTCACAGAGATTCGGCCGGCCGCGGGTCTGGCACACCGGCAGGCTGCGCTCAGCTGATCGGGACGGCCGCTCAGCTCACCGGCAGGCCGCCCGCGGCCATCCTCGCTCGCACGCTTCGTACGAGCTCGGCCGTGACGGCGGGAGTCGCCGCCAACGGGTATTCCATCCCGAGCTGCTCGTACTTCGCCACGCCGAGGGTGTGCAGCGGCAGGATCTCCACCCGCTCCACGTTGGGGAGGGCCGAGACCGTCGCGATGAAGGCGTCCACCTCGTCGGACCGGTCGGTGTAGCCGGGCACGAGTACGTAGCGCACCCACGTCGCCTGGTCGCGCTGTGCCAACCGCCGCGCGAACGCGAGCGTGGGACCGATTGGGCGGCCCGTGATGATGCGGTGCCCGGCGTCGGTGCCGGCCTGATGTCGAGCAGGACCAGGTCGGTCGCCTCGAGCAGCGCGTCGTCGGCGCGCCGCCCCAGGAACCCCGAGGTGTCGAGCGCCGTGTGCAGCCCGGCTCGCTGCGCGGACTGCAGCATCCGGCGGGTGAAGCCGGGCTGCTGCAGCGGCTCGCCACCGGAGACGGTGAACCCACCGCCCGAGACCGCGATGAACGGGGCATAACGGCTGATCAGCTGCTCGATCTTCGTGATCGGCGTCTCGGTGCCATCCGCACGCGTCCACGAATCGGGGTTCTGGCAGTAGAGGCAGCGCATCGGGCACCCCGAGGTGAACACGACCAGGCGCGTGCCGGGCCCGTCCACGCCGGTCGAGAGGTCCCATGAGTGGACCCAGCCGACGGCGCCGTCGGCGCGGTCGGCGCCCTCGGCGCCGAGCGAACACCCGTCCGGTGCAGGGCAGACGCCGGTCGGCGGGATCGGGAGGGCGACGCTCACAGCCGCCCGTGGAACGTGCGGCCGAGCACGTCGAGCTGCTGCTCGCGCGTCAGCCGGATGAAGTTCACCGCGTAGCCCGAGACCCGGATCGTGAGCTGGGGGCAGCGGTCGGGGTGCTCCATCGCGTCCTCGAGCGCCGCGCGGTCCAACACGTGGATGGCCTCCCGCGCCGTCTCGGCGGGGCGGGTGATGTCGAATCCGTACGCGGCGGCCATCTCGGCCAGCTCCCCGAGGGCACGGATCTGCTCGGCCAACTCCTCGCGCAGCCGGATCACCGGCTCGGTCGCGAAGCGCCCATCGAGTCCGGCGCGATCCTCGCGCTTGCCCGCGATCAAGCGGTCGGTGCCGTACAGCGCCACCCGCCGGTAGTCGCCGATGATCCGCCGGCGGCCGTAGGCATCGGGCAGGCCGGTGATCAGGTGCGCGCTGCGCGCGGCGAGAATCTCCGGCGTGTAGGCGGTGATCGACGACGGCGTGCTCTCGTCGACGTCCAGTACGCCACCCCTCTCCCGCTCGGCGGCCATCAGATCGGAGAGCCGACCCCACACTGCACGTGTCCGCTCGGTCGAGTCGGCCAGGAAGCGGCCGTCCCCCGCGTACGGGGCGTAGTTGCGCTGGATGAAGTCGCGCACCGCGATCGTCTCGGTCCAGGGGCCGAGCCCGAATCCGCGCCAGGAGCGAGGGGGGTCCCGCGCCGGCGGGGCGATCGCGACGGTCGTGTCGCCGGCACTCGGAGACTGAGGCGAATGTGCGGTTTCCGGGGCCATCGAGCAGTCTCCGTTGGATCTCGTCGTGTCCACCTCCCACGCTACGACCCCGATCGTCGGCCCACAGCGAGAGAACGCCGAGAACCTGGTGCGGACAACTACGAGAGGTCAGCGGGGGTCGCCGCGGCGGGTGCGCTGTTCGGCCCGCTCGACGATCTCTGACGAGGATTGATCAGCGTGTGCGTGTTGGCTCGATCCCTCGATCGCGTTCCCGGGCCAGGTGATCGAGATCTCCAGCCAGCAGGGTGGCAGCGAGGCCGTGCAGCCCTGCGGGCTGTGATCTGAGGTCCTGCCGGGCGTCGATCGCTGGGATGTGCGGTGGATTCCCAGGGTACGCTCGCGTCGTCAGCGATCAACTCACCGCTTGCTTCACGAGCGCGCCGACCCTAGCCTCAACCTCGGCGGTCAACTCCTTCAGCGCGAAGGCCGTCGGCCACATGGCGCCCGCGTCGGGGTTCGCCTTGTCGCTGAAGCCGAACGTCGCGTACCTCGTCTTGAACTTCTGCGCGCATTGGAAGTGGCAGACGACTTTGCCGTCCTTCTCGTACGCGGGCATCCCGTACCAGGTTCTCGGCGAGAGGGCCGGCGCGCTGGCTGTGATGACGGCGAGGAGCCGCTCGGCCATGGCGCGATCCGGTGGCGGCATCTCGGCGATCTTGGCGAGCACGTCGCCCTCCCCGTCCGCCTTGCCCGCGCCCGGCCCGCGGCGCGCGGCCGCCGTGACCTCTTGAGCGCGCTCCTTCATCGCGGCTCGTTCCTCGTCCGTGAATCCCTTGGACGGCTTCCTGATCGCACTGATGCTCTTGGCGGATCTGTGCGTCTGATGCTTTGCGCTCATGGAATCCTCCTCATGCTGTTCACGTCATCGCTGCGATCGCCGGACGGCTCAGCGCAGATGCTGCATGGTCAGGTTGCGTATCGTCCCGCGACACCGCCGTCGCAGAGGCCGAACTCCGGTCGTTGGCGCGCCCGAGGCGGCGTACAGTCACCCGATCGGCCAAACCGCACGCGGCGCCGTAGAAGGCGCCGGCGGCTACGGGGTCAGGCACTTCGAGGGTGAGCGAGTCGATGGACGTCATGGCAGCTCCTTTCGCCGGCTCGCGACTCTCTGGATGAGAGCCATCATGGTAATAGATTACGATAGTACACGTCAACCATTGTGGCGAGCCAGTAAATCTGCCAAGCTTGAGCAATGACAGCGTCCCCGTCGAACGACATCGAGGTGGCTGAGTTCGCCGGTCAACTCTTCTTCCGACTCTGGCGCGCCTCGCACACGCGAACCGCGGAGAGGCTCAACTCACTTGGTCTCACGCCTGCGCTGTTCGCATTGCTGAATGTGCTCGGAGCCGGTGCAGGGGCGATCCAGCAGCAGCTGAGCTCCGACATGGGGATCGATCCAAGCGCCATGGTCAAGTTGATCAACGAACTCGAAAACGCCGGACTGGCCGAGCGCCGTCGGCGTCCGGGTGATCGCCGCGCCTGGGAGGTATCGATCACCCGGAAGGGTCGGCGCACGCTGGACCGGGCCAGACGATGCGTCACGGAGGTAGAAGACGAGGTGCTCGGCGGGCTCACTGCCGCCGATCGCCGTCAGCTGCTGCTGCTCCTCCGGCGAGCGCTCGTCTCAGCGCCTGCCCAACCTCCGTGGCACCCCGAGGAAGGGGACTGAGCGACCCGGGTGGTCAGTCGCACACGCGCCGTGAGCCCGCGCCCGCGCCGCCGGCGAGCTACGCCAGCGTTGGACCCACCCCATTCCTCAGCGGTACTGGCTGACCGTCCAGGTGATGACGACACGCCGGTTGGCGACGCGTCCTGCCGGGGTCCGGTTGCTGGCCAGGTAGTGGCCGTAGTGGCCGGCGACGGTCATGCCCGCGGGCTTGGGCGCGCCGGAGAGCAGGAACTTGCCGACCGTGTGCGCGCGGTTCCAGGCGAGCTGCAGAGCCGCGTGCTCGTGCTGGTTATCAGAGCTGTACCCGTTGATGGTCACGTGCGCTGAGTGCAGCACGGCCGGGCGGATGCCCTTCAGAGCGCCGATGCTGGCCTCGGTCAGCGTCCATTGGGAGCGGGCGAAGTGCACGGTCAGCTCACGAATGACGGTCACGGTGCCGTGAACGGTCACGACGACGGTGCTCGTTGCCGTCACGCCCTTCTCGTCGGTGATCGTCAGCAGCACCGGGTAGCGGGCCGGGGCAGTGAACCGGTGGGTGATGACCGGGCCGGCGCCGATGAGCCGGCCGTTCAGCGTCCACCTGTAGGCGACGAGATGATGGCCGGTCGCGGCATGGCTGCCCGAGGCCGAGAGCGTCATCGACATCGGAGCGGCGGCCGGGACGGTTGTCGCATGCGCGACCGGGGGTGCCGGTGGTGCGGGGGGCGCCTGCGTCGTCCAGGTGGCGCTGTCTGACCCAGTGCCGGCGAGCCCGGACACCGTGACTGTGAAGGTGTGCCGACCGATGGCGAGCACGGTCAGGTTCGCGTGTGTGCCGTCGCACGGCACGTCCTTGCTGTCGAGCGTGCAGGCGGTGCCGGTGACCGGTCCCGTCTCCGTATAGCCGACCGTCGCGGTCGTGCTCGTGCTGTTCGACGGCCGGCCGGTGATAGCCACGGTCGGCGCGCCCAGCACAGTCTGGGTCAGCGGGCCAGACGCGCCCGCCGAGTAGTCGTTGTCGCCGGAGTACGCGGCGGTGATGGTGTGCGTTCCGGCGGACCGGTAAGCGTCCGGCGTGCATGTCGCGGCCCCCGTCCCGTCAAGCGCGACGTCCTGACAACCGGCGATCGGACGCCCGCCGTCTGAGAAGTTGACTGGTCCGGTCGGGTTCGGCAGAGAGCGGCTAGCCGAGAGCGGGCTCGCCACTTGGTGTCCGTGAACCGCCGCCGTGTAGCTGACCTGCTGGCACATGCTGCCGTGCCTGGTGATGCTCGTCGTCGTGGTTCCTGCGAGAAGCGCCGTCCGGCGAACACCAGAGAGGTAGCGTGAACACCATGAGCGTTAGAGCAAGACCAACCGCCGTCGCACTGGCCATCGTCGCCGTCGTGGCGCTCGCGGGCTGCGGGCAGAGCGGGCCCCCGGAGAAAGGCCTACTCGTCTCCGGCCCCGGAGTCCACGCCACCCAACCGCCGTGGACGCCGCAATACAGCGGGCTCACCCAGCGCATTCAGCGGCTCGGGTTGCCGACCGGCTCAAGCGAGAAGTTCCACATCCACGCCCTCCTGAGCATCTACAACCAAGGCCTCTACGTGCCAGTCCCCGCCAATCTCGGCATCGACGAGCGACACCAGGTCGAGACGACCATCCACACGCACGACAACAGCGGCATCATCCACATGGAGGCGCCCCGTCCGTACCGCTACACACTCGGCGACCTATTCGCCATCTGGGGCGTGCGGTTCGGAGCCGGCACCCTCGGAGCCCTCCAAGACGACGGCAGCAGCCGGGTCCGGGTATACGTCAACGGGAAACTCATCACCGACCCCGCCCGGCACGTAATCGCGAACGGAGAGAACATCGCCATCGGCTACGGCACGACGAACTCCTTCCCGCATACGCCGAGCACTTACCTGCTCAAGCAGGTCATGGCTGGCAAGAGCGCGCTCCAATGCTCAGCCGGCCCAGCCAAGAAGCAGAAGACCTGCCTCGCCCCCAAACGCACGCCCCAGGCGTAGGAACAACCCCACGAACAGGTCGAGCATGACGCGCTGAAAGTCCTCAGCCAGCACGCCATCCGACCAACGAACGCGTGGCACCTCGCCGTCGCGAGCTCCAGATGCTCGAGGGGAGATGAGAGCAGGGGTCGGCGAGCGACGGAGCGCGGTGCCGGATTACGCCGACACCGGTCACCGCGGCGCTGTGGCGGCGTCGCCCTGCGAGCGGGCCGACGCGGGGAGGCCGTGGATCCCTCCCCCGCAGTCGCGCTCGTTGGGCGGGCAAGCGAGTCCGGTCGAGGTCACACGTTGCGCGATCGCGATCCCGGCACTCCAGCCCGGTGCGCACCCCCAAGTGGCGGACTGATGCGCTCGGCGTCCAGCCCTGCCGATGCCAGGCGCGCCGTTCACACCGACGACTGCGCTCGCGACGACGGGACGGGCCTTCCACCTCGCCTCGGTCACTCCGAGGCCGAACCCCTCCTGCAGGCTCTTCTTGACCACGATCGCGGCCTGGCGTTGGATCGCGTTCACCATCGCGTCGTTCTCCT
>Ga0208478_1000288_pt1 | contig 18770 bp, 9 predicted proteins | sample NGESurdeep072012_5_FD_184462 | JGI IMG/M metagenome (GOLD analysis project Ga0208478, IMG submission 184462) | Arctic peat soil microbial communities from Barrow, Alaska - NGEE Surface sample 415-2 deep-072012 (SPAdes) | ecosystem: Environmental > Terrestrial > Soil > Wetlands > Peat ...
GGGGCCGGGGCCGCCGTCGCAACGGGCACCGGAGCCGGGGGCGGGGCCTGCGCTGGGACCGGGGCCGGGACGGTGGGCGCAAGCGGCGTCGGCAGCTCGTCGACCGCCTCGCTCGCCGGCACGGACGCCGTCGGCACCGCGGCCGTGGCGGCAATCCGTGCTGGCTCCGCCTTGCGAACCGGCGCGCCGACGTCGGCCACGCGCAGCCGACGCTGGACGACCTCGAGCTGGGCGTCCGGGTACCCGGTCATCCGGGTGAGCCAGTCCTGCCAGGCCGCCGCATCGATGATCCGGTAGAGGTAACCCAGGTTCTCCGGGCTACGGCGAGCCCGGTCCGGCATCGGCGTCCAGCGGAACAGCGCCATGCTGATCTGGGACCCGAAGCCGGCGGCGAGCCGCAGCGCGTACTGCACCGGGTAGGCGCCACCCTTGGACAGGTTGAGCGCACCCAGCGCGGGATCGATCTCCTTGAAGTTCGGGATGGGAGGGATGATCCCGGTCTCAAGCATCTTGACGGCGGTGATGTCCTCGACGCCGACTGCCATCGGGTGCCCGGTGAAGCCCTTCGTGTTCGCAATCACGATGCGGTCCGCGTCGGCGCCGAACACGCTGCGCAACGCGTTGATCTCGGCGGCCGCGCTGCCCCCGCGAGCCGGGGTGTAGGTCTCGTGTGAGACGAAGACCGTCTCGGGGGCGATGTCGTGGCGCCGCACGCCGCGCGCCTCGGCCTGGCTGACCACGTCCTCCATGACGCCGCTGATGTGCTCGATGTCGAGCCGACTGCCGTGGAAGGCGCTGTTGGCCGTGACCGAACCCAGGATCTCCGCGATCGGCTGGATGCCGCGGTCGCGGGCTGCCTCCGCCGCCTCGACCACCAGTGCGGCGGCGCCCATCCCGATGATCATGCCGTGCCGACGGTTGTCGAAGGGGAGCGCGGCGTTCTCCACCACGTCATCGGTGGCTGCCGCGCCGGAGGCGAGGAAGCCCGAGCCGATCCACTCCATCAGGTGCTCGGAGGTGGCGTCGTCACCAGAAATGACGATGACCCGACGACAGCGACCGGCGTTGATCCAGTCCTGCGCGATCGCGATGGCCTGCGTCGTGCTGGCGCAGGCGGAGTTGATCTGCGTGTTCGGCCCGCGGGCGCCGATGATCTCGCCGAACTGGGCGTGGCCCATCGACAGCGCCTTGAACAGGAAGCGCCGGTTGAACAGGTACGGCTCCGCCTCGAGCGTGGCGCGCAGCTCGTTGATCCGCCGGTCGATGTCCGCGGCCACTGGGGCGCCGTCGGTCACCCGCGCCCGAATGGCCGCGAGCTGATCGAGCTGGCGGTGCCGCTCCCGGTCGACGACGTAGCGCTCGACCTCGTCGGCGAAGGCGTCGATGCCCGGGAACGCGGAGGCGAGGATCACGCCGGTGTCGTCCCGCATCGCGTCGGGCAGCGCCCAGCGAGTGGCCAGCTGGGTGCCAATCGACGTGGTCTTGTAGTGCATGACCAGCGGGATGCCGGCGTCCCGCAAGGCGTCGAAACCGGCGCCGATCGCCAGCTTCGTGACGACGTCCAGCGCCTTGTTGCGCTCCTCGTCGATGCCGTACTCCGCGACGACGTCGAGGGCACCGGCGCGGGCCGCGAGCTTGATGACCTCACTGGTGTTGTCGATGGTCTGGAAGCTGCCGGAGCCGTCCTCGCCCTTGACCAGCCGAACGATGTTCTTGTCCACCATCCTCGATCGGAAGCGGGACGGGATCAGGTCGATGAACTGCTCGCCGCGAAGGATCTTGGCGACGTTCATGTCGTCGAAGACCCGTTCGCCACCGGGCAGGCCGAGGCCGGCACCGGTGACCACCACCGGCTCGTTGGTGCCCCAGCCGGGTCCACTCGGTGCCGGCGCAGCACCGGAATAGACCTCGTGACCACGGTCGAGGAAATCGGCAAACAGCCGGCCGAGCTCCCGGTAGCGGTCGTCGGTCATCGATGCTCCGTTGCTTGCGGGCGAGGGACTGCTGGCAGAACCGGTCGAGCGGGCCACCGGGGCGGGAGCCACCACCGGGGCGGGCGCAGACACCGGGGCCGTGACGGCCGCGGCCACCGGCGCGGCCGGTGCGGACTCGACCACGCCGAGGCCAGCGGCGTACATGCCGCACAGCGCCTGGTTGAAGGCCGCCACGTCGCTGGACTTCGGGTGGTTGGTGAACAGCGCCACCACATCGTCGTGCTCAGAGCCCAGCACGTCCTCGGCGAAGCCGTGCAGCGCCTTCTTCGGTCCCACCTCGACGAAGACTCGGGCGCCGGCGTCGTAGAGCGTGCGCAGCCCCTTGACGAACTGCACCGGTGAGGCCACCTGCTTGCCCAGGATGTCCAGGACCTGGGCCTGGATGTCCGGCCCGCCGGTGGGGTAGAACTCGCCGTCGACGTTGGCCACCAGCGGCAGCTTCGGCGCCTGGATGCCAAGCCGAGCCAGCTGGACCTTCAGCGGCTCGGATGCGGCCGCGACGATCCGGGTGTGGAAGGCGTGGCTGACCGGCAGCGGGATCGCGGTGAAGCCGGCGTCCTGGAACACCTTGACGGCCGCCTGTACGGCGGGGGTCTCGCCGCCGATGACGGCCTGGCTGTTGCTGTTGACGTTGGCGATGACGACGTACCCGTCGGAAGCGCCGACGATCCGCTCGATCTCCGGCATCGGCGCGATAACCGCGGCCATCGCGCCCTTGTCGCCGAGGTCGACGTTGGCCATCTCGCGGCCCCGGGCGCTGACCGCCTCCAGGGCGTGCTCGAAGTTCAGCACCCCGGCGGCCACCAGCGCGCCGTACTCCCCAAGGCTATGACCCATCACCATGTCTGGCGCGATGCCGTAGGCGTCCAGCAGCCGGGTCAGCGCCAGGTCGGTGGTGAGCACGGCCGGCTGAGTGATCTCGGTCTGGAGCAGCTGCATGGTGAGCTGCTTGACGGCCGCCGGGTCGTCGCCGTCGATGAAGATGTAGTCCGACAGCGGCTTGCCGAGCAGCGGCGTCATGATCCGGTCCGCCTCGGCGAAGGTCTCGGTGACGATCGGCTCGGTGGCCCGTAGCTCCTTGAGCATGTTGACGTACTGGGAGCCCTGGCCGGTGTAGAGGAACGCCGTCTTCGGCGCCGGTCCGCGACCGAGAAACACCCCCCGGGCCCGCAGCGCCTTCCACATCGCCGGTACGCCGCTGACCAGCGCCTTGCGCGCCTTCTCCGCCTTGTCGGCGAGCTCGACGGCGTCGACGTAGTCGATGGCCACCCGCACCGGAGCCCGCAAGTCGGTCGGGTCCGGGGCGGCCGGGGCCGGGGCCTGCCCGGCAGCGGCCTGGGCGGCCACGGCCGCCAGCCGGTCGGCGACCGCCCTGTCGTCCGCGCCACCGACGACGAGCGCCCCGCGCAGGGGCGCTTTGCGGGGCGCGGCCAAGGCCTGGGCGCCGACGGGTGCGGCCGGAGAGCCGCCCACCGATGCCGTCACGGTGCCGCTGGTGCTCTGCGCCGCGGGGACCGACGCGCCGGCGAAGCTCTTGCGGCCGTTGGCCGGGAACCGCCCGGGCACGTGCTCCTCCAGTACGGCGTGGAAGTTGGTCCCACCAAAGCCGAACGCGGACACCCCGGCCCGGCGGATGCCGCCGACCGGGTTGGCCCACTCCCGCAGCTCGGTGTTGACCTTGAACGCCGACGAGGCCCAGTCCAGGTTGGGGTTTGGCACGTTGAAGTTCAGGCTCGGCGGCAGCACCTTCTCGTGCAGCGACATGACGGCCTTGAACAGGCCGGCCGTGCCGGCGGCCGCCTTGAGGTGGCCGATGTTGGACTTGACCGAACCCAGGGCGATGGAGCCGACTTCGGCCCCGGCCTTGCCGAAGACCTCACCCAGCGCCGAGAGCTCGGCGGCGTCGCCGACTCGGGTCGACGTGCCGTGCGCCTCCATCAGCCCCACCGTCGCGGGATCCACACTGGCATTGACCCAGGCCCGCTGGACCGCGATCCGCTGGCCCACCGGGTTGGGGGCGGTGATGCCCTTGCCCTTGCCGTCACTGGAGCCGGCGATCCCGGTCATCACGGCATAGATCGTGTCACCGTTGCGCTCGGCGTCGGCCAGTCGCTTCATGATGAAGATCGATGCGCCCTCGCCCATCACGAAGCCGTCCGCACCAGCGTCAAACGGTCGCGTGCCGGTCGCGGACAGCGCGCCGATCTTGCAGAACTTGACGAAGGCGGCGATCCCCATGTTGCGGTCGACGCCACCGGTAACGGCCACGTCGAACTCGTGGTTGGCCAGGCCGAACATGGCGGAGTTGATCGCCGCCAGGCCCGACGCGCAGGCCGCGTCGGTGGTGAAGTTGGGCCCGCGGAAGTTGAACAGGTTGGCGACCCGACCGGCGATGATGTTCGCCAGCTCGCCCGGCATCGTGTCCTCGGTGATGCCCGAGGTCAGCGCCGCGAACGATTTGTGCGCCTCGGCGATGATCTGCTCGCGGATGTTCTCCGGCACGGCCTGGAAGCTAGGGGCGTTGCGCAGCTCGCGGGCGAACTCCGGGAACTGGATCCGCATGCTGGTCGAGTAATGCTTCTCGCCGCCGATGGCGTTGCCAAGGATGACGGCCACCCGCTCGTCGTCGACGTTCCACTTCGGCCAGCCGGCCTGCATCAGCGCGCCGCGGGACAGCGCGACCGACCACTTCTGGCCGTCGTCGAGCTGCTCGCTGACCTTCGGCGGGATGGGCAGCCGCCACTTCATCGGCTCCCACTCGAAGTCGCGCACCCAGCCGCCGATCTTGGTGTAGGACTTGTCCGGCGCGGCGATGTCGGCGTCGTAGTACAGGGCCGGGTCCCAGCGGTCGGGGTGGACCTCGCTGATGCTGTAGACCTTGTTCTTGATGTTCTGCCAGAAGGTGGCGCCGTCGCGAGCGCCGGGCATGACAGCCTCGAGCCCCACGATGGCGATGGCGCGGTCTGCGGTGTCGATCATGGCTTCTGTGATCTCCTCAAGGCTGCCGCTGCCCTAGCGGGCGGTGGTGCGGCCGTAGATGGCGTCGGCGACGGCGTCCATGTCGGCGATCAAGCCGCTCTGGGCGCGCTGGATCTGGGGTAAGCGCATGGCCTGGCTCAGCGTGTCGAGCTGGGCGTCGTTGGCGCCGTTCGCTCCGCGGACGTAGGCCAGGCCGTCGTTGACAACCTTGCGCGCCGCCTCGCGGACGAACACGCGGCTGACCGCGGCCAGGCCGTCGGCGGTGAAGCGGTCGTCGGACTTCGGGTGCACCTGGCCGCTCTTGGCCCGCCCTGCTCGCTTGGCGAATGAGGCCGCGGTCTCGGCGTATGCGATCAACTCGCCCATCCGGAACAGGATGTGCTGGTGTCGGGTCAGCCGCTGCGCCCGGAAGACCTCGAACAACTCGGCCAAGGCGTGCAGGCCGAGCGCGGCGACGTCGGCACCGACGCCGGGGGTCGCGGCAGCCAGCGACTCCATCTCACCGGCTAGCTGGTGGTAGTAGGCGCCGCGGGTCTTGAGGTGCTCCTGCCACCGATCCCGCGCGATCGTCATCTCCATGATCTCCGAGGTGCCCTCGTAGATCGTGGTGATCCGGACGTCGCGCTTGACCTTCTCGACCATGTACTCACGGGTGTAGCCGTAACCGCCGAAGGCCTGGATGCTCGCCTCGGCCGCGTCGTTGCCGGCCTCGGTGGCCATGTACTTCGAGATGGCGCCCTCGGTGTTCAACCCCGCATGCGGGTCGGCGTCGAGGCGGGTCGCCACCTCTTCGATGTGGGACCGGGCGGCCTCAAGCCGGGCCACATGCGGGACGATCAGCTTGTGGGTGTAGCCCTGCTTCATCGACAACGGGCTGCCGGCGACCACGCGTTCGGTCGAGTATTGGATGGCCCGCTTCATGGCCGACCAGCCACCGCCGAGGCCGAAGGCCGCGACCATCAACCGGGTGTAGCCGAAGACCTGCTGGGCCTGCCAGAGGCCCTGGCCCTCTACCCCGCCGATCATCTCGGAGGCGTCGACGTAGACGTCGTCGAGGAACAGCGCAGAGGTGTTGGACAGCCGGATGCCGTGCTTGTCCTCGGGCTTGGCGGCCGAGAAGCCCTTGAGCATCTCGCCGTTCTCCTTGCCCAGGACGAACCAGGTGGGGCCAGCGGCGGTGTTGGCCAGGATCGTCCAAGCGTCGGCGATGGCGCCGTTGGAGATCCACTGCTTGCGGCCGTTGATCTTGTAGCCGACGATCTGACCGTCCTGCTCGACCCGCGTTGCGGTGGTCTTCAGCGCGCCGAGGTCACTGCCGGCCTCCGGCTCGGTGGCGCCGTAGGCGAACAGGATGCCGTCCTCGGCGATCCGGGTCAGCCACTTCTTCTTCTGCGCGTCGGTCGCACCGACCACGATCGGGTCACTGCCGAGCTGGGTCGCGAGCACGCTGGTAGCCACGCCGAGGTCGATGCCGGCGATGTGCTCGCACACCCGGTAGACGTCGAACGCCCCGCCGCCCATCCCGCTGAACTCCTCGGGGATGAACACCATCTGGACGCCGAGCTCCTCGCCGCACATCTGGCGAACTGTCTCTTCCGGGCACCGGTCTTCGTGGTCGAGCTCGAGCAACCGCTCATTGGGCAGATAGCGCTCGGCAAACTCATCGATCGCCTGCATCGTCATTTTGAGCGTGTCGACGTCCAGTCCAACAGTCATACCGTCTCCCGCTTCGCAGTCCGCCGGGCGGTCTCGGCCCGGACCTGTCTCTACCCTCCACCATTCCCGACGTGCGCGTCAGGTCGTTAGGGCTGAACGTCCCGAAACCCGACGGCGATGGCCGAATGGCGCGAGGCCGCAGACTAGACCGTCACCCGGTGCTTGCGGGGGTTCTCCGGCCCAGCAAGCATCGGCAATCGGGCTAACCGGCGTTGGGACGGGCGGAGCACACGCTCGCCCGAGCGCAGGCGCACCGGACGCCCGAGGACAACCGGACGACCACGGTGTCGGCGGGGACGTTGTGGCCCACAACCGTGCCCGCACCCGCCGGGGACTCAACGGCCGTCCCGATCTTCGGCGCCCGCTGCCGGAACGCTTGGTAGAGCGGGTGCTCATAGCGCAGGCAGCACAGCAGGCGCCCACAGGCCCCGGAGATCTGCAAGGGGTTCAACGGCAGGTCCTGGTCCTTGGCCATCCGGACGGCGACCGGCTCGAAGTCGCGCAGCAGCGTGGCACAGCACAGGTCCCGGCCGCACGGACCAATGCCACCCTGCACCCGAGCCTCGTCGCGGGCCCCGACCTGACGCAGGTCAACCCGCGCGCTCAGGGTTCGGGCCAGGTCGCGGACCAGGGCGCGGAAGTCGACCCGGCCGGGAGCCGAAAAGTAGACGACGAACCTGTTGTCACGATCGAGGTAGTCCACTGCGACCACCTTCATCGGCAGCTGGTGGGCGTGCACCAGCCGACGGGCGGCCACCTTGGCCTGCGCGCGGCGGCGGCGGTTGCGCTGGTCGCGAGCCCGCTCGGCCTCGGTGGCCAGGCCGAGCAGCTCCGGCAGTCCGGCGATGTCGCCCGCCACCTCCTGCGGCGGCCAGACACACTGCGCCACCTCGGGGCCGTCATCGGTCGGCACGAGCACGTGGTCGCCGACGGCGGGGCGGTGCCGCCCGGCGTCGAGGTAGTACAGCCGGCCATATCGCTGGAAGCGCACCGCGCAGACCACCGACATGCCGACCCCCTGTCCTGGTCAGGCACCCTACGCCGGCTGGTGGCCTGCTCTACCCCGATCGCCTACCCCAACCGGGAGGCGAGCGTGGCCAGCAACGCCAGCAGGGCGACGACTCCGAACATGGCTCCGATCACCAGCCACGGAGGTCGCGGACCGGCGGTGGCGCCCCGTCCCCCGCCGGGGCCAGTTGCTCGCCGACCCGGGTCTGGACCCGAACGGGGTCTCGCGTCGGCCGCGACCGACCGCCTGGTCGCCAGGGCGGTCAGCCCAGCGACGGTGCCCTCGACCGCCAATAAGGCAAGCGCCAGCTGCCACAGGTGGCCCACCACCAGCACGGCGGCGGCCACGATCACCGGTACGACGTAGAGCCCGAGCGCAATCAGCCGAGAGGCTCGACGATCGCCGGCGGCAAGGCTTGGCATTCGCTGATTGTCGCCGCCGCCCGCGTCCTCAGTGCTGCGATGGCCTTGCCGCGGGTCAGCACCGTCGCCAGGTTCTGGGGAGGGCTGCGCCGACCTTGTCGGCGAGCTGGGCCACTTCGGTGCACTGGGGTCTCGGTGCACTGGGGTCAACGTGGGATCAGCGGCGATGTCTGATCAGACCCCGATGGCCGTCCGGCGCGTCCCAGTCCCACCCCCCCTCCCCCCGGCGAAGTTGTGCGACCGGACGAGTCGCCGGCGGCTCATTCCGTCGCACAAGTCTGACCCCGATGGCCGTCGCTGGCCAAACGCTCAGATCTGAGCTGGTATCTGGTCGTCTCTCCCGTTGCCGGGTCTAGCACCGTTGCAGGGTCAAAGCCATCGCCTCGACGGCGAGCACCGGAGCGACGCTGGCGCTCACCGCCTCTCGGCATGCCAGCGCCGCCTCGATCCGACGCAGCGTGGACTCCGGCCGACCGGCCCGGGCCAACTGCTCGACGGTGGCGGCCTGGTCGGACTGGTAAGCCGGCACCCTGGCCCCCAGTTGCACGGCCAGCACGTCCCGGTAGAGCGCGGCGAGGTCGACCAGGGCGCGGTCGAGCGAGTCCCGCTGACGGCGGGTACGGCGCGACTTCTGCCCGCTTTCGAGCTCCTTGAGGTCCCCGGCGGCCCCACGCGGCAGGGTGGTCGACGCCTTGCCGGAGCCACGGACCAAGCCGGCTCCCAAAGCTTCCCGCAGCGCCGAGGTCTCGGCGGCGTCGAGCACCTCCGTCTCGGCGGTGGCCTCGGCCCCGGCGGCGTCGACCAGGTCGGCCGCGGCGGCCAGACAGGCGGGGACCGAACCCACCGCGGTGGCGATCGAGAGCGCATCCTGGCGGCGGCGGCGCGCCCCCTCGTCCGTGGCCAGCCGACGGGCGCGGCCCAGGTGGCCCAGGGACGCCCGCGCCGCGAACGCCGCCATCGCGCCATCAACGCCCTCCCCGTGCAGGACGTCGGCGATCGCCTTGGCCGACGGGGTGCGCAGGGTCACCGGTCGACACCGCGACCGAATCGTCGGGAGCACGTCCTCCGGCGAGGGTGCGCACAACAGCAGCACGGTCCGTTCCGGCGGCTCCTCGAGGGTCTTGAGCAGCGTGTCGCCGGTCCGCTCCTCCATTCGGTCGGCGTCCTCGATCACCGTCACGTGCCAGCGACCGTCGTACGGCGCGCGGGCGGAGTCGGCGACGATCTGTCGAGCCTCCCGGATGACGAGGTGCAGCCGCTGCGGAACGATGATCCGCACGTCCGGATGAGTGCCGGCCAACGTGGTGTAGCAGGCCGGGCACGCACCGCAGCCTTGGCTCGGACACTGCAGCGCAGCCGCGAAGGCCCGAGCGGCCACCGAGCGGCCCGATCCCGGTGGACCGGTGAACAGCCAGGCGTGTGTCATGGCATCGGTCGTCGGCCGAGCGCCGCGCACGATCTCGGCGGCCGCGGCCGCCGCCGTCCGCAGCTGGCTGATCACCGGACCCTGGTCCACCACGTCCGCCCAGACCGCATGGGGCGTGCCGGGCGGCGGGCTCATCGTCCGACCACCGGCAACCGCTCGGTGGCTGCGTCCGCATCCGCCGGTCTGGCGCCAGCCTGTCCTGGGTGCGGTGCCCCGGCGTCGGTCGGCAGTGCTACGTCGACCGGCGCCGGATGCGCGCCGCCGGGGTCGGCACCGCCGGGGTGCGCCCCGCCCAGCTGGGCACCGCCCGGATGCGCACCGCCCGGATGCGCACCGCGAGAGTCAGCCGTCCCGGCCAGCAACCGCTCCACCCGGGTCCTGATCTGGCCATGCACGATCTGCGGCGACTCGGCTGCCGGCACCACCAGGTACCGGTTCGGGTGGGCTGCCGCCAGCCGCTGGAATCCTTGCCGAACCCGGACGTGGAACGCGCGCGACTCGGACTCCATCCGGTCGGCCGGTCGCCGCGAGATGCGGGCGAACCCAACCTCGGGGTCGAGGTCGAGCAAGATTGTGAGATCCGGGTGCAACCCCTCGGTGGCCCATCGGGACAGGCGGGCGACGTCGTCGGCGTGCAGCTCGCGGCCCACCCCCTGGTAGGCCAGGGACGAGTCGCTGTACCGATCGGTGATCACGACGGCGTCCCGCTCCAGGGCCGGGCGGATCACCCGGTTGACGTGCTCGGCGCGGTCCGCGGCGTAGAGCAGGGCTTCGGCCCGCGGCGACATGCCACCGGATGCCGGGTCCAGCAGCAGCGAGCGCACCCGAGCGCCGAGTGGGGTGGCGCCGGGCTCGCGAGTCACCACCACGTCGTAGCCGGCTGCCAGCAGCCAGTCGGCCAACAGCCGGACCTGGGTGGACTTGCCGGCCCCGTCCCCGCCCTCCACCGCCAGGAAAACGCCGCGCAGGTCGCGATGGCCAAAGGTCTGCCGACCGCGCACGCCGGCCAGCAGGTCGGCCAGCAGCGGGACCCCGCGCCGGTCGTCCATCTGCCGGAACGACATCACGCCCACGGCGACGGCAACGGCACCAGCGACCAGCAGGGCGACCGCCACCCCCTCCAGGTGCAGGTGCAAGCTACCAACTCGAAGTGTGTGGTTCCCGATCACACCGACCAGGAACGGGACCACTGCCAACGTCGCCAGCAGGTCGATCCGAACCAGCGACTGGAGCAGCGCGAAGGTCCGGCCCCGCACGTCGTCGGCCACCTCGAGTCCTAGCAGCGTGTACCCGGTCACCCAACCCACGCCGGCAAAGGCACCCACGCAGATCGTCAGCAGCGTGACGATGACGATCTCCGGAATCACCGCCATCAACATCAGGCAGGTCCCGGCCGCCACGATGGCCAGCCCGAACAGGCGCTTGCGGCTAAAGTCTCCGAGCAGCTTCGGGCCGCCGAACATGCCGCCGGCCAGGCCGATGAACACGGCCCCGAACAACACGCCGTACGCCGCGTTGCCGCCGCCCAGGCTGGTGGTGAACTGCTTGCCGGTGGCGATGATCGCCCCGCCGGAGGCGAACGCACCCAGGATGCCGATGATCAGGCCGCGGACCAGCGGCGTGCGGCGCACGAAGGTCCAGCCTTCGACGATCGAGCGGCCCAGACCAGTGAGTCCGACGGCGTCACCAGCCCTCGTGCTGCCGCGGCTGCGGCCGATCTCCCGCAGCCGGTAGATGGTCACGGCCGAGAACAGGAACGTACCGGCATCGAAGTACAGCGCCAGGTCGACCGGGTTGGTTCGAAACCACGGCAGCCCGGAGGCCAACAAGCCATTGAGCAGGGCCAGCACCGAGAAGACCCCCGCCGCGGGCGCCGCCGAGCCGTAGGTCGTAAGCAGGCTGAGCTGGTTGGCCGCTTCCAGCCGCTCGGGCGGCACCAGGTTGGGCACGGATGCCTCTTTGGCCGGGATCCAGAACAGCGACACCGCCTCGATCAGGAAGGAGGCGATCAGCAGCCAGGCCAGCGTGCGGACGACCGGGATGGAGGCGAACAGGCCGAACCGCAGGATGTCGCAGACCACCATCGTCCGGCGCCGGTCGAACCGGTCGGCCATGGCGCCGGCCAGCGGCCCCAGCAGGATCGCCGGCAGTAGGCGAAAGACCAGCACACCGCCGATGGCGAAGGACTGCCCGGAGTAGCTGTTGACCAGGGAGGAGGCCAGCGCGGTAGTCGCCAGCAACCCGAGCCAGTCACCCAGGCTGGACAGCGACAGCGCGACCCACAGCTGGCGAAATGCCGGAATCCGCAGTACGGCGCGTAGGTCACCGGCATCGCCCAACATCGGCTCGGCGGGCTCGACAGCGATCGCGTCGCTGGCCGTGGACTCGGCGGCGCCCCGGCCAGCCACGCCGGCCGCAGGCGTCTCGCGCCAGCCACCGGCGGTGGACGATGGGGGGTGATCGGCGGCGATAGTGGGCTCCGGCAGGGACGGGCGTTCGAGGTGGCAGATAGCGGTGGCATTTCGACGTGGCCACCGGGCGACGGTTTGCGCGGGGGTGGCTACCCCAGACAGGCTACCTGCGGCTACTCCGTCGGGGTTCGTTTGCCACGCCCGGCTGCCTGGGCCGTGGCCGGCTTGCTCGCCGGGGTGGACTTGCGCTTCGGCGCCGCCTTGCTGGTGGCCTTACTGGCGGCTCTAGTCGTGGACGTCGACGTTGTCTTCGCGGACCGGCGCGGCGGCTTCTTCGGTGCCGGCCCCCGGGCGCGGCGGTCGGCCAGCAGCTCGGCCGCCCGCTCGTCGGTCAGCGTCTCGACGTCGTCGCCGCGGCGCAGGCTGGCGTTGGTCTCACCGTCGGTGACGTACGGACCAAACCGGCCCTCCCGCAGCACCATCGGCCGGCCGCTGGCCGGGTCGACGCCCAACTCCCGCAGCGGCGCGGCGGCCGCCACCCGCTGCCCCCGGCGCTGCTTGGGCTGAGCCAACAGAGCGACGGCCTCATCCAAGGTCACGGTCAGCAGCTGCTCCTCGGTCGTCAGTGACCGCGAGTCGGTGCCCTTCTTGACGTACGGGCCGTAGCGGCCGTTCTGCGCAGTCACCTCGACGCCGTCCGCAGGGTCGACACCCAGCGTCCGGGGTAGGCGCAACAGCGCCACCGCGTCGTCGAGCATGACGGTGTCCAGCGACATCGACGCGAACAGCGAGGACGTCCGGGGGGCGTCGTCGACGCCGTCCGGTACCACGGTGGTGACGTAGGGCCCGTACCGGCCGGAGCGGGCGACCACGTCGTAGCCGGAGGTCGGGTGCCGGCCGAGCACGCGGTCTCCGCTCGGCGCCGTCAGCAGCTCCAGCGCCTTGGCCACCGTGAGCTCGTCCGGGGGGAGGTCCTCCGGGACGCTCGCCTTGTCGCCATCCTCGCCGTCGCCGCGCTGCACGTACGGCCCAAACCGGCCGACCCGGACGACGATGGGCTGGCCGCCCGGGTCGGTCCCGATGCTGATCGAGTTAACGCCACGAGCGTCGATCTCACCGAGCCGCTCGGTGACCACCCGCTTCAGCCCGCCCTGGGCACCGATGCCATCTGCGTGTCCCCCGGTGCCGCCGAAGTAGAACCGGGCCAGCCACGGCACCGCGTCCTGCTCGCCGCCGGCGATGTCGTCGAGGTCGTTCTCCATGGACGCGGTGAAGCCGTAGTCGACCAGCCGGGCGAAGTGCTGCTCCAGCAGTCCGACCACCGCGAAGGCGACCCAGGACGGGACGAGGGCGCTGCCCTTCTTCCACACGTACCCGCGGTCCTGGACGGTCGCGATGATCGAGGCGTACGTCGACGGGCGGCCCACCCCCTTCTCCTCGAGCGCCTTGACCAGGCTGGCCTCGGTGTACCGGGGGGGTGGCGTCGTGGTGTGGTCCTGCGGCTCGAGCTCCCGCACGTCGAGCACGGTGCCGGACGCCAGCCGAGGCAGGCGGCGGTCCCGGGCGTCGAGGTCGCCGTCGGGGTCGTCGCTGCCCTCGACGTAGGCCCGCAGGAAGCCCGGAAAGGTAATCGTCGTCCCGCTGGTGGCGAACTCGGCGTCCTCGCCGGCCGCGGTGACGCCGCCGAGTCTCAGCGTGACCGACTGTCCGCGGGCGTCGGCCATCTGGCTGGCGACGGTGCGCTGCCAGATCAGCTCATACAGTCGGAACTCCTCGGCGGAGACCTCCGCGCGCAGCTCCCCGGGGGTGCGGAAGCTGTCTCCGGAGGGCCGGATCGCCTCATGGGCCTCCTGCGCGTTCTTCACCTTCTTGGCATAGACCCGGGGGGTGTCCGGGACGTACTCCGGGCCGTAGAGCGCGCGGGCCTGGGCGCGGGCGGCTTGCAGCGCACTCTCCGACAGGGCTGTCGAGTCGGTGCGCATGTAGGTGATGTGACCGTTGTCGTACAGCCGCTGGGCGATCTGCATGGTGCGCTGGCTGGTAAGGCGCAGCTTGCGGCCGGCCTCTTGCTGCAGGGTGGAGGTCATGAACGGTGCCGCCGGGCTGCGACGGTAGGGCTTGTCCTCCATACCGCGGACGGCGAACTCGGTCGTGAGCAGCCGTTCGGCCAGGCCGCGCGCGGACGCCTCGTCCAGGTGGACGAGGTCCGGGGCCCCGCCATCCGCGCCTCGGCGCAACGCGCCGGTGTCGGCGTCGAAGTCCTTGCCCGTCGCGAGCCGGCGGCCGTCCAGCGCCCACAGTGTCGCGCTGAATGTGCTGGGCGCGGCCGGGTCGGTCGCGGCTGCGCTGGTGGCGGCGACGGCGGGGTCAGCATCGCGGCGAGCGAACAGCCCGGTGATGTCCCACCAGCCGGCGCTGCGAAAGCGCATCCGGGCCCGCTCCCGCTCGACCACCATCCGGGTGGCGACGCTCTGCACCCGGCCGGCCGAGAGCTTGGGCAGCACCTTCTTCCACAGCACCGGGCTGACCTCGTAGCCGTAGAGCCGGTCCAGGATCCGCCGGGTCTCCTGGGCGTCGACGAGGCGACGGTCGAGTTCCCGCGGGTTCTCGACCGCGGCCCGGATGGCCTGCGGAGTGATCTCGTGGAACACCATTCGGTGCACCGGCACCTTGGGCTTGAGCGTCTCCAGCAGGTGCCAGGCGATGGCCTCGCCCTCCCGGTCCTCGTCGGTGGCGAGGAAGAGCTCGTCAGAGTCCTTGAGCAGTGCCTTGAGCTTGGCGACCTGGCTCTTCTTGTCCGGACTCACGACGTACAGCGGGGCAAAGCCGTTGTCGACGTCCACCCCGAGCCGCGCCCACGGCTGACCCTTGTGGCTGGCCGGCACGTCCGCGGCGTTGCGCGGCAGGTCACGGATGTGACCGATGCTGGACTCCACGACGTACCCACGACCGAGGTAGCCGGCGATCGTCTTTGCCTTGGCCGGTGACTCGACGATCACCAGGCGTCGGCGCCGCGCGTCTGAACCGCCGCCGGCGGCGGAGGTCGAGGTGGTCGCGGACACGCTGCTCCAAAGTCATGCGGTTGATGGTCTGGTCGGTGGGCGGGCTGATCGACTCCACGTCGATCGGCTCGGCACCATGGGAACCGGTGAGCTCGACCCAGCCGCAGTGTGGCCATGGTCGCCACGCTCTTGTCAAACGCTGGACGCGACGGCTCCGTGCCCGGGTGGCGAAGAACACCGGCCCCGGTCTCGTCGTCGCCGACGAGACGGGACCGGTGGGGTTGGCCTGGCTGGTTCAGACTCGGACGGTCCCCCGCTCGGCCGACTCGGTCGCCGCGCCCGACTCCATGGCGCTCTCCCGGCGCTTGGACACCACCAGGGCGGTGACGATCACCGCGACGGCCACCAGCATGATCGCCAGCCGGAGCGCCCGGTTGGCGTCGGCGCCCACGGCGTACTTGACCACGCTGGGAGCGATCAGCAGGGACACCAGGTTCATCACCTTGAGCAGCGGGTTGAGCGCCGGGCCGGCGGTGTCCTTGAACGGGTCGCCGACGGTGTCGCCGGTGACGGTGGCGGCGTGCGCCGCCGAGCCCTTGCCGCCGTACTTGCCCTGTTCGACCAGCTTCTTGGCGTTGTCCCAGGCGCCACCGGAGTTCGCCAGGAAGACCGCCATCAGCGCGCCGCAGGCGATGGCACCCGCCAGGAAGGCACCCAGCGGGGCGTAGCCCAGACCGAAGCCGACGGCGATCGGGGACAGCACTGCCAGCAGGCCGGGTGTGGCCAGCTCCCGCAGCGAGTCCTTCGTGCAGATGTCGACCACGCGGCTGTAGTCGGGGCGCTCGGTGAAGTCCATGATCCCCGGGTGGGTGCGGAACTGCTCGCGGACCTCGAACACGACCCGGCCAGCCGCCCGACCGACCGCGTTGATGGCCAGCCCGGAGAAGAGGAAGACCACCGCCGCGCCGATCACGACGCCCACCAGAACGTTGGGCTTGTCCACGGACAGGGTGAACGACCCCGCACTGCGGCCGGCGGCGACCAGGGCGTCCTCCACGGCAGTGCGGAACGAGCCGAACAGCGCCGTGGCGGCGAGCACCGCGGTAGCGATGGCGATGCCCTTGGTGATGGCCTTGGTCGTGTTGCCCACGGCGTCAAGGTCGGTCAGCACCTGGGCACCCGGACCGGTGACGTCGCCGGACATCTCGGCGATGCCCTGGGCGTTGTCACTGACCGGGCCGTAGGTGTCCATGGAGACGATGACGCCGACGGTGGTGAGCAGGCCGGTGCCGGCCAGGGCGACGGCGAACAGCGCCACCACCACCGAGCCGGAGCCGAGCAGGAAGGCGCCGTAGACGGCGGCCGCGATCAGCAGCGCCGAGTAGACGGCCGACTCCAGACCGACGGAGATGCCGGCCAGGATGACCGTGGCAGCTCCGGTCAGCGACGTCCGGCCGATGTCCTGCACCGGCTTGCGGGACGTCTCGGTGAAGTAGCCGGTGAGCAGCTGGATGGCGCTGGCCAAGACCAGGCCGATGATGACCGCGCCGATGGCGATGATCCGCGGGTTGCCGCTGGCGTCGGCGGCGGCCGTGCCGGCGAAACCGGCGAAGGAGTCGGGCAGGTAGAGGAACGAAGCGATGGCCACCAGGACTGCCGACACGATTGCGGACAGGAAGAAGCCGCGGTTGATCGCGCTCATACCGGTGCGGTCGCCCTCGCGCGGCGCCACCGCGAAGATCCCGATGATCGCGGTGATGACGCCGATGGCGGGCACAATCAGCGGGAATACCAGCCCGTGGAAACCGAACGCCGCCTTGCCCAGGATCAGCGCGGCGACCAGCGTCACGGCGTACGACTCGAACAGGTCGGCCGCCATGCCGGCGCAGTCACCCACGTTGTCGCCCACGTTGTCGGCGATCGTGGCTGCGTTGCGCGGGTCGTCCTCAGGGATGCCCTGCTCCACCTTGCCGACGAGGTCCGCCCCGACGTCGGCCGCCTTGGTGAAGATGCCGCCGCCGACCCGCATGAACATGGCCAGCAGGGCGGCACCGAAGCCGAAGCCTTCGAGTACGCTCGGCGCCCGGTCGTTGAAGATGATCAGTACGGCGGCGGCTCCGAGCAGTCCCAGGCCGACGGTGAACATGCCGGCGACCCCGCCGGTGCGGAAGGCGAGCCGCATCGCGGTGCGGGAGCTCCCGTCGCGGGCCGCCGCCGCCACCCGGACGTTGCCGCGCACAGCCAGCCACATCCCGACGAAGCCGGTGAGGGCGGAGAAGCCGGCGCCAACGACAAAGGCGACCGATCGGCCCCAGCGAACCCCGCCGGTCTCCGCCGGCAACAGCAGTAAGATGAAGAAAACGAGCACGACGAAACCGGCCAGGGTGCGGAACTGCCGGCTGAGGTAGGCGGCGGCGCCCTCCTGCACGGCCAGCGCGATCTCACGCATCTTCGCCGTGCCCTCCGGCGCGGCCAGCACCTCGCGGACGAGGTATCCCGCCACCACCAGGGCGAGCAAGGCGATCGCAGCTACGACCCAGATGTAGCCCAGGTCGGCACCAGCCACGCGCGTGTCGAGGCCGGCGGGCTGGGCGGCGATGAGCGCGGACATGCGTCCTCCTCGAGGAGCGCGGCGCGGCCGCCTCGAGCGGACAGGCGGCTGTCCGCGGCGACATGCGCGCCAGACGTGCGCCAGTCTCGTCAGGCGCGGGGCCGGCAGCGGGCGACAGTGTACGCAGGCGCTTGCTGGCCAGTGAGCGGCGGGTAACACGGTGGTTGCGCCTGTGTTACGGCAGCGTGTGTTATGGCAGCGACGGCCCCACCCAGGCCGGTCTGGTGGACGGCAGCCGCCAACTCATCCGCACCCGGCTACCGCCGGAGTCCGACCGTTCAATCACCGCCAGGTCGTCGACCAAGCCGGCGATGACCGCGATACCGACACCGGATGGCCACGGCTCGACCGGCTCAGGCTGCTCCCCGTGGCGCTCCGGGTCGGGCAGCTCAACGGGACCGACGGTGCCCGCCTCGTCCACTACCGTGACGGTGAAGCACGCGTCATCAGCACTGAGCAGCATGGTCACCGGTTGGTCGGCGGCCGCTCGTCGGTGCCGGTCGACGGCCCGGGCGCAGGCCTCCCCGACCGCCAGTCGCAGGTCGTCCAGCCCCCCTTCAGGCATCCCAGACCGGCGGGCAACCGCTGCCGCGATCAGGCGCCCCGTCCGCACGTGCCCGGGCAGGGCGCTGAAGCGCACTTCGACAGTTGCCATGTCATCGGGAACTTCCCCTGTCCTGGCGGTGTCAACCCGGCCGGGGTAAGGGGGCGGGCGGGCCCGACTCAGTCCGTGGCCGCGACGGCATCCTCAACCGAGGCATAGATGGGAAAGACCTTCGTCAGACCGGTGATGCGAAAGATCTTCAAGATGCGCTCTTGGGTGCACACCAGCCGCAGCGATCCCTCATGCGCCCGAACCCGCTTGAGACCGCCAACGAGCACCCCCAGTCCGGTCGAGTCCAGGAAGTCCACGCCTTCCATGTCCACCACCAAGTCATACGTCCCGCTGCTGACCAGGTCGATCAGCTGCTCCCGCAATTTTGGCGCGGTGTAGACGTCGATCTCGCCGCCCACGACGACCACTGTGCGGTCGCCCTCGGTCCGGGTCGACAGGGACAGGTCCACTCATCCTCCAGCGTCAGCGTCCGTGCGATGGTGACCATGCCCGAGCCGGCGGCTTGCGGGCGCCCAGCTCCCACCGGCCCGGCTGCTTCCACCGGCTCGGGTCCCAACGGCTCGGCTCCCACCGGCTCGGCTCCC
>Ga0208478_1000289_pt1 | contig 18734 bp, 23 predicted proteins | sample NGESurdeep072012_5_FD_184462 | JGI IMG/M metagenome (GOLD analysis project Ga0208478, IMG submission 184462) | Arctic peat soil microbial communities from Barrow, Alaska - NGEE Surface sample 415-2 deep-072012 (SPAdes) | ecosystem: Environmental > Terrestrial > Soil > Wetlands > Peat ...
CATCCATTGGATGACGTAGCCGTTCTCGTCGTAATGCGACGGTTTGACCAGCACGAGGCAGAACCGCCGCCGTGCGCCGACCTGGGTTGTCGCTGTCGCTGCCATACTGTCCCTTAAGACAAAACCACGCGAAAACGAGGTTATATTCATAACCCTACCTGCGATTTTCGCTCAGTGAAACCGCTATCGACTCTTAACGGCGCAGCTTGCCGGCCGCCCCGCCATAGACAGCATGCGGGTCGAACGTCCTGTCGGCACTACGGAATTCCAGTGTGACCGCCCCGCCCTTACCGAGCGGAACCGCGCGGTAGAAGCATGAGCGCCGCCCGGTGTGACAGGCGCCGGGGCCGTCCTGCTCGACCTTGAGCCAGAGCGCGTCCTGGTCGCAATCGACGCGCAGTTCGACCACGCGCTGGACGTGGCCGGAGCTCTCGCCCTTCTTCCACAGCGCCTTGCGCGAGCGGCTGTAGTACCAGGCCTCGCCGCTTTCGATGGTCTTGCGCAAGGCTTCGGCGTTCATGTGCGCGACCATCAGCAGTTCGCCCGATTTGATATCGGTGACGACGGCCGTGATCAGCCCATCACCGCCGAATTGCGGCGCAAAGGCCAAGCCTTCCTCGATCTCGGATTTGTTAGACAAACTCGCCTCGCGTCGGTTACGCGGGGCTCAGCGTTGCGCCCCACGCAGCATGGTCATGAAACGGACTTGCTCGTTGGCATCCTCGCGGAATGCGCCGGTGAAATGCGTCGTCACCGTCATCGCGCCGGGCTTCTCCACCCCGCGCAGCGACATGCACATATGCTCGGCCTCGATCATCACCGCGACGCCGCGCGGTTTGAGGATTTCGTCAATCGCGGTCGCCACCTGCGAGGTGAGATGCTCCTGCGTCTGCAGGCGGCGCGCATAGACGTCGATCAAGCGCGCCAGCTTCGACAGGCCAACTACTCGCTCCACCGGCATATAGGCGACATGCGCCTTGCCGTAGAACGGCATCATGTGGTGCTCGCAATGCGAGTTGAACGCGATGTCCTTGACCAGCACGAAGTCGTCATAGCCGCCGGTCTCGCTGAAGGTGCGGTCAAGCACTTCCACCGGGCATTCGCGGTAGCCCTGGTAGAGCTCCTCATAAGCGCCGATCACGCGCTTGGGCGTTTCCAGCAGGCCTTCGCGGTCGGGATCGTCGCCGGCATAGGCGATCAGCGTGCGCACGGCGGCTTCCGCCTGCTCGCGCGAGGGGCGCGGCTCGACCGGCGTGGGCGCCGCCCGCACATGCTCGGACAAGCCCTGCTTGGGCCACGGCTTTATGATGGTGTTCTTGGCATCCATAACGGTCTCTCCGTTCGACCGGCACGCACCCATCAGGGCTGCACCGGGAGTGTCACCGGGGTGGCCGCGTCAGTAACCCGCCTGACCGCTTTGGTCCAATGCGGGGCGCCTGGACGCCGCATTCCCAATTGGCATGGCTCGTAAACCACGCCTCAACCCCTTCTCGCGCCATCGGGTCAGCACCTATATATTCGTTTGCGCGGCAGAGGCAATCCGCGGCAGTGGGCAAATCGGTAAAACTTCAATGCTTAACGAGGTTTACAACGCAAAAATCCTCGACCTGGCGGGCAACATCCCCCGCCTGGGACGCCTCCCCGCGCCCGATGCCAGCGCCACCGCCCATTCCAAGCTGTGCGGCTCCACGGTCACCGTCGACCTCAAGATGAATGGCCCGGTGGTCGGCGATTTCGCCCATGATGTGAAAGCCTGCGCGCTCGGCCAGGCCTCGTCCTCGATCATGGCCCGCCATGTGGTCGGCGCGAAGCCGGCGGAACTGCGCGAGCTACGCGAAACCGTGCGCAAGATGCTGAAAGAGAATGGCCCGCCGCCTGTCGGCAAATGGGCCGACATCGCGGTGCTCGAGCCGGTGCGCGACTACAAGGCGCGCCACGCCTCGACCATGCTCACTTTCGATGCGGTGGTGTCAGCGCTCGATCAGATCGAGTCTAAGCGGGCGGTAGAATAAATCACTTAGCCGAGGCCAAGCCGCCGGTCTTTTGCGGCGACAAATCGGCACGGTCGCCAATCTCCTTCACGCAAGCCGCGGTCAGCCGCGGCAGGTTCTGCTGCGCGCCGGTATTGCCGAAGCGGATGCCGGTGACCATGCCCGAGCTCGTGGTCTCGATCAGCATCGAGTGGTTGCCGACGGCGGCAAACGCGCCGACCAGTGCGGCCGGCACAGTGCCGGCGGCGTATGTAACGAGTTCGTCGGGCTGCGAGCGGCGCTCCGAGGAAACCACCTTGAGCGAGGCCGACATGCGGCCGACCGTCAGGGTCACCGCGCCAAGCTCGGCTGGCACCTGGATGCGGTCGCCGTTATGGCGCCGCTCGACGTAGCTCACGTCATAGCTGTCGCCGCCGGCGGTGCCGCAGGCGAGCATGAGATCGAAGCTGCCGATGTCCTCGCCTTCAACGGTCAGCGGCTGGCGGCGCGCCAGAGCTGTGACGCCATCGCGATCGACCATGGCCCAGCGTCGCTCGCTGATCGCGGTCGCGCGCGCGCCATCGGTCACGCGTGGAACCGGCCGTGTCGCGGCCGGGGCCGGCCCCGGCGACGCTGCGACCGTAGCCGCCACCGGCGCGTCCGGCTGATCGGTCGCGAGCCGCGTGCGGCGCGTCTCGTCCGCCGTCAAGGCGTGCATCGGCTCCCAAGGCGGGATGCGCAGCGCCAGATTGAGCAAATCGATCGAGCCGCCCATGTCGATGGTGTATCGCGCCAGCCGACCGATATCGCGCTGCACCAGCACGAGGTCCTCGGCCGTGTAGTTCGCCGCGGTCGGATCGTCGCGGCGGTCGCCGAGCCAGATCTGATGCACCATCACGCGCGCTTCCGGCGGCACCGCGCGGTGCACGCCGCCCAGCAGCACGAAGCCGCACATGGATTCGCAATCGGCGCGCGGCACATAGCGCCCGCGCGGCCTCTCCTGGCCACTAGGGACATCGACGATGCGGCCGACCGTGGTGTCGAGGCCGCGGCGGCGGATGTCGCTCCCGAGCGCGATGGCGCCGAGCACCGAGCCGCCATCGGAATCGAGCACGACCGTTGCGCCGGTGAGATCGCGGCCTTGCGCGAACGATTCGAAATCGCGCGGCGTGTCCGCCGTGATGGCGCCGCTCGCCGAAATCCACAGTCGGCACTGGGCGCCGCAGGTGTCGGCGGGGCCTTGCAGACGCAGATCGAAGCGCATCGGCAGCGTGCGATCGGTAGCTTGCGCCGATGCCGGCAACAGCGAAACCAGCGCCGCCGAAGCAAGCGCAAGAGCGAACGCAATGAAGCGAGTCATTCTTCCCCTTCTCGCCGTCGAGCCCTTTTTGTTGGCGCGGTTGTCCGCGTTCTTATTGGGCTTTGGCGGCTTTCAAGACCCCCGGTCTAGGTCTTTTTTAATGAGCGGGCGGATTCGGGTCTAGTGTAAAATGATCCTATCGACTTCCGATTATCCAAACAGCTCCACCCGGTGGAACTTTTTATGGAACTTTTATGGCCATGATATGGCGGTGATCCGCGAACGACGGCGCGGCTTCGCGCACCTGCCGCGGCTTTTCGGGCGCGGCCTGGTGGCGCTTTATCGCTATACGCTGGCGCCGCTGATCGGTCCGCGCTGCCGGCATCTGCCGTCCTGTTCCGAATATGCCGACGAGGCGATTGCCCGCTTCGGGCTGTGGGCGGGCGGCTGGATGGCACTCGCGCGCATCCTGCGCTGCCAGCCGTGGGGGACGCACGGGCTCGATTTCGTGCCGGCGGATGTGCCGGCCGGCGCAAGGTGGTGGTTGCCGTGGCGCTATGGGCGCTGGCGCGGGACGAACGAAGTGGCGCCGACACGCTAGTTGCGTCCGTGGAACCGCTTGGTATATCCCTTCCCGAATACGCTTACCTGCATTCGTAGGCAGCGAGTGAGCAAGGAGACGAGACATGGTCGCGCTGACCTTTCCCGACGGCGCGCGTCGGGACTACCCCCCAGGCACCACCGGGCTTGATATCGCCAAGGGCATTTCGCCCTCACTGGCTAAACGCACCGTCGCGATGGCGCTCGACGGTACGCTCGCCGATCTGGCCGACCCGATCGAGCGCGATGCCAAGATCGAATTCGTATCGCGCGAGGACCCGCGCGCGCTCGAGCTGATCCGGCACGACGCCGCGCATGTGATGGCCGAAGCGGTACAGAGCCTGTGGCCGGGCACGCAGGTCACCATCGGCCCGGTGATCGAGAACGGATTCTATTACGACTTCGCCCGCAACCAGCCGTTCACGCTGGAAGACCTGCCCGTCATCGAAAAGAAGATGAAGGAGATCGTCGCGCGCGACAAACCCTTCAGCAAGGAAATCTGGTCGCGCGAGCAGGCCAAGAAAACCTTCCACGCCATGGGCGAGAATTTCAAAGTCGAACTGGTCGACGCCATACCTGAAGACCAGACGATAAAAATTTACAAGCAGGGCGACTGGTTCGATCTTTGCCGCGGTCCGCATATGACGTCGGTGGGCAAGGTCGGCAACGCCTTCAAGCTGATGAAGGTGGCGGGCGCCTATTGGCGCGGCGATTCCAACAACCCGATGCTCACCCGCATCTACGGCACCGCCTTCGCCAAGCAAGAAGAGCTCGACGCTTATCTGAAGCAGATCGAGGAAGCCGAGAAGCGCGACCACCGGCGCCTGGGCCGCGAGATGGACCTGTTCCACTTCCAGGAGGAAGCGCCCGGCTCGGTGTTCTGGCATTCGAAAGGCTGGACGCTGTTCCAGGCGCTGGAGAGCTACATCCGCCGCCGCCAGCAGGACTCAGGTTACGGCGAGGTGAACTCGCCGCAGATGATGGACCGCGAGATGTGGGTTACCACCGGCCACATCCCGACCTACAACGAGATGATGTTCTTGACCGCCAAACGCGAGGAGGACGAGCGCGTCTATGCCATCAAGCCGATGAACTGCCCCGGCCACGTGCAGATTTTCAAGAACGGGCTGAAGTCGTATCGCGACCTGCCGCTGAAGATCGCCGAATTCGGCAAGGTGCACCGCTTCGAGCCCTCGGGCGCGCTGCACGGGCTGTTGCGCGTGCGCGCCTTCACCCAGGACGACGCGCATATCTTCATCACCGAGAGCCAGATCGCCGAAGAGACGCTCAAGATAAACGACCAGATCCTGTCGATCTACGGCGATTTCGGCTTCGACGACGTGCGCATCAAGTTCTCCGACCGGCCGGACAAACGCATCGGCGAGGACACGGTGTGGGATAAGGCGGAGGCCGCGCTGATGGCGGCGCTGAAAGCCTCCGGACGGCCGTGGACGCTCAACAAGGGCGAAGGCGCTTTCTACGGGCCGAAGCTCGAATACGTGCTGCGCGATGCCATCGGCCGCGAATGGCAATGCGGCACCGTGCAGGTCGATCTCAATCTGCCCGGGCGGCTCGGCGCCTTTTACATCGACGAGCACTCCAACAAGGTGACGCCGGTGATGCTGCACCGCGCCATGTTCGGTTCCATGGAGCGCTTCACCGGCATCCTGATCGAGCACTATGCCGGTCACCTGCCGCTCTGGCTGTCGCCGCTGCAGGCGGTGGTCGCCACCATCACTTTGGACGCCGATGACTACGCGCGCGAAGTGATCGCCGCCGCGCGCCAACTCGATCTGCGCGTCGAGGGCGACCTTCGCAACGAGAAGATCAATTACAAGGTGCGCGAGCACTCGCTCGCCAAGGTTCCCGCTCTGCTCGTCGTCGGCAAGAAGGAGGCGGCCGAGCGGCTGGTCTCGATCCGCCGCCTCGGCCAGGAGAAGCAGGAAGTGATGCCGCTCGATGCGGCGCTCAAGGCGCTCGCCGCCGAAGCGGTGCCGCCGGATGTGCGACGGGCGAAGTCTTCGACCTAGTGCTGCATCGGCAGCATCAGCGTCGAGCCCGCCGCGATGCCGAAGCTGTCGAGGTGCGCCGTCGTGCTTCGCTGCGCGTCGACGTAATGCGAATGGAAGTAGTCGCCGCCATGCGTGATGACGCCCTGCAAAGCGGGCGGCGCATAGAACCCTACCACGAACCCGGCCAGCAGCGGCCCCTTGGCCAATCCGGTGACCGCCATCTCGTCGAACGAGCCGTGGCCCTTGAAGCGCGGATTGGGTGCGGCATTCACGTGCATGACGAAGTCGGTGATCGCGCCGTTGATGCGAAACGGGAACGGTTTGGTCTCAATCAGGCCGTTGGCTTTGGCTTGCGCGCGGATGAAAGTCTCCACGCCCTTGGCGTCGAGATCCTTGTCGATCGCAACGGCAAGCCAGTGTTGCGCGGATGCGGTTGCCAGTAGGGTCGCGGTTTCGCTTGTCGCCGCTGGACAGCTAGCGCCGCAGTCGACGCCGTAACTGACGATCAGCTTGCCCTCGATCACTGAAATCTCGCCGCGCAGACCGGACACCGCTCCCACGGCGTCGGTGGCACGACCATCGACGGCGTCTTTCAGTGCGACGACGGGAAGGTAGTTTCGCTGGATTATCATCCGGCTGAACACGCCATAGGCCTTGAAACCGAATGGGTCTTCCGCCGATGGCGCCGTCGCTTGCTGCGTTTGCGCCTGGGCTGGCACGGCGCCTGACATCGCAACGAGTCCTGCCGCCGCGATGGCCAAGGCTGCCGGCGCTAATCGTCTAAGCGCGTGATCGATCATCAACTGCATAATTTCAATAATATCGGTTGCCGCGACTTGCCGCTATGATCCAGATCATAGCGCGGTCTTGGGCGGATTTGAGCCCGCGGCGACTTCAAGCGCCGGTCAGTGGGCTTTCTGCGTGGCCTGCTTGAGGGCGCGCATCACATCGCCGCGCGAGATCATGCCCAGCAATTCGCGATCGGGGCCTAGAACCGGAAAGCTGCGAAGCTTGAGGTTCACCATCAGCTGCAGCACGCGCGTCATTGGCGTTGTCGGCTCGACGTGCACGATGCCCTCGGTCATCACGTCTCCGACCGTCCGCTTCATCAGTTCATCGTAACTCGGAACCAATTGCCCGGTCGTGAAGCGGAAAGCCCGCAGAAAATCGAATTTAGTGACGATGCCCAGCATTTTGCCGTCTTCCACGACCGGCAGCGCATCGAAATCGTATTGCGCAAACAATGATTCCAGCTCGCCCATGCTGCATTGGCGCGTCACGCTTTTGACGGCCTTCGTCATATATTGCGCAGCTGACGATTCAAGAAAGCGAAACATGTCTGTCGATCCCTCTCGATAATCGGCGATGCAGACCTAACGGCCCTGGCTCACGATATAGGCCGCGAGGTCGGCAGCCTCGTTGCGCGCGAGGTTCATGTCCGGCATCTTCGGATGCGGCGTCAGCAGGTAGAGCGCGAGCTTGGCGGCATCGAAATCCGGCACCTTGGCGATGGCGGAGAATGGCGCCACCTGCGTGTTGCCGCTTTTCTGGTCGGAAGCGACCACATGACAGGCCGCGCACCAGCGCTTGGCGAGCTTTTCGCCATTGGCCGCGTCGGCCGCGAGCGCCGCCTGCGGCAGCGCCGTGATGGCGATGAGCAATAACAGACCGGGGAATATGCGACTCATGAGCGGTAGCCTCGTTTGCTGAGAATGCATCTTAGCGGCGCAGGGTATCGGCGATGTGACCTAGATCAAGGGCGAAAGCCGGCACGCGGCGTCACTGCGCCAGCACTTCGACGTCGCCGTCCACGCCGGTGACGACCTTGAATTCGCGCTCGAAAACTTTGCCCTCGTTGCGCGCGATGGCGCGATATTCGCCCTCGGCCAGGATCACGCGCGGAAAGGCGCCGATCGATTCCTTGATCACGTCGCCGCCGGGCGTGAGTACCGACCAGGCGGTACTGGCCAGCGCCTCGCCGCCCTTCTCGCTCACCAGCTTGAGCGTGATCGCGGCGGCGCGGTGGGTGACGGTGATGTCGGTGAGCTTGCCGGCCTGCACGCGGATATCGGAGCGCACCACCGAATTGGCGTCGCCGTAGTTCGACACGATGTAATAGGTGCCCTCGGGCACCACCACGACGTTGCCGGTCATCACGTGTTCGGCGATCGGCCGGCGGTCGCCGGGCTCGAACTGGCTGCCCTTGTAGACGTCGAACGAGACCTGTCCGGCCGGAATGCGCACGTCGCCGACGCGTCCTTCCAGGCGCAGCGCGCCGGCCGGCAGATCGAAGTCCGCGTGCACGGTCGGCCCGTTCAAGGTCACCGGCTTGACCGCAGTGGCGAGTCCGAAGCCGACATGCACGATATAGGCGCCGGGCGGCAGCACCAGCGTCGGCGCCGGCGATTTGTCTTCCTTGATCAGGCTGAAGGCCCCGGTGGTGTCGCGCTTGGCGGAATAGACGCGCCAGGTCAGACCGCCGTCGATGAGGGGTGCGCCCTTGCTGAAGCGCGCCGAGAGTGCGAGCGCCACCTGGCCGGCCGGTACTATCGGCACCGCACTCGGCGCGGTCGTGTGCGGCGTGCTCAACGGCCATTCCGACTGCGGCGCCAGCACGCTGCCCGAGCCGAACGGCTCGCCGCGCGCGGCCGGCGCCGGCGCTATCAGCCCAGTCGTGGGCGCCGCCGAAAACAATGAATTCTGCCCGGCCGCCTGCGCCGATGCGGCCTGCGGAACGAGCAAAGGCAGAATGATCGCGAGCGCCGGCCACAGCCGGCCGCGGGCGGCGAATGCGGGTGCATTGCTCATGGCGCGGGCTTTTTCGGCCCAAATCGCGGCGATTTCAAGCCAGTAGGCCGGTTTGTCACCCCGGAAACCCTATGCTAGGCGGACAAAATGCCCGACGCTTTGCAGTTGCTCAAGACCCGCCGTTCGGTCAAGCCGATGGAATTGACCGGCCCCGGCCCGAGCAAGCCGGAAATCGACACACTGCTCGCCATCGCCTCGCGGGTGCCCGACCACGGCAAGCTGGCGCCCTGGCGCTTCATCGTGTTCGAAGGCGACGCCCGCATCGCCGCCGGCGCGGCGATCGCCGCCGCGTTTGCCGCCGATCGCGCCGACGCTACGCCCGAGCAAATCGAGTTCGAACATAACCGGCTGGCGCGCGCGCCGCTGGTGATCGCGGTGGTCAGCCGCGCCGGCCCGCACGTCAAGATTCCGGAATGGGAGCAGCAATTGTCCGCCGGCGCCTCCGCCATGAGCCTGGTCATCGCCGCCCACGCCATGGGCTTCGCAGCGAGCTGGATCACCGAGTGGTACGCCTATGATCGGCGCGTGCTGGATAAACTAGGCGTCGCGCCCCATGAACGCCTCGCCGGCTTCGTCCATATCGGCCGCGCCGCCAAGCCGCCCGAGGAGCGCGAGCGGCCGCCGCTCGCGGCCATCGTCACCCGCTACGGGGCCTGAGGAATCGATGTTCTACGAGCCTGACAAACGCGATTCCAAGCTGCTGCCGCACGATCCGTTCAAGGCCATCGTGGCGCCGCGCCCGATCGGCTGGATCACCTCGATAAATTTGAAAGGTCAAGTGAATCTCGCGCCCTATTCCTATTTCAACGGCGTCAACAGCCGCGCCAATCTGGTGATGTTCGCGAGCGAAGGACACAAGGATTCGGTGAGTTTCATCGAGGAGACCGGCGAATTCGTCTGCAACCTCGCCACCTGGGATTTGCGCGAGGCGATGAACGCCACCTCGGCGCCGCTGCCGCGCGGCGTCAACGAGATGGAACGCGCCGGTCTCGAACCGGCGCCGTCGCGGCTGGTCAAGCCGCCGCGCGTGAAGGCCAGCCCTTGCGCGCTCGAATGCAAGTGCATCAAGATCGTTGCGATCGAGGATGTCGACGGCAAGCCGGTCGACTGCCACGTGGTGTTCGGTCAGGTCATCGGCGTGTATATCGACGACCGCTTCATCGTCGACGGCCGTCTCGATACCGCGGCCATGAAGCCGATCGCCCGTTGCGGCTACGACCAATATGCCGTGGTCGAAAGCCTGTTTTCCATGCCCCGGCCGGTGAACTAAACGCCTGCTGTGGCATTTAACCATAATGTAATCACGCGAGCGCACGCTCCCTGTCACGTTTCGGTCACAAGACTCCGCCAGCAGTTTTCAGCATGTCGGGGTGAAGCGCTTGTTCGGTGGCTGGCCCGATCCGAAAATCGGGCGACGGGGAGAAAAATTTGGTGTTTGAGGGTCTATTCGCGCGCGTGCGCAACGGCGACCGCTCGGCCGAAGCCACCACTGCGCCGCTGCAGCCGGCCGCCACGCGCCCGAGCATCGGGCTCGCGCTTGGCGGCGGCGCCGCGCGCGGCTTCGCCCATATCGGCGTGATGCGCACGCTGGCCGCGCACGGCATCGTGCCGGACGTCATCGTCGGCACCTCGATCGGCGCCGTGGTCGGCGGCTGTTATGCCGCCCGCCAGCTCGATAGCCTGGAAGAATGGTCGCGCGAGCTGACGGTGCGCGGCATCTTGAGCTATCTCGACATCAGCCTGTCCGGCTCCGGGCTCATCCGCGGCGGCCACCTCGCCGCCAAGCTGGAAGCCACGCTCACCGACAGCCGCATCGACGAGCTGCCGATCCGCTTCGCCGCCATCGCCACCGAATTCAATACCGGCCATGAAATCTGGCTCACCCGCGGCCGGCTGGCCGAGGCGCTACGCGCTTCCTATGCGCTGCCGGGAATTTTTCCGCCGGTGCTGATCGGCGGGCGCTGGCTGGTGGACGGCGCGCTGGTCAATCCGGTGCCGGTCTCGGCGGCGCGCGCACTCGGCGCCCGGCTGGTGATCGCGGTCAATCTCAATTCCGATCTGTTCGGGCGCGGCACCATCATCTCCGATCATGGCTCCGATGACAGCGAAGAGGCCGCCGATCCGGCCAAACCGAACGGGCTGCGCGGCATGTTCAGCGGCGAACGCTCGCTGCGCCGGCAATTCCTCGGGCGGCGCGGCCGTCCCGGCATTCCGACCGTGATGGTCGAAGCGTTTAACGTGATGCAGGACCGCATCACCCGCGCGCGACTGGCCGGCGATCCGCCCGACGTGCTGATCAGCCCACGGCTGGGCGCCGTCGGCTGGTTCGATTTCCATCGCGCCGCCGAAGCGATCACCATCGGCGCCGAGGCAACCGAAAAGGCCATGGAAGCGGTGACCGAGGCGGTCGCCGCGCTGTCGCAGCCCTATGGCAGCAATGGGGTTGCCAAGTAATCTTTCACTTGCGCATGATCTTATCCGAAAACCGGTACCCACTTTTCGGGATCATGCGCTTTTACGCGGTGCGGATATAATCCCGCATCGCCTCGGACTCCTGCTCGATTTCCCCGACGCGTTGCTTGACCACGTCGCCGATCGACACCAGACCGATCAGCTCGCCCTTGGCCACCACCGGCATGTGACGGAATTTTCCCTCCGTCATCCGCTCCATGATGCTGGCGATGCTGTCGTCCTCGCCGCAGGTGGCGACGTTGCGCGTCATCACCTGACTGACTGGAAGCGTGAGCGCGGCGGCGCCGTGTTCGGAGATCGCGCTCACGATGTCGCGCTCCGACAATATTCCGCCGAGTCGCCCTCCCGCGCCGCGGATCACGACCGCGCCGATGCGGTGCGTAGTCAACAGTTTAACCGCCGCTGCTAGATCGGCGGTCGATTCGATGCAGACAATGTCGCCGCCCTTAGCGGCCAGGATTGTTTTGACGTTCATGGCAGCCTCCCTAGGCCCGGCTGCGGGGAGACCCGCGACTCCGAGTAATTGCTAACGATCCTGCCGGGCTGCCGGTTCCGTCAAGCGCAATCGCGACAATGTGACTATTGCCGCGTTGCACCAAGATCGTCGAATTGTTGCAAATCGGGCGCGGGATCGAACCAGGAAAACAAAATCAGGCCGGCGAGAAAGCCGCCGATATGCGCCTGCCAGGCGACCACCTGGTCCGATTCGATGCCGGTCATCGAAAACGACCCCAGCCCGAACAGAATATTGATCCCGAACCACACCGCCAGGAAAGCGAGCACGCGCGGATCGCGCAGCACGCCGCTGAGCGGGAGCGCCGGCACGCGATAGCCGGCGGTGTCGCCATTACGCCGGAAGCTGAGCGGACCGCCGCGCTGGAACGCAAATCGCATCGCCGCCGCCATGGTGCCGGAGATCGCCGCCGATGCCCCGATCACCGGGACCTGTCCGCCAGCATGGGTGACAAGATGCATCGCCGCGCCGGCCGCCGCCGTCACCGCGAAAAACACCAGGAACCGCGGCGCGCCGAACCGCCGCGCCACCGCGCTGCCGAACGGCAACAGCCACACCGCATTGACGCCGTAATGCATCCAATCGGCGTGGATCAGAGAATAGGTCACGAAGGTCCACAGTTGCGCGCCGAAGCCGCCCGGCAGCGCGCCGCCGGGCACGATTGATGTGTCGTAGCGCGACGGAATGAATGCGAAGGTGAGCAGGAACTCCATGTCCTGCTCGCTGGTGAGCACATATGTGCGCACGGCATGAATGAGCGCCAGCACGGCCAGCACCGCGACGATGACGGGAGGAATGTTGAAGGCAGGTTCGCGCTTCACAAGGGTCCAAGGGCTTGCGGGAAGGCCCAGTTACGCCGCTTGACCGTCTGACCGCAAGCAAACTTCGCAAGAAAAAAGGAGGGCTTTCGCCCTCCTGTAAGCCGTGTGGATGGTTCGACGGCGACCTTAGCAGCGATTGCGCCGCCGGCAATGCGATTGCCGTTTTAACGCTAACGCGCGCTGGCCCATTGGCGGACGCGTCCACGGCACGGCGCCTGCTCCACCAATGACGTCGCGGCGAAAAGCCGGCGCGGATGTCCCAGTCGGGGACACTGCACGCCGGCGCCGTCTCGCGACGGAACAGGTGGCTTCTCATGAAACATCAATCCACGCGGGCAGTGTTCGATTACTGGAACAAGAAACGGGAAACCCGCCCGGCCCCCGCGCGCGCCGACATCGACCCGACCGAGATCCGCCATGCGCTCGGCGATACCTTCATGCTGGCGGCGGATTTCGTCGATCAGCTCCGGTTCCGGCTCGCCGGCACCCGCGTCTGCGCGTTGTTCGGCCGCGAGATCAAGGGCGAAGCCTTCGCCGCACTGTGGAGCGAGGCGAGCCGCGAAGCGATCGACCACCTGCTCGCCATCGTCACCAATGAAGCGACCGGCACCGTCGCAGGCCTGACCGCGCGCACCGAGGACGGCGCCGAGACCGAGCTGGAGCTTCTGCTGCTACCGCTCGCCCATGTCGGCCACGCCCGCATCCGCGCGTTCGGCGTGCTGGCACCAATAATTCCGCCCTATTGGATTGGCGCCAAGCCGGTGGTCGAGCTCACGCTCGGCACCCTGCGCCATATCGGAGCGGACGCGGACATCAGTATTGCGCCACGTTTCATGCCGGCGGCGACCGGCAGCCGGGTACAGCACGGCTTCGTGGTCTACAGCGGCGGCCGCGAAACCCCGTCCGGCGAGCAGACCGGCTAACGCCCCGTTAACGATAGACTCATAGGGTCATTGGGTGGGGGCATATGTGCCCCAAATACCCTTGATCCATCATGGCCATGCCCCTGCCCAAGCCGAGATCGCTGCCGCTGGCCGAGGAGCGCCGGCGCCATCAGCGCGTCAAGGTCAACCTGCTCGGGCGCTACATGCTGGCCGACCGGCGCGAGTTTCCCTGTCAGGTCGTCAACATGTCGCCGGGCGGCATCGCATTGGTCGCGCCGGTATCCGGCGACCCGGGCGAACGGGTGATCGCCTATGTCGATCATCTTGGCCGGCTCGAGGGCAAAATCGCGCGCTTGCTCGACACTGGCTTCGCCATGACGGTCGAGGCAACCTTGCGCAAGCGCGACAAGCTCGCTGCCCAGCTCACCTGGCTCGCCAACCGGAATATCCTCAATCTGCCGGAAGACCGCCGCCACGGCCGCTTTATCCCGCGCAAGTCGAGCGCGCGGCTGATCCTGCCGAACGGCAACAATGTCACCTGCCGCATTATCGACTTGTCGGAGTCGGGCACCGCAGTCGCCATCTCGCCGGAACTGCGGCCGGTGGTCGGCGCTATGGTTACCATCGGCAAGGCCACGGGCCGGGTGGTCCGTCATATCGAGGACGGCTTCGCCGTCGAATTCACCCGCTTGCAGCATCCCGATTTCATCGAAGAAAACGTCACCGGCGCTTAAATCTGGCGCGTGATCTTTTCCGAAAACCGGTTCCCACCCCGGATCAAGTCCGGGGCAGTCTTTTTCGGGATCACGCGCTAGCGTCAGCCTTCGGTAAACACCTCGCGTAAAATTGCGCGCATCGGCGGCGGCAAAATTGCGTCTGCCGCGCCCGCCCGCCGGTATCCCCAGGTCGAAACCCAAGAACTGCTTACAGTAAACATTGCACGCGCGGGAACCCGTGCGGGTGCGCCATTGCTGCGTTTAGTCTATTAATGTATATAATTTTAGATAAATTGTATTCTATAAGATTTTAATCGAATTCTATTTCAAGTTTTACTGTATTCGTCTCTTTCTTTAGTTTGGTTTTCTTCAAAGTTACTTGCTTGACTTAGCGGCGATGCAAAAACTTTGTGCGAATTGTGGTCCCATCGCGTCGGGAAGGGGCCACAATAATGGGCTGGCGTTTGAAACGATTTGCGACCCGCGGCATGCTGGTCATGGCCGGCGTAGCGGTATTGGCCGCGGCGGCGGGCGGCGCGACGGCGGGCGAGCGCCTGGCCTATGGCGGGCCGGTCAATGCGCACGAGCGGGCTGTCTATATCGCGGTCGGCGATGTCACGCGCTCGCCGATCGGCTGGGTCGAGTTCTGCGTCGAGTACAAGCCGGAGTGCAACACCAAGCCGACGACGCCGCGCGACGTGGTGCTCACGCCCAAGGCCTGGTCGGACATGGTCAAGGTCAACGCCTGGGTCAACGACAATATCAAGCCGATCACCGATCTCGAGCACTGGGGCGTGGTCGAGCGCTGGAACTATCCCGATGACGGCAAAGGCGACTGCGAGGACTATGTGCTGCTCAAGCGGCGCATGCTGATGCAGGCTGGCTGGCCGCGCGAGGCGCTGCTGATCACCGTGGTGCGCGACAAGAAGGGCGACGGCCATGCCGTGCTCACGGTCAAGACCAATAAAGGCGAGTTCATTCTCGACAACCAGGAGGCCGAAGTCCTCGCCTGGAACAAGACCGGCTACCGCTTCGTGAAGCGGCAGTCGCAATCCGATCCGAATCTCTGGGTCGCGCTCGGCGAGCCGCAGGGCGCGCCGGCCACGGTCTCGGCTCGCTGATCAAACTCTAACAAAGGAATTCGCGCTCCCGGTCACGTCCCCACCCCTCCCCGTCCCCAGACCGGGTTCGCGAGCGGCCGGCCCTCCCCCAAGGGCCGGCCGCACCCTGTTTAGGGGCGCGGAAACTCAACCGATACGCTTCAAGCCTTTCGCGTACTGCTGCGAGCGCCGCACGTAGATGTCGGCGCCGCCGCGGATCATTTCGATCAGCCGGTCGTCGAGCGTGCGGATCGCCTTCGCGGGCGCGCCGACGATCAGCGAATTGTCGGGAAAGCTCTTGCCTTCGGGCACCACGCTGCCGGCGCCGACCAGCGAATTCTTTCCGATCTTGACGCCGTTCATCATGATCGCGCCCATGCCGATCAGGCTGTTGTCGCCAATCGTGCAGCCGTGCAGGACCACGTTGTGACCGATCACGCAATTGCGGCCGATCACCATGGGGAATCCTGGATCGGTGTGCAGCGTTGAATTGTCCTGGATCTGCGAGCGTTCGCCCAGTTCGATCCATTCGTTGTCGCCGCGCAGCACGGCGCCGAACCAGACGCTGGATGCGCGCTTGAGCCGCACGCGGCCGATCAGCGTCGCGGTCTCCGCCACCCAATATTCGCCCTCGCCGGGAAATTCCGGCCGCTGTCCGTCGAGTTCATAGATTGGCATTCGCGTCCCCTTTTATGAGACGCACATTCGCAACGAATTTGGAAAATTGGAAGTGGTTAGGCGATCAGAATGCCGCAGGCCTGCAATGTCATCACCAGCACCAGGCCCGACATCAGGCTCCAGAAGCCGGCAATGAGTGTGGCCAGGAACACGAATTCGAAGCGGCGGCCTTCCTGGCGGCGGCCGAGCAGCGTGTTGCGCATAATCAGGAACGGCGCCGCCAGCATCAGCACGGGCACCGCCGCGAAGGTCGATGGGCTGGGGCCAGCGCTGAGCAGGCTAAAGCTTGGCAGGCGGCTGGTGACGAGCTGGTAGGCCGAGCTGCACAGGCCCGCCACGGCAAAACCGAGCACGAGCGCCAGCAAATTTTGCACGGATTCCGGCGTCATTTCGGCCTCAACGCAATACAGAAGGCCCTATTTCGCAAAGGCAGGACCCTGGCGCCAGCCAATCCTTAACAAATGGTAAACGCGGGAATCCGGGGCTGCCGCGGCCGCCGTGGCATAATCGAAGTCGATTCGATCTCAGGAATTCGAATGGCCACACTCACGCAAGCGCCCGCCAAGCCTCGCCGCCGCCATGCCGGACGCAGCCCGCTCGCCGGCCCGCTCTTGCTGTTCGCCGCCGTCACCTTGTTTGCCGCCGTCTACGTCGCCTATGTGCTGTGGCCGCGCTGGCCGGACTCAGCCGTCACGCTCGATGCGCCGTCGCTGCCGATCATCGTGGCCGGCGTTTACTTCAACATCGAGCCGGCGGCGATCCGCAGGCCGGTGCAGCGCCGCCCGGGTACGCAGGAGCGCGTCGATCTCGCTTATCTCTGGCCGTCGCTGACGCCGCCCGATCCCGCGCTCCGCCCGACGGTGGGCGCGCCGGTCGATCCCAATGAACGGCTGTTCGTGACCATCGCGGCGGGCGATACCACGCTGCCGCTCATCGAACGTGTGCAGACGATCTATCCGCGCTACCTGGTGGCTGAGCCGACCGCGGGGCCGGACGGGCTCACGCTGCGCGGCTTCCGCGACGGCACGCCCTATCAGGGCGAGGAACTGGTGTTCGAGCCGCAAGCGCCCGAGCATTTCCTGGCGCGCTGCTCGCGCAAGGGCGTCACCAATTCCGGCACGTGTCTGTTGGAGCGGCGCATCGGCAATGCCGACGTCACCATTCGTTTTGCGCGCGACTGGCTGAGCGACTGGAAAAGCGTCGCCGCCGGCATCGACCGGCTGATGGCAAGATTGCATCCAAAGTGAAAGTTAAATACCCGAGTCGACCAGATCGACGTCCAAAATCGGCAACTCGAAAATATACGACTTGCGGCCTTTTTCGGTTTCCAGGAACAGCACGCCGAGAAACTCCTCGCCGATATAGACTTCCAGCGAATCCGTTTTCTTCGGCCGCGTCACTACGCGGATATTCTCGTTGTCGAACTTGCGCCGCAGATAGGCATTGAGCGTCGGCACCGGCTGGATGCTGGGATCGCTGCCGACCAGGATGACCATGCGGAAATTGAACGAACGGTCGCCGTCCTCGTCGTCGAGGGTCAGTTCCCCGAGATCGTCCTCGCCGACGAAGACTTCGGCGGTATCGCCCGTCCGCGGCACCACGCGAATATGCGCGTTGCCGAACAGCTTCTTGAGATAAGCGTCAAGCTTTCTGACTTCCGATACGTCCACCGGCCCGCTCCTAGTTGAATGCGAAGTCTAGTTGCCCGATTGGGCGCGCCGGCGCAAGCGGCCTAGCGCATGATCCCGAAAAGTGGGAACCGGTTTTCGGATAAGATCATGCGCAAACAAAATGTTCAGCCGTCGAGCATGATGCCGTAAAGCATCTGGTCCATGGCGCGCGACGGCTCGGGGCAGCCGGCCTCGCCGACCACCTTGGCCGGCACGCCGGCGACGGTCACATTGTTCGGCACCGCCTTGATGACCACCGAGCCGGCGGCGATGCGCGCGCACTGGCCGACCTCGATATTGCCGAGGATCTTGGCGCCGGCGCCGATCATCACGCCGCGGCGGATTTTCGGATGGCGGTCCTCGTGCTCCTTGCCGGTGCCGCCGAGCGTGACGTCATGCAGGATCGAGACATCGTCCTCGATCACCGCGGTCTCGCCCACCACCAGACCGGTGGCGTGGTCGAGGAAGATGCCGCGGCCGATGCGGGCGGCCGGATTGATGTCGCACTGGAACACCGCCGAGGAGCGGCTTTGCAGATAGAGCGCGAAGTCCTTGCGGCCCTTGCCGAGCAGCCAATGCGCCAGCCGATGCGTCTGGATGGCGTGGAAGCCTTTGTAATAGAGCACTGGCTCGATGAAGCGGCTGGTGGCCGGATCGCGATCGAGCGTGGCGACGATGTCGGCGCGGAACATCTCACCGAGTGAGGGCTGCTCGTCCAACGCGTCGCTGTAGGCCTGACGGATCAGGTCGCCGGAAATGTCGGCATTGCCGAGCCGCTCGCTGACGCGGTGGATGACCGCGGCTTCCAGCGTATCGTGATGCAGGATGTTCTCGTAGATGAAGGTGGCAAACTCCGGCTCGCGGCGCGCGACGTCCTCCGCCTCGCTGCGGATGCGCGCCCAGACCGGATCGACCTTGTCGAGGGCCTTGGCAGGCCGCGTCTGAAACTGAGCCATGGATTGGTTCTCCAGCGCCTCTCGAACCCCTAACTAAGCCTTTTATCACATTTTTCGAGGGGCCAAGAGGGGCACGAAAAGCCCTAGAGCATGATCCCGAAAAGTGGATACCGGTTTTCGGAAAAGATCATGCTCCAGCAAAATGTTATGGTTCAGTTGCGTTGGTTAAGGAAGTCGAGCACGCCCGCTTTGAACATCTTATCGCCGACCGCCAGCATGTGGTCGCGGTCTGG
>Ga0208478_1000291_pt1 | contig 18712 bp, 9 predicted proteins | sample NGESurdeep072012_5_FD_184462 | JGI IMG/M metagenome (GOLD analysis project Ga0208478, IMG submission 184462) | Arctic peat soil microbial communities from Barrow, Alaska - NGEE Surface sample 415-2 deep-072012 (SPAdes) | ecosystem: Environmental > Terrestrial > Soil > Wetlands > Peat ...
GTGTCAGCTTAACTGTTACTCCATGCTGGTGTTATGGCAGCGAAACAATTGACATGAATAGTGCCATTCCAAAAGCTATCTGGGGATTTAACGGTACTGAGCGGCCTGGTGCAGTTTACCTTGCTGCAGCTCTGGCCGGACATACTATGAAGGGGTTACCCGCTTTCGGGATATACGGACATGATGTGCAGGATTCAGGCGACCAGTCAATACCGGAAGATGTCAGTGAAAAAATTCTGAGGTTTATACGTGCCGGGGTAGCAGTATCATTAATGAAGGGTAAATCATATCTTTCAATGGGATCGGTTTCGATGGGGATAGCCGGATCAATTGTACGTGAAGATTTTTTCCAGGAATATCTTGGAATGCGAAATGAGTATGTTGATATGAGTGAATTCAACCGGCGGTTGAACGAGGAGATTTTTGATAAGAAAGAATTCGGAAAAGCACTTGAATGGACAAAGAAAAACTGTAAAGAGGGGAAAGATCTTAATCCCTCTCCAAAGACCAGAAAACAAAAGGATAAGGAATGGGAAACTGTTGTTAAGATGACACTCATTGCCCGCGATCTTATGGTCGGCAATCCTGAACTCAAAAAACTTGGCTTTGGTGAAGAGGCACTTGGACATAATGCAATACTTTCAGGTTTTCAGGGTCAGAGGCAATGGACCGATCATATGCCAAACGGAGATTTTCTTGAGGCAATTCTCTGTTCATCGTTTGACTGGAACGGAATCAGACCTCCATATCTGGTTGCCACAGAGAATGATGCAATGAATGGGGTACCTATGTTGTTCGGATATCTGCTTACAAATACAGCACAAATGTTTTCAGATATCCGGACATACTGGAGTCCTGAGGCAATTAAAAGAGTAACAAAGATAAAGCCTGAGGGCCTTGCGTCAAACGGAGTCATTCATCTCATCAATTCAGGAGCATCTGCTCTTGATTTTTCGGGCAGACAGACCAGTAAGAAAGAGTCATGCATTAAACCATTTTGGGAAATTACTGGAAAAGACGCTGCAGCCTGTCTTGAAGCAACGCATTGGCCACCAGCCAATACCGGATATTTCAGAGGGGGAGGCTTCTCATCACAATTTGATACAAAAGGCATCATGCCAATCACTATTTCAAGAGTTAACCTGGTAAAAGGGCTGGGACCGATCCTTCAGCTGGCAGAAGGATGGACAGTTGAACTTCCTGAAAAAATGAATAAAATCCTCACTGACAGGACAGATCCTACATGGCCTACAACATGGTTTGCACCAAGACTGACAGGGAAAGGACCATTCAGTGATGTCTACTCTGTTATGTCAAACTGGGGCGCTAACCATAGCGCTTCGAGCTATGGACATATAGGAGCCGATCTGATCACTCTGGCTTCAATCCTCAGAATACCTGTCAGCATGCATAATGTGGTTGAGGAAAAAGTGTTCCGGCCGAGTTCATGGAATGCCTTCGGGATGGATAAAGAAGGATCTGATTACAGGGCATGCCGGACTTACGGAGCTCTATATCGATAATTAACATTTATAAATATGGAAGCACCTCTTGAAAACAGAAAAATTGAAATAGAACAGGAGACCCTGAACCATCTCAATACCACAAGAAAATGGGCCATGTTCCTTGCAATTATCGGTTTTATCGTTCTGGTTCTGATAGTTGTAATCGGACTGATCGCAGGAACTTTTCTTACAGCTTTTAACTCCGGGGAAAAAGGTCTCGGAATTCCTGAATCGCTTATGTTTGTGCCTATTCTGCTTCTGGCAGTAATATATTTTTTCCCTGGGCTTTTCTTATACCGTTTTTCCAAACATGCTTCGCATGCAATACAAACTCTTGATAAACTGGAACTTAATAAGGCTGTAAAGAATTTAAAAGCCTATTTTGCGTATATCGGGATCCTGATAATTATTATTTTTTCACTCTATATTGTCATATTAATTGTTGCAGGATCTTCGATGGCTTTTTTAAAAGGGCTTTGATAATCCGGAAGCTTCTTAAGTTATGATCCCAGTATTTAAAGAAAAATAAAGACCGGGTATCATTAATACAATTTAGATTAACTCTTTACAAATGCCAAAAGGTGATACTGTAATTGTTTTCGACTGTGGTGCCACAAACGTAAGAGTTATAGCAATCAACAGTAAGGGCGAATTACTGGCCTCTGAATCATTCCCTAATAATACAAGTCCGGATCCCATATATCCGTCATATAGGATATGGGATATAAAAGAGATCTGGGATAAAATGTGCCGGGCATCAAGTAAAGTGGTCAGCCAGATTAATGTTAACCGCATTGCCGGGATCACAGTAACTACTTTTGGTGTTGACGGAACTCTCTTTGATAAATCAGGGGAAATGCTCTATCCTGTAATATCGTGGCAGTGTGAAAGGACTAATCCAATAATGGGGAATATAGACAAATATCTGCCTCTTAATGAGTTATATTGCGAGAGTGGCGTTCTTCCATTCTCATTCAATACTATAAATAAACTCATATGGTTTGTCGAACAAAAGCCTGAAATCGTTGAAAGAAGCACCTCTTTTCTTTTCATGCCATCAATATTCTCATTTCTGCTTACAGGTGATATGGTTAATGATACCACCATGGCCGGTACATCAATGTTGACTAATCTTCAGACAAGAGGTTTCTCCAAAAATATTATAAATAAAATCAAATTCCCTTTCGAAAAAATTGTGGCTCCTGTTGAAGCCGGAACAGTTACAGGAAAAATTAATTCCAAAGCATCTGCTGAGACAGCTCTTCCTGAAGGAATTCCGGTTGTGGCAACAGGTCATGACACTCAATTTGCAATTTTCGGATCAGGCGCTGAAAAAAACCAGCCTGTCCTCAGCTCAGGAACATGGGAAATCCTGATGGTTCGATCAGAAGAATTCAGGTCAGGCAAAGAGCAGCTCGATTTGGGTATTACCACAGAACTTGACTCAAGACCAGGTTTGTATAATATAGGTAACCAGTGGATTGCATCCGGAATTCTTGAGTGGGCAAGAAGAAATTTATATAGTGAGATCAAGGATAGTGTTTATGATTACATGGTTTCAGGTGCAGAAAAGGTTCCGCCAGGTTGCAATGGAGTAAAAGTCATTCCAAAATTCTATGAAGAGCTAAAGGGTAATTCCGGAGGCCAGATACTTGGACTTAATATGGAATCGACCCGTGACGAAATATTCCGGGCTATGCTTGAGTCACTTTCAGCAAGACTTGCCGAAGGAAAGATAGCTCTTGAAAATGCAGGTGGATTTAAAACTGAAAGTATCCTCTGTGTTGGCGGCGGATCAAAAAACAGGCTCTGGAACCAGTTAAGAGCCGACTATACTGGTGTTCCACTGAAGATTATTGATCAGAAAGAAACTACAGTACTCGGTGCTTCATTATTCGTTCAGGCAGCCTGCGGTAATGCTGCATCGGCAGAGGAGGCAAGATCGGCAATAGATTATAAAACAGAGATAATTGAACCGATTAAATAATTACGATATGGAAACAGCCTACTTTAATGGGAAGCTTCTCCCAAAAGATGAAATTATGATCAGTCCGGATGACCGGGGATTTCTCTTTGCCGATGGCATTTATGAGGTTGTGAGATGGTATGAAGGATATTTTTATGACATGAGCAGCCACGTGACAAGGCTGAAAAGAAGTTTGAGAGAATTGAGGATTAACTGGTCGGAAGTTGATTTGTTTCCAGCTTTAGCCAGCGATCTTATAAAACTCAATAACCTCGAAAATCAACCGGCAATGGTATATCTCCAGGTAACAAGAGGTGCAGCCAGACGCAGTCATTCTTTCCCATCACCTGAAGTTTTACCCACAGCCTACGCATATACATGGGGTTTCATACCTGATAGTCAGTTAAAAGAAACAGGTATTAAAGTCATGTTAAAAGAGGATATCAGGTGGAGCAGATGCGATATCAAATCGGTGGCTCTTCTGCCAAATACCCTCAGTTTTCAGGAAGCCCATGAAAATGGATTGAAAGAATGTATTTTCGTTCGAAACGGGCTCATCACAGAAGGATCTCATTCAAACATCTTCTTTGTGATTAATGGCACTCTGTACACCCATCCTGAATCGAATCATGTTCTTTCAGGAATTACAAGAAAAAATATTTTGAGGATTGCACAGGAGTCCGGAATTCAAATCAGGGAGGAAGCTTTACAGGAAAACAGGATCAGATTTATACAGGAGGCTTTTATTACCAATACTTCGGCAGAAGTTACCCCTGTAACAGAACTCGGAGGGAACACCCTTGGTGATGGAGTTCCGGGACCGGTGACCAGAATTATCCGCGATAAATTCGATAGTGAGACAAAAGCATTAAAAGGCTGAATATCTTTCTATCACAAATGCATGATTTTTTTATCTTTGCACAAATTTCCAAATCAGAATGAGCAATATAAATTTAAGCGAACAGGAGCAGATCCGAAGGGCATCTGTTGATGAACTCAGAAAACTTGGCATAGATCCTTACCCTGCTGCTGAATATAAAACCAGCGTTTTTGCACAGGATATTCTCGATAATTACACGCCTGAAAAAAACAATTTCCAGGAAGTATGTCTTGCCGGAAGGATGATGAGCAGACGTATTATGGGGAATGCCTCATTTGCAGAACTGATGGACTCTTCAGGCAGGATACAGATATATTTTCGTCGCGATGATATCTGTCCAGGTGAGGATAAGACTATGTATAATACTGTATTTAAGCATCTTCTCGATATCGGTGATATAATCGGAGTAAAAGGTCATGTTTTTAAAACCCAGATGGGAGAAACAACTGTTCATGTTGAAGAATTTACAGTTCTCAGTAAATCCGTTCGGCCACTTCCGATAGTCAAGGAAAAAGATGGAATATTGTTTGATGCTGTAACTGACCCCGAAATGCGTTATCGTCAGCGTTATGTCGATCTTATAGTTAATCCTCAGGTACGTGACGTGTTCAGAAAACGGACACAGATAATTCATTCTATGCGTGAACTGTTTGACTCAAAGGGTTATCTTGAAGTTGAAACACCAATTCTGCAGCCTATTCCTGGAGGTGCAGCAGCCAGACCTTTTATTACTCATCATAATACTCTCGACATGCCTCTCTATCTGAGGGTTGCAAATGAGCTTTACCTGAAGCGTCTCATTGTAGGTGGTTTCGAAGGTGTATATGAGTTTGCCAAAGATTTCCGTAACGAAGGGATGGACCGTAATCATAATCCGGAGTTCACCGTAATGGAGATCTATATAGCTTATAAAGATTATAACTGGATGATGACATTTACGGAAGAGATAGTAAAAAAGGCTGCTCTGGATCTTCATGGAAAGACTGAAATTTTATATGGAGATAAAATCATTAATCTTAATCCCCCGTTTAAAAGGATCAGCATGACTGATGCCATAAAGGAAAATACCGGTATTGATATATTTGGAATGGATGAAGCCGGACTCAGAGAAGTCTGTGAAAAACTTCATGTTCCTAATACGGCATCAATGGGAAAAGGGAAACTTATAGACGAGTTATTCGGTGCAAAGTGTGAACATAATTATATTCAACCGACTTTTATAATTGACTATCCTACAGAAACATCTCCTCTGACCAAGATGCACCGCAGCAAACCTGGTGTCACTGAACGGTTTGAACTGATGATTAATGGGAAAGAGATTGCTAATGCCTATTCCGAATTAAATGATCCGATTGACCAGATGGAAAGGTTCCAGGACCAGCTCAAGCTGACAGAGAAGGGAGATGATGAGGCAATGTTCATCGACCTCGATTTTATAAGAGCTCTCGAATATGGAATGCCTCCTACTTCAGGGATGGGCATCGGAATCGACAGACTGACAATGCTTCTCACCAATCAGCCATCTATACAGGATGTGTTGCTGTTCCCTCAGATGAAACCTGAAAGTCAAAAGTCAAAAGTTGAAAGTCAAAAGGAAGAATATCTGGAAATCGGTGTACCTGAAGAGTGGATAGAACCATTAAAAAAGTTAGGGTTCACAACTGTTGGAAAACTAAAGGAAATTGAAAAAGCAGGGAAACTTGCTAATGACCTGAATGGTTTTAACAAGAAAAATAAACTCGGGTTAACAGGATTGAGTCCGCAGGTTGTTGAAGAATGGCTTAAATAAAATGTCTAGTTCTCTGATTCTTTAAATCTCATGTTCTCAATAAAAATTAACAATTTTTGTAAAAGATTATAATACAAGGCAACATATAATGCCAGAGTGACCATCCATAATACCAGCAAATCGAACAAGAAGGTATCAATTTTAATTTCCCCGATCTGCTTATATGGAGAATAAAACTGTGAACGTCCATCTTTTGACGTAGGTTTCATGTAACCGGGCTCAGATTTCTGAATTATTCTTGTCTTTGTTTCTATTGATTGATCAACTCTTAGTCTGTCCAGAACGTACATCTCCAACTGTTTGTTTGAATAATTTTTCTCGAGTTTCATTAACTCCTGAGTACCTATTTTTGCCTCAATTGATTTGTAAGCTGAATCTCTTTGATCCCAGTATCTTTTAAACACCTTTCGAAAATGTCCTGATAAACTGTCAAGATATTTCCCCGTCGCTTTCGCCATATCAGGATTAAATTTTTCTACATTAAGTGATGTTTTCCATGTTCCCTGAATTGAACCAAAACCTGCTAATCTGTTCAGCTTTTCAATATAATAATTAAGTTTATAAAAATCATCATTTACTGTTTGTCTGTAGGGTAAACTATCCTTATAAATCCGGCACACATTAAGATCAGCTTTGAGGGCATTTATAAGCAATGGTGAATACCAGTCATTCTGGCTTATTTCCATATCGTATCTGAAAAAATTCTTTTCATATTTATTATTCTTAAACTGTTCGACAGCAATGGCTTCAAACGACCAGCGTGCCGGCATCATATTACCAATAACCGGAACAAATTCACTGGAAGTAAAGCTGCCCTGATGAAGCTTGTCAAATTTCACGAAAACACCACTGAACAATAACTGGGGAATAATAATGACGGGGATAAAGCTATAAATTGTTATTACTGAGGTAAATGCCGATGAAATATTTAAACCGAGCATATTTGCCAGACAGGATGTTGTAAATAATACAAACCAATATGAAAAAGCCATTCCTTTAATCTCCAGGATGAAGTTACCAATCAGAACAAATGATATTGTCTGAATTGCTGATATTAAAAACATTATAATGACCTTGGAATTGAGGTAACTGAACCAGCTGAGATTAAGAAATGACTCACGTTTCAGTATTTTTCTGTCTTTCACAATTTCTTCCGCACTGATTATCAGGCCTATAAAGAGAGAAGTAAGAACACACATAAAAAGATATGCAGGCAGGTTCTCATTTTCGCTGAAAATGTATTCACCATGTATGGTATATTTTGTAAAATAGGCCAGCAGAAAAGCCAGGAGAGGCGCCACAAGAATACTGATCAGAATAGATTGCCTGTTTGCCAGCTTGGACAATATATCACGGGCTAAAAAGATCTTTGACTGTTTTAGCAGACCAGGGATGGTATTATAATTTTCAGGTAGTGTCCTGTCACTGTAAGACGTTTTATGAGTTGTCTTTTTAGCATCTTCCAGAAATTTGTCTGCCCATTCCTTTGGGGAGACTTTCCTGATATGCGTATGTTTTCCATTCTCATTTACAACTTTGGCTTCAATTATCTGAAGTAACTGATCAGAGTTTATATTTCCACATGTAATACACTGGTCCTCATGCGCATTCGCATAACTGGCCCTTGTTTTAAAATATACAATTGCTTCTGAAGGATTGCCATAAAATATCTGATACCCGCCCTTGTCGATGATCATAATTTTATCGAACATTTTGTACAGGTCGGAACCAGGCTGATGGATATTAATAATTACCAGTTTCCCCCTGTCTGTCTGTTCTTTAAGCAAATTCATAACTATCTCGGAGTCGACTGATGATAGTCCTGATGTAGGTTCATCAACAAAAAGTATTGTCGGTTCTCGAATCAATTCAAGAGCAATATTCAATCTCTTTCTTTGTCCACCACTTATTACTTTATTAAGGCTGTTGCCAACTTTAAGGTTTCGGATCTCATTAAGGTCGAGTTCCGCAAGAGTTGTGTTCACAACTTCCAACAGTTTTTCTTCAGGGAGGTTATCAAGGCACATTTTTGCGCTGTAGTAAAGATTCTGCCAGACAGTCAGTTCCTCAATAAGAAGATCGTCCTGTGGAACAAATCCAATAACCCCCTTCAAGTGGATCTTTTCTTCGTCGGAATAGAGATTATACCCGTTTATCAGCACTTCACCGCTCTGAGGTTCTGTGATACCGCTCAGGACATTCAGAAGAGTTGTTTTGCCAACACCGCTTCCACCCAGAACACCTACCAGGTTTCCCGATTCTTCATGAAAATTGAACTTCTGGATTCCAAATTCACTTTTCTTAAACCTCAGGCAAACATCATTTGCATCAATAGATATTTTAAGTTTAAAAGTTTCATCAGTGAAAACACGTGAAATATCATTGTAATATATAGTATCAGTACCAGATCCCCTGATTGTCGATCCGTGATCAAATGTATAAGTCTGTCCGGGAATCATATTCTGACCATTCAAAAAGAGATCTTCTTTCCCTGAGTATTTTAAAATATATGTATTTGTGCTTTCAATATGAAGCAGCAATATACTGTCTCTGAGATTTTCCCTGAACAAATGCTTCACCCCCTGATACTCATTTTCTTTGGTGCTGTTAATGATCATTACCCTTCGTTTTTCAGGTATCTCATTTACAGAATTCAGGATAAAACTTTTGATATTCTCAAATTCTTTCCCGGGTATATTAAAGGCAACCGATACTGTTTCCAGGAATTCCAGCTCATTTTGAGTAATCTCAGCACCGAAAAGTATAAAATCCATCAGCTGGACAATTACATATAACTTCTGTTTTTGCTGTAACTCTTCATTTATCTTTTCGCATATACCTAAAATCTTGACAGCAGTAAGAGATGTACGTTTCCTGTCTTTGATACTTCCCCTGTCAATTTTTTCCGAATTATAATGCATCAGGTACTCATCGAACATTTCCATGTATTTCTTTACCAGCTCATTATTCAGCTGACGCGACAGAAATAACCTTACAATATCCTTCTCCTTGCTTGAGATCTCAGAAATATCGCGAACATCGCTTATTAACGCAAATAATTGTACTAGTGCTTTTAAAATTGTCTCAATCATACCATTAAAATTGTTAATAATCTTTAATGAATAAAATATATCTTTGCTTAAAGCAATTCAAGTTAGTAATAATAACGCATATAGAAAAACATTTCCATCGTATTGAAGAATTTTAATGTCTCTGTTTGGTTACCGGGAATTGTTTATTCTCTGTGCACAGGATCAAGATTTATCATATGTCCGAATCAGGAATTCTTCTGGATTATCATGGTCCGGTTGATTTAAAGGTAATAGAATTACTTTTAAAAAGACTCAGGAGAACAAAGGAGTTTACATTTTTGAATAAGTTAACCTGTAAAAGGGTTTATGCCATTGTTGTTGAGTGTCTTGAGAATATTTATAAGAACCAGATAGTGCTGTCATCGGCTGATCCGGGAATTAATCCCCATATTTCAGTGAGGACAGAAAATGACAAAATATATATTGTTGCAGGCAATCCGGTACCCGATAGCACAAAAGATAGCTTAGTCAGAAAACTTGACCAGGTAAATACCCTGGATGAAGCAGCTTTAAGAAGTTTGTATGAACATAAAATTACCAGAGATTCAACACAGGGGGAAAACGGAGCTGGTCTTGGTTTGATTTATATGGTTTTGAAATCAGAAAATAAAATAGAGTATACATTTCAACCCCTGATAAAAGGTTATCTATATTTTGAATTAAAAATTTCATTAAACAAACATATCATGAGAAAGTTGATTATTGAAAAAACGTCCAGTTCGCCAAAGGTCATACTTGATCCTGAAAAAAAGATCTACATGATATCAGGTGAATCACGGCCTCCAGATGTCAGGGAGTTTTACGACCAGATTCTCTCATGGCTTCAGGAGTTCAGCCTGTATCTTGCCAATCCGGACTATAATAAAGATCCGGTAATATTTAACTTTAATTTTGAATATTTCAATTCATCATCCGGTAAGTTAATCCTTGATATCTGTAAGGTTTTAGCCGGTTTACGTTTAAAGGGAATTAATATAATAGTAAAATGGCATTATGAAAAAGAAGATGGAGATATGCTGGAGGTCGGGAAAGAGATGTCGAGTATTGTAAAATTTCCTTTTGAATTCGTTGAGTCAGAGCTGGATTAATCTTACTTCAGGTATCTTAAATCATCTGTTCCACTATAAAATTCACCAGGTAATCTGGAAAGAATTCAAATGCATTCAAAAGGTACATATAATACAGATAACAAGTTAATTCAGGACATATTTTCTGATAAGAAAAAGTATAAGAGACTCTTTATAAACCCGATAGCAGAAAGTCTTTATAACAACATCAAGGCATCAGGTTCTCCAATTACATTTTCAGATATTTTCAATAAAGGATTTAAAAACCTCACAAAAGCTGAAAAATCATTCTGGTATGACTATGCAGCCAAAATACCAGATAAATTCAGAACATTAAATCTTTTCATTCGCCCCTTTGAAGATTTTTGCAGGACTTGTATTATTACAGATAGTGAGGTTGCAGCACTCGCACAGATGGATCATGATAGTCTGCTTTCTCACAAGTCTTATCAAGGTACAATTAAAGACCGGAAGCAGTTCTGTACTGAACTTAATTATTTAATTCCGGTCGGGCTTAAAAAGATAGGGTATGAAGTTATCCGTTATGAAGAGGTCATTGAGATTAATACAGGGATGATCAAAAAACTTGCAAGGGCCATTCATTCAAGATATCTGCATGAGATAAGAAACCAAAGCAGAAAGGCAAATAATTATTTTTTCTATAATCCGGGAAATTCCGGAGATCAATACATCTCTGATTTTGATGATCTGCCTGATGAGATTAAATACTCTAATATTGATAATGCCGTGCATATTCCGACAAAATTATTATCAATCGGCTATAAGATAAGACAGGTAAAAAAAGGTTTTAAACCTTTTGCTCTTCACCTGAATGAAGCTGAGATTGAAACTATGGCCAGAGTGGAACATATCAGGTGGAGCTGGGAGAAGAGATTAAATGGATGGAAGTTAGGCAGCAATAAAAACGATATTAAGAGAACTCATCCCAGCTTAATCCCTTATGAACAATTGAGCGAATCTGAAAAAGAAAAGGACCGTGAACTTGTAAAATTAATCCCGGCGTTCTTACAGGATATTGATTATGAGGCCTTTCCTGTTTCACCTAACAGAATAAAGAAACTATCATATGCAATAAAACCTCAGAGTAGCATTCATAAGATATTAAATGAAACAGGAGAGTTAAATGATCAAATACGAAAGCTGGTCACCCTGACACCTGCGGTAGAAGAAATGGTGAGAATCAGGAACAAAAAGATTGAAGAAGCTATAAGCGAAGTTGAAGGCAGTTATAATTATGCACAGCATATCCAGGAAACTTTTTTACCGGACGATCTTTATATCAGGGAATGCTTCCCTGACAGTTTTGTTCTGTTTAAACCTAAAGATATTGTAAGCGGCGATTTTTATTTTTTCAGCAAACGGAACCATCTGGTTATTTTTGCCGCAGTTGATTGCACAGGACACGGTATTCCTGGTGCGTTGCTGAGCACATTGGGTTATGGCATACTTGACCAGGCCGTAAATGAAATAAAGCTGGCTGATCCATCCCTTATACTCTATCATCTGTATAGTAAAATACACCGGTATCTTCGAAATGATTCAGAAGAAAAAGGTATTTCGGATGATATGGATATTATTCTTTGTATCCTAGACACAAGAACCAATACCCTTTCATACTCTGCTGTTAAAAATCCATTATACCGTATTTCAAAAGGTGAACTGATTGAGTATAAGTCTCAAAACCTGGGTGATGATAATTCTGAAGATGGGGAGGGTCAGTTTACTTCAACAGAGATACAACTGAATATTTCCGATACAATATATTTATGTTCAGATGGCTATTCGGACCAGTTTGGCGGAAAGCATCATAAAAGATACCAGAGAAAAAGATTAATGAATTTTTTACTTAATCTCCAGGATTGTTCAATGTCTGAACAGAGTGACAGATTATACGAAGAGATCGAACAATGGAGGGAAGAAAACAATGAGGACCAGACTGATGACATTTTAATTATTGGAATCAGGATATAAGGAGCGACGGATAATTAAATGCGAAAGACTATGTAAAATTTTACTGCACTATGGCAAGTATAATTCCGGGTTACGAATACGACATCTTCATAAGCTACCGCCAGAAGGACAACAAGTATGATGGCTGGGTAACTGAATTTGTTGACAATCTGAAGCGGGAACTGGGGGCAACTTTTAAAGAAGAGATCGGTGTCTATTTTGACATTAACCATCATGATGGGCTTCTGGAGACACACGATGTAGATGCCTCGCTGAAAGAAAAGCTTAAATGCCTGATTTTTATTCCGGTTATTTCACGAACCTATTGCGATCCCAAATCATTTGCATGGGAACATGAGTTTAAAGCATTTATTGAACAAGCTTCCAGGGATCAGTTTGGATTAAAGATACCATTACCTAATGGGAATGTAGCTAACCGGGTACTTCCTGTTCGGATTCATGAACCGGATATTTCTGATATTAAGTTGTTTGAAATGGTACTGGGAGGAGCGCTTAGGGGAGTTGATTTTATTTATAAATCTGCCGGTGTTAACAGACCACTGAGAGCCAACGAAGATCATCCTCAGGATAACATTAACAAAATTTACTACCGTGACCAGATCAACAAAGTGGCAAATGCCATTGATGAAATCATAAGTAGCATAATAAGAATACAGAACTCCCCGCTTAAAGAAAACTGGTCATTAAAAGAGCCCGGGGACCAAAATTTCAGTGACTCTGTTTTTAATACTGACAGGTTTAAAACCCCTGCCATTCAAGTTCAGGAACAAACTAAGGGAACTATTCAGAAAAAAAGCATAGGTGGAATAAACAGGTCTGCCGGACATCTGTTTAAAAATTTTTATAAGTACCTCTTCTCAATTTTGTTTATTGCTTTTATGCTTTTTTTAGCATCTCCCCTTAAGGATCATTTTAAATTTTTTGGCGCCGGGAAAGCCAAAAGAGAATTGGCAAAATCACATGTCCGCACTGCAGTAGAATATTTTAAAAATAAGAATTATGAAGCGGCAAAAACAGAACTGGATCTTGCAATGGCAAGCGATCCTAAATACTCATATGCATGGAGCACTTTAGCTGCAGTAAGCATAAACCTGGGTGACCTGAACAAGGCTATCGGGGAAACAATAGAGGCCGTAAATCTTGATCGCACAAATAGCCAGGCAGCATATAATATGGCTTATGCCCTTGACGACAAAAAAGATTATCACCAGGCCATTATATGGTATAAAACAGCTATTAAGATAGATTCAACACTTAAGAAGGATTCGACAATTGTTCCTGCATACAGTGCACTAGGCAGATTGTATAATAATATTAATCAGCCAATTGACGCAATAATTACACTTAATTCTGCAAAGAATAAATATCATGAATCAAAATATCTTTACCTGATCTATAAAAACCTTGGAAATGCATATTTGCTTCAGGAACAGGTTGATACATCCATAAAATATCTAGAGCTCTCCATGGCAATAAAACGCGATGAACGGGAGACAAACCTCTTCCTGGCAAAAGCTTACGAAGCTGCCGGAAAGATAACCAGGTGCATTGATCAATGGCAAAATTATATTGATTTAGAGACCGATACATTAAAGATTTATGAAGCAAAAAAGCATTTAAAGGAAGTGACAATAAAGCACCTTCAGGAAATGCTCAAATAGTGTTTGCTGAATTGCAGCTTTGAAATCGAGTAGGAAGTGAGTGATTACTTCACTCACTGTCCTCTCACACCACCGTACGTGCCGTTCGGCATACGGCGGTTCGTAAAGAAGAAGATCTAATGTAAACGTCAGAGAGGCCAATGAGGCCAAGTTTGCGGAAGAATAGTAAGGACAACGTACAATTAAGGATTGGACTATCGGCTATTCGCCAGTAGCCCTTTCTGGTATTCGCAAATTCCCAAGCCTTGGAACCGGAGATCCCTAAACGGACAAGATTATCCATTCTTGCTCCAGTTTTCTTCCATTGTTTCCAAAAGCACATGCATAACCTGCGTCGCAACCACTCATCGGTCTTTTTGCAATGTTTGTCCATGTCTGCCAATTTGTAGTAATTAACCCAGCCTTGTGTGGTCTGGTTGAGTTTGGTTACTCTGGCTCTCATGCTAATACCGATGCTTCTTCCTGTAAGTTTCTTAAGTTTGGCCTTTAACCTTTTGTATGATTTGGGGTGAACCCTTATTCTAGTCACTCCATCAATACAGTAAAAGCTAAAACCTAAAAACTTCCTGTTTGTCGGATAATCCACAGCACTTTTATCCCGGTTGACTTTCAGCTTCAATCGCTTTTCAATAAACTGGCTTACGTTTTTCATCACCCGATTGCCTGACTTTTTGCTTTTGACATAGATGTTGCAGTCATCTGCATAGCGGCAAAACCGATGGCCTCGTCTTTCCAGTTCCTTGTCCAATTCGTGAAGCATCACATTGGAAAGTAATGGACTTAGAGGGCCTCCCTGAGGTGTTCCCTCATGAGAGGGGCTTACCAGTCCTCCAAGCATAATTCCCGATTCAAGGTATGCCCGAATCAGTTTCAGTATCCGTTTGTCGCTTATTCTTTTAGCGAGAAGATACATCAGCTTATCATGGTTTACCCTGTCGAAGAACTTCTCTAGATCCAGATCAACTACTACTTTGTACCCTTCGTTAATGTATTGCTCAGCCTGTTTAATGGCCTGATGAGCATTACGCCCGGGACGAAAGCCGTAACTGTAGTTAGAAAATTCTTTCTCGAAAATCGGAGATAAGACTTGTGCGATCGCCTGTTGTATCATCCGGTCAACAGCCGTTGGTATACCTAACAACCTTATTCCCCCATCCGGCTTGGGTATTTCCACCCTCCGTACCGGTTGAGGTCGGTACTTCCCTTCCAGTAAGGATTGTTTGAGGTTTTCACCATGTTGTCTGAGGTAAGGCAGAAGTTCTTCAACCTTCATCCCATCAATCCCATGGCTGCCACCGTTCTTCTTTACCCGTTTGTAGGCTAGGTTCAGGTTTCCCCTCTCCAGAACTTTTTCAAGCAATTTACTGGTGTTTACTTTATTCCCGTCTTCTTCCTCTGTTGACGCTGGAACATAGCTATGCTCTCCCTCCTTACTTCGGAGTTCCACTCCTGCATCCGGTGGATAGTCCCGCACTTTTGCGGGATTGGCTGCCTTCTTTGCTCTGCTCACAAGTCAATAATAGTTAAAGACTCTTTACGTTCAGCCCTTCTCCTACTTTCGCAGGATACTATGGCCTCTGCTGACTCCTGTCCATTCAGCCGTACATCGCTGTGCGGGTTGTCGGTTGCTAAAGTATCTCCGACTTATTGGTCAGGTCTCCCCGGGTAAGAACGATAACTTTCATCCCATATACCTGATGCATTTACTCCAAAGGGTTCGGGTAGTATTGGATTTTGCTTTGTTTGGCAAGCTTGTCCGCCCTTTATAAGCCTTAATATGCACTTCCTGTTCGTCAGGCCGAGACTTTGCCGCCAGCTTCCTTCAGATTCCACCTCACGATGGACACCCTTGCTATTGGCTAACACTTCCTACTACCAAGTGTGTTCAGGTCTTTCACCCTATAGTTATCGCCCATGCCGGGCGCACCAAAAAAAAGCGGAGTAATTGCCTCCGCTTTTTTATTTAATTTTACATTCTCCTATCTCGGTTTAAGAAGCATAATTTTGCTTACTTCTTCTACAATTCCAGCTCTGAACTTAACAAAATAGGTACCATAAGGTGCCGCACTTCCCTGACAATAATCACCATTCCATGAGGTAGTGTAGCAACCCGACTGCATCATTTCATCAACAAGACTGCATACTAACCGTCCATTTATATCATAGACCATAATCTGTACTTTAGTCAGGACCTCTTTATTTTCAGCTATCTCGTAGTTAATAGTAACTGATTGACTGAAGGGGTTTGGATAGATTACCCCGAGCCTGGATTCTGATATCAAATCCTGTTTCACTTGTTCAGTATCAGCAAGATAAGATTCAGTCAGGGCTGACTTGGTGCCCTTAAGTTGATTAATAAGTGCAGTAGCTGAATTGACTAACGCATTACCCTGTGCACTTGTGATTTGTTTATTTTTAATGTATGTATTAACCAGAGCGTTAAATGCTGTTAAGTCAACTATTGCAAGGTTTGGTCTTTTAGCGTTAATATTCCTTAATGCACTATTTAGAGTAACAATAAGGGCATATCCGCGCAATTTTGTTATATTACCATTATTAATCATATTCTGAACGGAAATAATCAAATCCCCGATCGTTTTGGCCGGAGTAATCGGACCACAACAGATTGCAACAGTAGTAATTTCTCTATTGCCTGTAGAAGCCTTTGTATCAATTACGTATAGTTTGTCGGACTTTGCATTTATAACCATACCTTGAGGAGCTTTTCCTACCGGAATCTTATTATGAGGAATCAGTGTCAGTCCTGAAACGGCTGATCCGTTAGTGGTTCCGGATCCTCCGACACCAATCTGATATACTAAGAGCTGATCATGATCGGTATCAGTCATATATACAAACAGCCCATCGCCACTGACTTTAACATCCGAGACCTTGGTGCCGGTACTTACATTGGCAACAACAGCGTCGGAATAGTTCCCGCTTTCAGGATGTAAATTGACTACCAACACGTGGCCCTCCTCGGTTGAAACAAGCGCAAGCCCGGCATCTGGAATAACTGCCACACCATTTGTTTTTGTCCCTGAACTGACATTGGCAATTACACTGTTGTAATCCTTATCCTTCGGATTAGAATCTACAATTTTCAGACCATCATCGCCAGTAACCAGAACCATTGCTCCATCGGGCGTAACTGTTGTATTACCCGATTTGGTCCCTGTAGTGACATTTGCAACTACATGATCGAATCCGCCACTGTTGGGATCAACATCAATAACTGACAAAGTCATGGAATAATAATTGGCTACATATACCCTCTTGCCATCCGGAGTAGATGCAATTCCATAAGGTTCAATCCCAACTGGAATAGTTTCAATAACCTTATTATAGGTGGAACTGGTCGATACCAGATCTATCACAGAAACAGTGTGGGAATTGAAATTTGTTACGTAGGCCCTGGTTCCAAGACGATTAATGTCGATATTCGTAGGTGCGTTGCCAACCGTGATGGATGTTGTCTGAAGGCTATTCAGTCCGACAGAAGTGACTGTACCTTCGTTGGGGTTGGTCACATATGCAAATGCACCATCAGGTGTTACATCGGTACCATGTGTTGATTTGGTGCCGGTGGATGTATTGGCGATAATATTACTGCAAGGATCCAGCGACTGCGGAATTAAGTAAAAATACATTGTATTATCCGAGGCTGTCCCGTTGACTGACACCTGAACCGGCCCTGACGTGGCCGACAATGGCACCTCTGTCGTCAGAGTGGTAAGTGTAGCCGTTTTAACAGGTGCGGTATAGCCATTGAATGTTATAATATTCTTGGCAGGATTCGGATCAAATCCACTCCCTTCAATTGTAACTTCTGCACCTGGAACTCCGCTCGAAGGATCCAGATAGAGGATATCCGGCACTGTAGCATTTGCTGCAGTTGTAAATGTTTTTGTTACCGGAGCACCCTGAAGTGCCAAGCTAGGTGAGGAGACATCCATAATCCCGGCAGTCAGGATAATTTTATAAGTCTGGCTGAAGTTCATATCTGCGCCTGGCCTGAATACCACCCGTGAATTTTCATTTAAGAACTCGAATGTACCCTGAACCGGAGTGTTGCCCAGAAGTACTTCAAACGTACCTGAATTAATGAGGTAGATATTTATCGGTTCTGAGAAATCAACTACAACAGGTGTTGTTACAGGTACCCCTGTGCTGCCATTGGCCGGACCAAAATAAATGATCGTCGGAGCTGCCTGAGCTACAGTTGTGAATGAGCGTGTATCGCTGCCCGCCAGGTTATTTCCCGAGAGATCGGTTATGCTGTTGAGTAATTTTATGGTGTAGACAGTCCCCTCCTTCAGGCTTCCTAAAGGAGTGAATGTAACCGACATATTTTTATCATCCCAGCTAAACGTACCGCCTACTGTTTTTGATACACTGGCCTCAGTCCAGCCAAGAGTGAAGCCTTTCTCCACTGAAGTTTTATTCATCGGTTCTGAAAAGAATACCTTGACATTATCTGTTATAAATACATTAGTAGCTCCACTTGCAGGTATAACCTCATTTATCTGAGGAGGAACATTGTCTTTTGGAATGGTTGTAAAGCTCTGCGTGAATTCGGGTTGCAAAGGATTACCTTTCATGTCTTTAACTCCTCCGGTAATATGAAGAGTGTAAACAGTTCCGTATTGCAAAACGGAATCGGGATCAAACATGACCACATTAACACTGTCCCCCAGGATTGTGTAACTTCCTCCAAAAGTTTTGGTGCCAGCTGCTAAATAGCAGGTTCCGAGTGAAAG
>Ga0208478_1000292_pt1 | contig 18689 bp, 15 predicted proteins | sample NGESurdeep072012_5_FD_184462 | JGI IMG/M metagenome (GOLD analysis project Ga0208478, IMG submission 184462) | Arctic peat soil microbial communities from Barrow, Alaska - NGEE Surface sample 415-2 deep-072012 (SPAdes) | ecosystem: Environmental > Terrestrial > Soil > Wetlands > Peat ...
ACTGCAGATAAAGCCACTCATTTCCAAAGAGTGTTGCCTACTGATACAGGGTTTGCCATCGCACAGACTGAGGTGAGAGTCATATACGACGAATCGACTCTTTATGTTGGTATAGTCTGTTTCGATTCGACACCTGGTAAACGGCCGGTGGAGTCATTGCGGCGCGACTTCAACTTTCTAAAAAACGATAACTTCATAGTATTCATTGATACATATAATGACCAGACCAATGGTTTTGCCTTCGGAGTTTCTGCCGCCGGGGCACAATGGGATGGGATACAGGCTAACGGAGGCACAGTAAATCTGAACTGGGATATTAAATGGAGATCCGCTGTAAAAAATTATAATGACCGCTGGGTAGCTGAATTTGCAATTCCATTCCGTAGCATACGATATAATGGCGGAGAAAAAGAATGGGGAATAAATTTCAGCAGGCTGGATCTTAAAACCAATGAAAAATCAAGCTGGGCCCCGATGCCAAGACAGTTTGCAACAGCGACTCTTGCCTTTACAGGGTCACTCGAATGGGATAAGCCGCTGCCCCCTTCAGGTGTGAGATTCTCCATAATACCTTATGCATCAGCAAAAACCACTCAGGATAAGGAGGCTGCAGAAGGATTTAAGCCTAAAGTCAGCGCTGGTTTTGATGCAAAAGCTATTCTGTCCACATCAATGAACCTTGATATGACAGTCAATCCTGATTATTCCCAGGTCGAAGTTGACAATCAGGTGACGGACCTTGATAGATTTGAACTGTTCTTCCCTGAAAAGAGACAATTTTATCTTGAAAACAGTGATCTCTTTGCACAGCTGGGTAATGATAACCTGAGGCCTTTTTTCTCACGACGCATAGGACTCGAGAGCCAGGTACTGGCAGGAGCAAGACTTAGCGGTAAGATTGGAAATAACTGGAGGATAGGGCTAATGGACATACAAACAGGTCAAAATGATACTATAGAGGCTGAAAATTTTACTGTTGCAGCTATTCAGCGCCAGGTATTCAGCCATTCCAATATAACAGTGTTTTTTGTCAACAAGCAGGTGATGAATCTGAATAATGACACATCATCCGCAAGAAACAAATTCAACCGTGTTGCAGGACTTGAATATAACCTTGCAAGTGCTGATAACCACTGGCTTGGCAAAGCATTTTACCATCAGTCTTTTTACCCCGGAGCATCAGGTAATGCTGCAGCAATGTCTGCCAATATTGCCTATAATACTCAATATTTAACAGCAACTTTGAACCAGGCGTGGGTAGGTGCTGATTATCTTGCAGAAGTCGGATATATAAGAAGAAAAGGGTATTATGAGATAAACCCGACTTTTCAGTACAAGTTCTTCCCGGCCTCCAGCAGGATTGCTGACCTTGGGCCAGCATTTAAAATGGACATGTATTATGATCCTTCAGGGAAACTGGCTGACAGGACAACCCAGCTTCTTTACCAGGTTGAATGGATGAATAAAAGTATATTAGTAGTTGATGGGATGGATACATTTATTAAACTTCAAACTCCTTTTGATCCAACTAATACCGGGAATGTTCCTCTTCCTGCAAATGATGAATTTAGCTGGAAAGAAATGGGAATTTCTTTCACTTCAGATATCCGAAAACCATTCAATTGGCTGATCAGCAGCAGGTATGGCGGATATTATAATGGTACAAAGTGGATGATTGACGGAGAATTATATTATCGTGTTCAACCTTATGGAAGTCTGGCAATTATTACAACATATAACAATATCACAATGCCTTCACCCTATAAAAGTGCTCAATTTGTACTTATCGGACCCAAACTTGATCTTACGTTTACTGATAATCTCTTCTTAACAAGTTTTGTACAATATAATAATCAGATCGACAATATTAATTTGAACCTGAGATTCCAGTGGCGTTTTGCACCGGTCTCAGATCTGTTTATAGTCTATACAGAGAACTCCTTCCCTGGCAATTACAAGTTAAAAAACCGGGGACTTGTGTTGAAATTATCATACTGGTTTAATTGACTTTAAATATCATTTAATCAGAAAATCCAGAAGAGGTTCATCACCCAGGTAAGCAACAAGATTATCGTTTCTTTGAAGTTGTCCTACGCCTGGCGGGGTACCGGTGAAAATCAAATCACCAGTTTTGAGGGTGAAAAATTTCGAGACATATTCAACTATCTCATTAAAACCGAATATCATGTCGGAGGTGTTGCTCTTTTGCACCACTTTATTGTTGATCTCAAGCCTGAATTCCAGATTTGTCATATCGTTCAGATCTGTTACAGGGATAAAGCGGCCAAGAGGTGCAGCACCATCAAAACATTTTGATATTTCCCATGGCATCCCGGCCACTGCCAGACGGCTCTGAAGATCGCGTGCTGTAATATCGATACCTAAAGTAACTTCATCGAAGTATCGGGGAGCAAATCTGGCTGAAATACCCTTTCCAAGTTTGCTGATCTTTATTACAACCTCAACTTCATAATGGATATTAGCCGAAAAATCAGGAAGGAAAAAAGGTTTATTGTTTTTCAGGATTGAAGAATCAGGTTTTAGGAAAACCACCGGTTCATCCGGGACAGGCCATCCCATTTCCATGGCATGTTTCCTGTAATTGAGCCCGATACATATAATCTTCATTTTATCCCTGGCTTTTACCGAAAGATCTTAATTTGATCTCAGTAAGAACTTTCTTTGTATATAATGGGAATTCACCATTCATCATCCAGGAATAATATGCCGGTTCCTCATTAAAAACAACTTCAACCGGTTTCCCTTTATGCTTGCCAAAATTAAAAACTTCAATACCATTCTCATCGAGAATTATTCTTCCGGCGAAATCAACATTACTGTTAAAAGAGCTGAAATCTGCAAGCTTCTCGACATCGTTTTCCAGATCTTTATATCGGTCAAGTTGTGATTTGAGTATCTCAAAAGTAGCTGCTGTATCAGCTTTTGAACCATGAGCTCCTTCCAGATCCTTCTTGCAGTAAAACTGGTAAGCAGCCGATAATGTACGTTGTTCCTTTTTATGGAAGATAACCTGAACATCAACATACCTTCTTTTTATGAAACTGAAATCGATATTCACCCTCAGAAATTCTTCTGCAAGAACAGGTATATCAAATTTAATGGCATTGTATCCGGCCAAATCACACCCTTCAAGAAATGCGGCAAGATTCCTTGCTACTTCTTTGAATACAGGTGATTTAGCTACATCTTCATCTTTTATGCCATGTATAGCCGTGGATTTGGGAGGAATAGCCATTTCGGGGTTTACCCTTGTGCTCATCCACTCCTCTTTACCATTGGGACTGATTTTAAGGACTGATAGTTCCACGATCCGATCATTTGAAACATTGATTCCTGTTGTTTCAAGATCGATAAAAGCAATTGGACGTTTGAGATTAAGATTCAAAGGTCAGGCATTTATCATCATTGGCATAAGAAGCATGAGAAGATCTTCCGATTCATTATCTGTAATTACCGGAAGAAACAGTCCGGCTCTGGTTGGATCAGCCAGCTCGATCATAACATCCTGTGAGCCTATGTTAGACAGTATCTCCAGGAGGAATACCGATTTGAAACCGATCTCAATCTCATCTCCTTCATACTGACACTTGATCCTCTCATATGCTGAGATTGAAAAATCAATATCCTGAGCAGAAACCATGACCTGGTTACCTTTAAGCTGAAGTTTCACAAGATTACTCGCCTGATTTGAGAAAACAGATACTCTCTTGAGCGTATTAAAGAATTCTACTCTGTCAATAGTGATCTTACGTGGGTTATTTTTGGGAATAACAGAATTGTAATTAGGATAATTGCCTTCAACCAACCGACTGACAACCTTGTAATTGTTCAGGATAAAAAATGCATTTTTATCATCAAATTCAACAGTTACGGGTCCCTCCTCTTTCGGCAGAATATTTTTGAGCAGGGAAGCCGGCTTTTTGGGCAGTATAAATGATGCATTATCATCTGCGTGTGCATCAGTTCTCTGATACCTTACCAGTTTATGAGCATCAGAGGCAACGAATGTAATTTTATCTGTTGAGGCCTCTACAAAAATACCTCCCATCACCGGACGAAGTTCATCATCAGCTGTAGCAAAAAGAGTCTTACTTATTCCTGCAAGCAATACATCAGCATTAATTACGAATACAAATTTTTTATCCTTTTTTATTGAAGGCAAGGCAGGAAAGTCAATACCGTTCTGGCCGACAACATTGAACTTACCATTTTCAGAGCTGATAACCACTGCCATGGTTTCCATATTGATATCAAAAGTGAGTGGTTGAACTGAAAACTCTTTTAATGTGTCGAGTAATATTCTTGCCGGAAGAGCTATTGTACCGTCTCCATCAGTGTTCTCAAGCTTCATCCTTGTTATCAGCGTCGATTCAAGGTCCGATGCAGTTATTTCAAGATCGTTTCCCGAAAGATTAAAAAGAAAATTATCAAGAATGGGAAGCGTATTCTTTGAACTGATTACCCTGCTTATAGCCTGCAGATGACCGAGAAGTTCCGAGCTGGATACTACAAATTTCATATTGGTATCGTTTTAAGTTGATTTATTGATTTCCAAGTTTTACTATTCAAGTCAAAATGAATGAATTGAACTAGAGGATTTGCTCAATTCTCAATTATCAATATTACAAAAAAAAACTATTACCTCAAACAAAAAATTATTGTGGAAAGAAATATGATCTCTTCTTAATCAGGGGATCGATATCAAAATACCGCATTATAAAAAGCTCATCCCTTTCCCCGGTTTTACCAAATAACCTGTCACTGTCAATTTCAGCCGTACCACTATTACCTTTAAGCATTCCCCATAAAGTCAGAATGCTCTTTCTTCCTGCAGTGGTAATAACTGTAAACCTGTACAGAGGTTTCTGAGCTTCAATAGATTTCTTCTCTGCTTCTCCTAAATTAAAATCCCACGATTCAAAAGGGACCCATGCAAAATATGAGATATAGCGAACGACAAGTGAAGAATCCCATCCGGTAAGCTTACCGGAAGCACCTGCAAGATAATAATGATGATCTTTGTTAATAATTGAAAAAGAGGATGCAGTGTCAGCTACATTCTCGAGATTTACTGAAGCTATTTCTGAAGGTAAAAGATTGAATATGGTATATGGTTGCCAGAATAATTCATTAAGCGTAAACCCGGAACCAATATCACCCTCATAACCCGGGACAGAGACAATAAAAGGCTTCGAAGCCTCCTTTATTTTCATTATGTTTCCGTAGGAGTTTGATCTTGTTTTATAAACAAAAAAAACCTTCAGAAGTCTCCTCTTTCCATAAACTTTCACCTTAACAGGAATAACATTTTTCCCGGTTATTTCACTTTCAAACAATTCAGGAGATACCGGGGATTTAATTTTTATCTCTTTCAAAATCCTGAGAATAAAAAGGACGCCGCTTTTTCTTGCTTCTGATTTACCATTTATTAACCAGCTATCACCTTTTTTCTCTAGAATCAATCTCTTTCCGCTTTCTGAAAATTCTATTTTGGTAATCTCTTCCCCTGGTACAGAAGCAAATGAGCTATTGTCTTTTCCGAAAGGGGATCTGCTCCTGAATAAGATCAGGAGAAACAGCCCGATAACAATGAACAAAAAAACACCTTTAATTAATATCTTGTTCATTATCAATGACTTGTGTATTTTTTTCTTCTTAAGTAGTTATAAAGCAATCCTCCAAGGATAACTATCAGAACAGGACCAGCTATATTGATCAACTGCCACTTAAACTTATCGGCTTTTATTATCTTATGGTTAAGCAACCTGAGTTTGAGTTCTCTTGATCTCAGCTCCATGATTCCATTCTTATCGACCAGCCAATTAAGACAATTTATCAGGAAATCTCTGTTGCCATATACCTGTCCTGTATATTTATCCTTACCCAAAGGAAGCGGCGTTTCATTCAATCCTGACCTTTTCACTTCATTCCTTATAATATCAGCATCAGCAATTACGATCATCCTGGTTTCTTTGCTTTCGGTCCTGATCCTGAAATTTTTATCATCAGTAAGATTACTGACCATCCTGTTTTTAAAAGCTGATGGGAATATGCCTTCAAGCAAAACCGCTACCGGAAGGTTTGTCTTATTAAAATCTTTCTCGACTGGAGTCAGTTCTGCCTCTTTAAGGCTGATTATGACAGGAGGAGAAATTGTACGGCTCAAGTCAGATGTTGACAAAAGTATCTTTTTTCTGATTGCAGGGTCGAGACCAACTGTGTCGATATAATTCACGAACTCACCTTCCACTCTGTTCAGGTTTCTTGTAATGGGATGATTTGCAGATGGTTTTAGCAACGGATAATAGACCCATGGTGCCGGGACAACCTGCTGGCGGGTACCGCCGCTCATAACCATAAGCCTGATTGGTACACATTCAATATCCTGAACAATAGCCGGATTAATCCTGGCTCCATATCTGAACAGCTGATCTTCAATATTTAAAGGACGATAAAGCCCAACGGTTTCACCATAGACAAGACTGTCGGAATTTACAGCGACCTCATCGATCAGCCATAAAACCTTTCCACCGTTCATTATGTACTGATCAAGAACAAGTTTATCAGACTCATTGAACACTTTTTCGGGTCCGGCAATTATCACAGCAGCATATTTGTCAAGTACCCCTTGCTTGCCTCCTATAACTCCCCTGTCTATTGTAAAAAACTTCGCCATATTCATTGTAATGTCGGCAGTTTCTATTTCCGGAATTTCACCCTGCCCTTCGAGAAATGCGACCTTATTTATGGTATCAGAACATAATATCGAAATAGTCTGAATCATCTCATATTCAAGGCCTTCAACCGAACGGAGTATGTTTTGCTCATATGAGGGTGTTGAATTATTCAGAAAATTTACTGGCACCTCAATCCCGTTATAATTAACGATCATTCCCGGGAAGATTATCTTTTGAGTAGTTCCTCCCTCAGCATCACCTGCATGAAGATCAATCGGGCTCAATCCTTTATTGGCAAGAGTTTGATAAAGAGTCTCTCTCTGCTTTGTATCCTTTCCACCTGAGGGATTTATAAACTCATAATCGATTTTCCTCCCCGAGGCGATTCTGAATTCGTCAAGCATTTCTCCGACAGATCTTTTTAGATGTTTGAATGGAATAGGTATTTCTCCATCAAGATACACTTGTATGTAGATATCATTTTTTAAGTGACTAAGCACTTGACGGGTTGGTGCAGAAAGAGTGAATCTTTTGTCTTCCGTAAGGTCATATCTTAATCTTAATAATGAACTTATCGAAGAGACAAGAATAATCCCTGCAACGACAGTCAGCAACTGCACCCAGCTTTTCAATTTAATTTGTTTGTTACCTGTCGATTCTGCCATGGCTTAACTTTTTTTCTTCCATTTGCGCGATAACAGGCGAAATCTTGTACCTTCATTAAAAAGAGCAGCTACTGCCACGAAATAGACAACATCTTTAATATCAATAACTCCTCTGCTTATAGATTTATAGTGCTCATTGATCCCAAGCCTTATTACAAATTCATCCAGTTTTTTTAAACCGGGCAAATAGGCAAATGAATCAAATCCCATGAAGAGAATAAAACATATCAGCACTGCCAGAATAAATGCAATTACCTGATTATCTGTGAAAGATGAAGCAAATATCCCGGCTGATACATATACTGATGCCAGAAAGAACAGACCAATAAATGAGCCCATAGTACCTCCCTTGTCAAGGTTTCCGGGAGATTCACCAAGCTGATAAACCGAAAAATAGTATATCAGTCCCGGCAAAAGTGCGAGCAGTACCAGACAGACTGAAGCAAAGTATTTTCCATAAACAATTCCTCTTTCGGAAATTGGCCTGGAATAAATCAACTCAATGGTACCCAGCCGTTTTTCCTCTGCTATCATCCTCATTGTCACAGCTGGAACAAGAAACATGAAAACCCATGGGGAAAGTAAAAACAGTGTGTCAAGGCCGGCATACCCGCTATCCAGTATATTCCATTCACCAGGGAAAACCCACATGAACATACTGTTAATCAAGAGGAAAACAATTATTACTATATACCCGGTCAGGCTACTGAAAAAACCGCTTATCTCCTTTCTGAAAATCGCGAACATAATATATCATTCGTTTTTAATAACAACCGCACTGTTAATATCCGAAATTAAAACTCCAAAATAATAAAAATCAATGATCTGTTTATAATTGAATCCCTTAGCTGCCATCTCCATCGCTCCCTCCTGACAAAGACCGACACCATGGCCATAGCCTCTTCCCTTAAGCACAATGGAATCGCCCTTTGCATAAATAGAAAAGAATGTTGACCTGAGATTCAGATCTGATCTTATCGTCCTTAATGGCATTGAGAATGATCCTATTTTGTAATAAGCCAGTCTGGATTCCTGTAAAAAGTTGAATACTGATGGATCCTCAACCTTTTCATTATATCCCGATTTCCTGATATAATTTACCCATTCGTTTACCGGAAAACTCTTCTGCCATGTAGCATTTCTTGAGGTAAGGCAGAATGGATCCACAACACTTTTAAAATAAGGTTGATCCGAAAGCCACACATCGTATGAAGATGAAGTCTCTCCACCACAATTCGAATGGAAAGCGGATATAATAAGAGTCCTATCCTTATTAAGAATAACAAGTCCCCTGGTTTCCAGGGCTGCCTTGTTAAGAAGAGTATCTGAAGATATGCCATTAAACGCCTGACAATGTGTATTATCACATACATTATACTTGTCGGCCAAATGTTTATCGAAATATTTGTACATGTAAGTCCTGGCAATAATAGCCTGGGTTTTAAAATACTCTAAGTTTTTTCCGGTTCCGCCCTCAGCCATTACTACTCCTGAAATATATTTTTCAATACCTGAAATATTTATAAATAATAATGTCCCCATATCCGGAAAACACTGAAGATCACCTGAATAGTATTGTCTTGTATGTGATTTCCCAATCATCATAAGGGAAAATGAATCATTTCTGGTTTTGCCTGTAAGAATCAGAGAATCACATACAAAGCCTTTTGTATTTCTCTTCTTGACAGCAAGTTTTCCATTATACCTTGTTATGACGACCGGTTCATTTTTAAATATTGAAAGGATCTCCCCGTTGAAGAGATTTAATTCGTATGTCCCTTCAGTAACTGAAAACACAGCAGATTCGGGAGACTGATTCGCGAAAAGCCGTATTTTTACCTGAGCAGAACCAACTGTACAAAAAACAGTTAACAATAAAATAAATAATATCTTCAATCTCACCATAAATCGTATTTCTTCTTTTTACCACAAAGGCACCCAGAGCTCTCCACCAAAGTAAATAAAGGATTTTTTAAACATCAATCCGATTTCCCCAGCCTCTTCGTCTCTTCGTCTCTCAGTCTCTTCGTCTCTTCGTCTCCTTTTCTCCCGCTCTCCCACTTCGTCCATAGAAGTTTAAGCGTCTCTAAATTAACTCCCTGACCATCTCCCTGGCGATCCTGCCTGAAGCACCTGCTGATCCCAGTTTGATCTTTAATAACTTATAATCAGATAATAATTTTTCCCGTTTCCCGCCTCCGGGCAGAATGTCTTTAAGCTCTGTCATAAGAGATTTCTCAGTAATGTCATACTGGACCAATTCCTTTACAATTTCAGAACCCATAATGAGATTAACCAGCGAGATATATTTCACTTTAACCACCATCCATGCAATCAGCATTGAGAAAAAATCGCCTTTATAGCAAACGACCTGCGGAGTGCCATGAAGGGCAGCTTCAAGTGTAGCTGTTCCCGAAGTAACCAGAGCGGCTTCTGCAGTGTAAAGAATTTCGTAAGTTTTTTCTTTAATCACTTTAACCGGAGCATTGCCAATGATTTTAATATACAGTTCATCAGTTATGTTCTTGACTCCGGCAAGGACAAACTGGTATCCCGGGAAGTGATATATCGTTTTCATCATTTCAGGAAGGATAATCTCAATTTCATGTTTGCGGCTTCCGGCTAAGAAAGCAATAACAGGTTTCTCTTCAATTCCGAGATACTTGCACATACCAGCTTTTGCAGGAAACTGTGAGATTCGTTTTTCAGTTTCATCAATGAGTGGATTTCCGTGATATTCAACGGTTATTCCGTGCTTTTTATAAAAATTAACCTCGAACGGAAAGATGATGAACATGCGATCGATAAACTTTTTAATCTTCTTCACCCTGCCTTCATTCCAGGCCCAAAGTTTAGGTGATATATAATAGAAAGTCTTATATCCGGCTTTTTTTGCAAACGCAGCGATCCTGAGATTGAAACCTGGATAATCGATAAAAATTACAACATCCGGCTTATATTCAGTTATATGTTGTTTACACAGATTGATGTTCTTAGAAATTGCGCCAAGGTTTTTTATAACAGCGACAAAACCCATAAAAGCCAATTTCCGGTAATGAACGAGAAGAGTGGCTCCGGCTGATTCCATGAGATCTCCTCCCCAACAAAAGATCTCAGCACCATTATCCGCTACTAATAGCTCTCTTACAAGATTTGATCCATGAAGGTCACCCGATTGTTCTCCAGCTATTATAAAGTATCTCATCCTAAAAACTTTACGCCAAAAACAATCACAGCCCAGACGATAGTCGTTGCCAGTACTCCGCGGGTAGCCCTAAGCATGTCAAACTGGTTAAATACCATAAAAATAAGAATATTCGGAAATACACATAAAGTAATTGAATGTGTGATAATATTTGAATCAGCTAACCTTACAAGATATGTATGAAGCGATTGGTTACCTGAAGAAAATAAATAAATAGTTATTCCTACAATAAATGGAAATACAAGTCCTGAAAGAACACCTGTGATAACTTTGTCATATTTCTCGTAAAATTTCATTTTTTAAACCTGACTTTAAGTTTATCAATATACGAATGGGCAGTCATATCGACAGTAACGGGCACTACTGAAACAAAATTGTGTGCAATTGCCCATTCATCTGTATCGGTTGCATCCGGTTCGTGATTCTGAAAAACTCCGGTTAGCCAGTAATAAGTCTTTCCCATCGGGTCTTTTCTTTTTTCAAACTCCTCTCTCCAGTTGCCTTTTGATTGCCGGCATATTTTTATTCCTTTTATTTCATTCTTCATAGCGGCCGGAATATTTACATTCAGGCAAATACCTGTTGGAAGCGGTTCTGAAGCAAGCTTCTTCATTACGATCCTGATATACTTTTTACATATAGAGAAATCAGCCGTAGGTGAAAAATTATTAAGAGAGAACCCGACAGAACTTATCCCGTAAAGGCACCCTTCAATAGCAGCTGCCATGGTACCTGAATAAAGAACACTGACTGATGCGTTGGATCCATGGTTTATCCCTGAAACTATCCAGTCAGGATTTCTTTCAACCAATTGATTAATAGCCAGTTTTACACTATCTGTCGGAGTTCCGTTGCAGGCATAAATCCGGTGCCTGTCATTCTCTTCAAGCAGCTTGACACGTAATGGAGTTTTAACAGTCAGTGCCTGTGACATTCCCGACATACTTTCGACTGTTGAAATAAGAATAACTTTCCCAAACTCCTCCATCACTTCAAGAAGTGTCTTTAATCCACCCGCATACAAACCGTCATCATTCGTTAAAAGAATCAGCTTATCTTCTTTTTCAATAACCATATATTGCCTGTTTGAGTTACAAATATAGTCAAATTAGAGACACTGATGGAGCTTTATTATGAAACCGCTCCGCGGTTTAAGAATGAAAACACTATTCCTCTCCTATCATTGATGGAACCGCTCCGCGGTTCATTAAATCAACACCTCTGATCGATAAATTTAACGCCGGAGGCGTTCCATCATTAATAGAAACAAATGACAGGTTGAAAGATAAACGCCGGAGGCGTTTCATCAAAACGTTTCTCGGGGAAGATTTATACCCAATATTTAGTTCTTTGCGGCCTTTGCGAATTCTTTACTTTGCGATCTTTGCAGTTAATGGATTTTCCTTACTTTTGCAATCTTACTTGTAATTTATAAGATCAACAAAGAGATGAAGATTTCATATAACTGGATTAAAGATTATTTAAAAATTGATCTTGAACCTACAAAAGTTGCAGAGATTTTAACAGCTATTGGCCTTGAAATTGAAGGAATGGAAGAATGGGTCTCTGTAAAAGGGGGACTTGAAGGGGTAGTAATTGGTGAAGTACTGACTTGTAAAAAACATCCTGACGCTGATAAGCTTTCCATAACCACAGTTGATATTGGAGGTCTTCAGCCTCTTCAGATCGTTTGTGGTGCTCCAAATGTTGCAGCAGGACAGAAGGTTCCGGTAGCAACAGTCGGAACAATTGTTTTTAAAGGAGATGAGAGTTTAGAAATCAGGAAATCTAAAATCCATGGAGAACTATCTGAAGGGATGATATGTGCAGAAGATGAGCTGGGTCTTGGTAATTCTCATGAGGGTATAATGGTCTTAAATAAAGATGCAAAACCCGGAACTCCGGCTAATAGTTATTTTAAGATTATAAAAGATTTTGTTTTTGAGATAGGTCTCACTCCAAACAGGATCGACAGCGGATCGCACTTTGGAGTTGCAAGGGACCTAGCAGCATTCCTGAATCTGAATGCCGGTATGGATGAGAAAGCTGTTCTACCTTCAGTCAAAGACTTTAAACCTGATAATAACAATAACCCGTATGAAGTCATTATCGAAAACTCAACCGACTGTCCAAGGTACACTGGCATAACAATCAGCGGTGTAACAATAGGAGAATCTCCCGATTGGCTGAGGAATAAACTCAGGGCAGTGGGTCTCAATCCAATAAATAATGTAGTAGACATCACTAATTTTGTGCAGCATGAAGTTGGTCAGCCATTACACGCATTTGATGCTGAAAGAATTGCGGGTAAAAAAGTCATAATCAAAAACCTGGCTGAAAAAAGTAAATTCATTACATTGGATAATGTAGAAAGAAGCCTCTCCTCGCGTGATCTTATGATCTGCAATCCAGAGGAAGGAATGTGCATCGCAGGCGTATTTGGGGGAATTAAATCCGGTGTAACGGCCACAACAAAAAACATCTTCCTCGAAAGTGCCTATTTTAATCCTGTTTCTATCCGCAAGACTTCAAAGAGACACGGTCTGAAAACTGATGCATCGTTCCGGTTTGAAAGAGGGGCAGATCCTAATAATACCATATGGGCCCTTAAGAGAGCAATAATGCTAATAAAAGAGATTGCAGGCGGAAAGATTTCGTCGGATGTTGTCGATGTCTACCCAAACCCGATCAAAAATGTTCAGGTTGATATTAACTATAACAATATTAACAGGCTTATAGGTAAGAAAATTGAACCTGATACAGTAAAGAAAATTCTTTCCCTTCTGGATATTGAAATAACTAAGGACAACGGAGTTAATCTTAAGCTTGTAATTCCATCATATCGTGTCGATGTTAAACAGGAAGCCGATGTTATTGAAGAAATTCTCAGGATTTATGGCTATAATAACGTCGAGGTAAACATGCATGTCAATTCAACACTCTCATATCCTGAAAAACCTAATAAGGAAAAGATTGTCAATATAATATCTGACCTTCTTTCAAATAATGGCTTCTCCGAAATAATGTGCAATTCCCTTTGCCCTTCCGCCTGGTATGAACAAAACGACGATTTTGATAAGAATCAACTTGTTATGCTGGCGAATCCGCTTAGTTCAGATCTGAATGCAATGAGGCAATCTCTGCTTTTTGGAGGCCTCAGCTCTGTAATATGGAACATTAACCGGCAGAATCTTGATCTTGAACTCTACGAATTCGGAAATTGCTACTTTTATCATAAGTCAGATAAGTCATATCCCAAAGCAGCCAATTATAGTGAAAAAGCCTCTCTCGATCTATTTATTTCAGGAAATAGAGGGCATCAGACCTGGAACTGCAGGACCAATCCTACCGACTTCTTCAACATAAAATCATCAGTTGAAATGATTCTTTCAAGGCTGGGAATTAAACCGGAAAGTTTATCTTCAGGTGAAACCGATAAAAAATATTTCGCGGAGTCTTCAACTTATCTTGTTAATAATAAGGTAATAGCTGAGGCAGGACGTGTATCGAAAAACTATCTTTCAAAATTTGATATCGGACAGGATGTTTATTGGGGTCATATTGAATGGGATTTACTTATTAAAATGATTAAAACTCATTCCATATCTTTCCACGAGCTTCCCAAATATCAGTCTGTAAAGCGCGATCTTGCTCTGCTTCTCGACAGGGGTATTAAGTTCGGCCAGATCAGAGATATTGCATTCCGGACTGAAAAAAACATACTTCAGGATATTAATCTTTTCGACGTCTATGAAAGTGATAGTCTTGGTAAAAACAAAAAGTCGTACGCAGTTAGTTTCATACTTCGTGATGATCTCAGAACAATGACTGATAAAAATATCGACAAGATTATGAATAATCTCATCAAGGCTTTTGAAAATGAACTTAATGCGCAGATAAGGTAGATAATGAATAAAAAGAGGGTTGAACTGATCAAAGGAGACATAACTTCACTCGATGTTGACGCCATCGTGAATGCGGCCAACAACTCTCTCCTTGGAGGAGGTGGTGTGGATGGGGCAATTCATGGTGCAGCCGGTCCCGACCTTCTTAGTGAATGTAAGGGACTTAACGGATGCGAGACCGGCCACTCAAAAATCACTGACGGCTATCGTCTTAAAGCAAAACATGTCATTCACACCGTGGGGCCTGTCTGGTACGGAGGTTACCGGGATGAACATTCATTACTGGCATCCTGCTATCAGACCAGCCTGGCACTTGCGAAAGAAAAGAAAATAAAGACACTGGCTTTTCCGGGGATTTCAACAGGTGCCTACGGATTTCCAAAAGATATTGCTGCTCTGATAGCCGTGAATGAGACCAAAAGATTCCTGAATAAAAACAACTACCCTCAAAAGGTAATCTTCGTAGCCTATGGTGACGATAGTTATGAAACTTACAGGAAGCTTCTGGATCAATGATTGCACTTTTCAGATCAATAGGAGATTATTTCTCTCTTGTAAAGTTCAGCCATACAGTCTTTGCAATGCCTTTTGCGCTTATCGGTTTTTCACTCGCCGTATCAAAACCGGAATTTGATCTCAGCATTAGATTGCTTATTCTTGTAATTCTCTGTATGATCTTTGCAAGGAACACCGCAATGGGATTCAACAGACTGGCTGACAAAGACTTTGACGCTCTTAATCCAAGAACAAGAAGAAGGGAGATACCTACCGGTATTATCAGTGCCAGGGCCGCAGCAGTATTTGTTATCATCAATGCAGTTCTGTTTATTGTCACAACGGGGTTTATTAACCGGTTAACTCTTTTTCTTTCTCCTGTCGCTTTGCTGGTAATTATTGGATATAGTCTGACTAAAAGATTTACTTCATTATGTCATTTTGTACTTGGATTGGGGCTTAGTCTTGCCCCGGTAGGTGCTTATATATCAGTAACAGGAAAATTCAGTATTCTCCCTGTAATCTACTCATTTATTGTTCTGAGCTGGGTAAGTGGATTTGACATTATCTATGCCCTTCAGGATGATGAGTTTGACAAGTCAACCCAGCTTCACTCACTGCCATCAGCTACCGGAAGAAAGAAAGCGCTTGCCATTTCAATCTTTGTACATTTTATCACATTTGTTCTTGTGTTGGCAGCCGGAATTTACGGGAAAAGTGGAATACTTTTCTGGACAGGTGCGACTATATTTACTTTATTATTGATATATCAACACAGTATAGTCAGGCATGATGACCTGAGCAAAGTAACAATGGCGTTTGGTACAACAAATGGTATTGCGAGTATCCTTTTTGCAATCTTTGTCATATTCGACCTTATTTTATAATACTTTAATATGATTTTTTTCCATAATGAATTGCGCTTATTAAAGTTTTTTTGTTTCTTGGCATCATTAAAAATATGATTATATGGGGGAATTAGTTATTAAAGAGGTACTTACCAAAAAAGATCGCCGTGTCTTCATTTATCTGCCGGAAAAAGTTCACAAAAATGAACCTGACTGGCTTCCTCCTATCTATATGGATGAATGGGAGTTATACGATAAAAAGAAGAATAAATCATACCAGTATGCTGATGCAATTCTTTTATTGGCTTACAGGGATAATGAGCCTGTCGGCAGGATAATGGGGATTATCAATAAAAGATATAATACGATAAATAATGAACAGCATGGACGTTTCTGTTTTATGGAGTGCTATAACGACAAGGAAGTTTTTCATGCTCTTATAACCAGGGTGGAAGAATGGGCAAAACAGAATGGGATGATCAGGATAGTAGGACCCTTGGGATTTTCCGATAAAGATCCACAGGGCTTTCAGATAGAAGGATTTGAATATCCGCTTTTTATGACTGCCCCTAACAACTCAAAATATATGCCAGAGCTTATTGAGGATGAAGGTTATGTAAAGAAGGTTGACCTTGTTAACTATCTCGGCAAGATACCTGAAAAATTTCCTCTGATCTATGAAAGTGTACTTGCACGATTTGAAAACAATAAGGAATATAAAATTATTGAATTCTCAGCAAAAAAAGAACTGAAACCATATATCATTGCTGTACTGGAACTTATGAATGAGACGTTTGCAGAGATTTATGGATTTGTTCCTCTTAATGATAAGGAGAAGACCGATTTTGCTAACCGCTATCTGCCAATTCTCGATCCTAAATTCGTAAAAGTCATTGAAGCTAATGGAAAATTAGTCGGTTTTGCTGTAGGTATGCCGGATTTCAGTAAAGGTATAAGAGAGGCAAAAGGAAAATTGTTGCCCTTCGGAATTTTTAAGATTCTAAAGGAATCAAAAAGGTCAAAAAAACTCCTCATGATGCTTGGCGGTGTTAAGAAAGAATACCGTGGAAAAGGCCTTGATGTACTGATGGGGGTCAAAATACTGCAATCGGGCATTAGACATAAAATGGATACCTTAGATAGTCACCTCGTACTTGAAGACAATAAAAAGATGAGAGGCGAATATGAAAGAGTTGGATGTAAGGTAGTTAAGATATTCAGGATATATCAGAAAGAACTATAAAAATTATTAAGGCAGTAAAGATTATAGAGGCTGTCCCTTATTAATTATTTTTCAGATCAGAGTTCATTGTTGAATATATCACAAAATGCTTTTAATCTTATAGAAATAATTCTCAAAATTGAAGTCCTGCATTTTATTGACAGAAAATAGTCTGGTTGATATATACAAGAATATCAAAAACAGAGATTTCTTCTCTGGAAAGTTGTAATAAAAGTCAAACTAACCGACTTGATATCAGTATTATAATTATCATTCAAATTTTCTAAACGTTTTTTTAATCTATTGAATTATGGACTTGCCATTCACAGAACCATTTAAAATCAAGATGGTCGAAAATATATTCCGGAGTACAAAAGAACAGAGAGAAAGCTGGATTAAAGATGCTTCATTCAATCTTTTTAACCTGAGATCAGAACAGGTCTTCATTGATCTGCTTACAGATTCCGGTACCGGAGCGATGAGCGACAAACAGTGGTCCGCAATGATGCTGGGCGATGAAAGCTATGCAGGGGCATCCTCATATTATAAACTTAAAGATGCAGTAAAAGAAATAACAGGATTCAATTATTTTCTTCCCACCCATCAGGGAAGAGCCGCGGAAAATGTCCTCTTCTCCGTTCTTGTGAAGGAGGGAGATATCGTTCCTGGCAACTCGCATTTTGATACAACAAAAGGTCATATCGAATTCAGAAAGGCAATAGCTGTCGACTGTACAATTGATGATGCTGCTGACACAACAATATGGCATCCGTTCAAAGGGAATGTCGATATTGAAAAACTGGAGAATGTTCTTAAAACCAATCCTCCTGAAAAGATCTCCTGCATAATCGTTACAATCACTAACAATACTGCAGGCGGACAACCGGTAAGTATGTCGAACCTTAGAGATGTAGGAAAGCTTTCACGTAAATTTGGAGTAAAGTTTATTATTGACTCTGCACGATTTGCAGAGAATGCATATTTTATCAAGTTGAGGGAAGACGGCTACGCCGATAAAGATATCAGGGATATAGCCAGGGAAATGTTCTCCTACGCTGATGGCATGACAATGAGTTCAAAAAAGGATGCAATTGTGAACATGGGAGGTTTTATAGGCTTCAGAGAAGAAGAACTCTTTCGCCAGGCTTCTACATATAATATTATATATGAAGGTTTTATAACTTATGGAGGTATGTCAGGAAGAGACATGAATGCCCTTGCCCAGGGACTTTACGAAGGGACTGAGTTCTCATATCTTGAATCGCGCATAAACCAGGTTGATTTTCTTGGAAAGAAAATGAAGAGTTATGGAATTCCGGTTCTGGAGCCTTTCGGCGGACACGCAGTATTTATTGATGCAAAAAAGTTTCTTCCTCAAATTCCAAAAGAAGAATTTCCTGCCCAAACCCTTGCACTTGAGCTTTATACTGAGGGCGGAGTGAGAGGAGTTGAAATAGGGGCACTGATGGCAGACAGGGATCCGATAACCCGCCAAAACCGTTATCCCGAACTTGAAACAGTCAGGCTTGCGTTACCACGAAGAGTCTATACTGATAACCATATGGATTATGTTGCTGCAGTAGTCAGAAATGTTTTTGAAAGGAGAGGGCTGGTAAAAAGCGGGGTTAAGATCAGCTGGGAAGCACCAATT
>Ga0208478_1000293_pt1 | contig 18631 bp, 13 predicted proteins | sample NGESurdeep072012_5_FD_184462 | JGI IMG/M metagenome (GOLD analysis project Ga0208478, IMG submission 184462) | Arctic peat soil microbial communities from Barrow, Alaska - NGEE Surface sample 415-2 deep-072012 (SPAdes) | ecosystem: Environmental > Terrestrial > Soil > Wetlands > Peat ...
TATTTGTTATACTGCTCGCAAAAATACCGATACTTGTATAAGCCGCACTCATAAGGACTAATGCCATATAACCGCAAATAACACCTCCTGTGTCTATATTGCCTAATTTTGAAATAGTTATTACCCATGGTATAGTAAAAAGCAGTGCAATCATTATTAAAAAGAGGGTTGCAAAATATTTACCAAGAATTACCTGTCTGTCTGATACGGCTTTTGTAAGCAGCATCTCAATTGTTCCCGTTTTCTTTTCTTCAGCAATTAACCGCATTGTTAAGGCAGGAATGAAGAAAAACAAAGTCCAGTATGCTATTGAGAAAAACGATTGCAGACTGGCTTGTCCGGTCATGAAAATGTCAGAACCTGATATCCAGGTAAAAAATCCACTGAAACCCAGGAATAGGATGATTATTATAAATGCTATTAGTGAATCAAAGAATGAACTTAATTCCCGTTTTGCAATTATCCAGATTGTTTTCATCATAAAAAGTTTTAGTTCATTGTTAAGTCTCTGAAGATGTCTTCAAGTTTTGTTTCAAACGGAGTCATTTCTGTAAGAACCCATTTATTTTCGACACAAAGTCTGAATATTTCACGTTTTACATTTTTGTCAGTGCAGTGAATATCAAACCGGTTGAGATTGCGGTCAGCTAATTCAACCATTGATACTGACCGGAGAGCCTGGATATATTTATAGATCTGATCGGGTTCCCCATCCTCAATTTTCACTTTAAGGATATCTGAACCTTTTGACTGATTTCTCAGTGATTCAGCAGTTCCGTCTGCAACAATTTTCCCCTTGTTGATTATGAAAATTCTGTCGCAGGTTGCCTCCACTTCAGGAAGAATATGAGTACTCAGAATTACAGTTTTTTCACTTCCCAGTTCACGAATCAATTTTCTGATTTCCGCAATCTGATTAGGATCGAGCCCAGAGGTTGGTTCATCGAGTAATAAAATCTCCGGATCATGAATTATTGCCTGGGCCAGCCCTACACGCTGCTGATAACCTTTTGATAATTCCCCGATTTTTTTATGCTTTTCTCTTTTAAGTCCCGTTATCCGTATCATTTCCGCAACACGATCAGGTATCCGGTTTTTTTCAATCCCCTGAATTTTGGCGCAGAAATTCAAGAAATCTATTACAGGCATATCATGGTACAAAGGATTGTTCTCAGATAAGTATCCGATATGCTTTTTAAGCTCATAATAATTATCAGTAAGTAATTTCCCTCCGATATAAACTTTCCCTTCATCAGCTGTAATAAAACTTGTGATAATTTTCATTGTAGTAGTCTTCCCTGCACCATTAGGGCCAAGAAAGCCTAAAATCTCGCCGGTAGCGACTTTGAGCGAAATATTGTCAACTGCTTTCTGATTACCATATCTTTTTGTAAGATTCTCAATAACAATATCCATAAGAAAATATATTAGTGAACTTCTGATTAAGAAATCAGTGTGAAAATAGATAACGGGTGTCGGGAAAGAAAATTTAAATAGTTAAATATTTCTTAAAACATTTCCCGGAATTTTTATTACTCCTATTCTGTAAGAAAAAATCATTAATTTCGTTCCCTCATCTGATTAAATAATTTATATATACTTATAATCCGGTATAAATGCAAGAGAAAAAATACAGGCTGATAAACAATATAACAGGATGGGCTGCCTTTGCTGTTGCCGCCGTTATTTACTTAATGACAATTGAACCGACTGCAAGTCTGTGGGACTGTAGTGAGTTTATTTCTTCTGCATTTAAGCTTGAAGTCGGCCATCCTCCCGGAAACCCGGTATTCATGATTATGGCAAGGTTTTTTACTCTGTTTGCCGGAGGAAACGTTTCTAAAGTGGCTGCTATGGTTAACTCTATGTCAGCCCTTGCAAGCGCATTCGCCGTTCTGTTTCTATTCTGGAGCATAACTCATCTTGCAAAAAAGATGATGATAAAGGATGAGAATCAATATACTTCGGGAAGAATTATGGCTGTAATGGCCGCAGGCCTTGTCGGATCAATGGCATATTGTTTTTCTGATTCTTTCTGGTTTTCAGCTGTCGAAGCAATTGTCTTTGCATCATCAGCGTTCTTTACGGCCCTTGTTTTCTGGGCAATTCTCAAATGGGAGAATGTTGCAGATGAAAAACATGCCGACAGATGGATTATCCTGATTGCATTTCTGATAGGATTGGCCATAGAGGTTCATCTTCTTAACCTGCTGACTATACCTGCTATTGGTCTGGTATATTATTTTAGAAAATTTAATTTTTCATGGAAAGGTTTTATCACAGCAATTGTCAGCTCGGTTGCTATTCTTGCGCTTCTGATGTATGGGATCAGACCTGGAGTAGTCACAATTGCTTCAAGATTTGACCTTTTCTTCGTAAATAAACTGGGACTTCCTGTACTAAGCGGATTACTGTTTCATATGGCCCTTATCATGATATTTTTTGTTCTGGCAATAAAATCAACTATTGATGACTCAAACCTGAAAAAAACTGCAATTCTCTCTTTTGGGGCGCTTTTTCTAAGCGGAATATGGGTTTTGTCGGGATCAATAATCTTTAACCTGTTAATGATAGTATTGTTAGCTGTTTCTGTATGGGTTATTTCAGGAAAGAGTAAAGTAATATTGAATACAGCGCTCACTATTGTTATGGTAATACTGTTAGGATTTTCTTCAAATGCAATAATAGTTATCAGGGCATCTGCAAATCCTCCACTCAATGAAAATAATCCTAGTGATCCGTATAATCTTTTGTATTTTCTGAATCGCGAGCAGTATGGAGACAGACCATTATTTAAGGGTCAGTACTTTAATGCGCCGAGGATCGGATCGAGGGATGGTAAGCCGAGGTATAATTATGTTAATGGCAAGTACGAAATAACCAGCCATGATGTTGTTATAGATTACGATCCACGATTCGTTACCCTGTTCCCAAGGATGTGGAGTGCGGAGAGTGAACATGCCCAGGAATATCAGACTTGGTCAAAAATGAAAGGGATACCTATTCAGGTAACTGACGAGTCAGGTAAGAATAAAACAATCCGTAAACCGACATTTATTGAGAATATGCGATTCATGTTTTCATATCAGATCGGTTATATGTATTTCAGGTATTTCATGTGGAACTTTTCAGGAAGACAAAATGATACGCAGGGAACAGGAGGATCTGTGAACGGGAATTGGATCACCGGCATTAATTTCATTGATGAACCCAGGATCGGGGCATCAGATATGCCGCCTGATATGAAAAAAGACCCTTCAAGAAATGTCTATTACATGCTTCCGCTTTTACTCGGAATAATAGGATTACTATATCATTTTAAGAACGACAATAAAAACTGGTGGGTAATTCTGCTCTTGTTTTTTATGACAGGTCTGGCCATAGTTTTGTACCTCAACCAGTATCCCGATCAGCCACGCGAACGTGATTACGCCTATGCCGGTTCATTCTACTTTTTTGCAATCTGGATAGGAATAGGGGTTCTTGCACTCTTTGAGCAGCTTGCCAGAGTTGTTAAAGAAAAAATTGCGGCGCCCGCTGCAGGATTGACCTGCTTACTTGCCGTACCTGTATTAATGGGGTTCCAGAACTGGGATGACCACGACCGCTCCGGCCGCTTTCTTACCAGGGATGTTGCCTTCAATTATCTCAATTCATGCGCCCCTGATGCGATATTATTTACCAACGGAGATAATGACACTTTCCCCTTATGGTATGCTCAGGAGGTCGAAGGAAAAAGAACCGATGTAAGAATCTGTAACCTGATGCTGTTAAATACCGACTGGTATATTGACGAGATGAAAGTTAAATCGCATGAATCTGACCCTTTGCCAATAACTCTTCCTGAAAAAAAATACTATGATGGTGTGAATAACCAGGTTTATATAGTAGAAAAAAGCAAGGAACCTGTAGATATTTCAACAGTTATTGAATGGATAAAAAGTGATAATAAGGCAACAAAACTGCAGATTTCAGAAACGGAAGAGCTCGACAATATTCCTTCGCGGACTATCAGAATTCCGGTGGATGCATCAAAAGTGATTGCCGCTGGCGTTGTAAAACCCTCTGATGCGAATAAGATAGTCCCATACATAGATATTAAGCTGAAAGGCAGTGCCATAATGAAAAGTTCACTTATGGTTCTTGATATTCTCGCCCATAATGACTGGAAACGGCCAATATATTTCGTTACCGGCTACCATGAAGATGCTATGGGACTTGAAGAGTATTTTCAGCTTGAAGGATTAGCATACAGGCTGGTCCCAATTAAGTCGGAGAACAAAAGCTGGCTTAAATATGGCCGAATCGATACCGATATCCTTTATAATAATATGATGACGAAGTTTGTATGGGGAGGTGCAAAAGAGAAAGGAGTTGACATCGATTATAATCATAAGAGGAACCTGTTGGTTATTAAAGCACGATATGATTATGCAAGACTTGCTAATGCACTTTCGTCCGAAGGAAAGAATGAAAAAGCTTTAAGTGTACTTGATTTTTGCATGACCACCTTCCCTATTGAGAAGTTATCTTATGATATGTATGTTCCGGATATAATTGAGGCTTATGTTAATGCCGGTGCTATCGATAAAGCAACTGAACTTACACGTAACCTCAGCAGCTATTATTTTGAAAAACTTGATTATTACCTGAGACAGAAGCCTGATATTATTGCTTCCGCAGGATATGAAGTGCAGTCTGCGATTCAGTTCACTTCGCAGGCAGCAGATGCATGTAAAGCTGGTGGAAAAACTGAATTTGCTGATGAATTAACTAATAAACTTCAAATTTACTATACAAAGTATGTAAAATTGGTACAGCCGGGTGGACATTAGAAGAAGGAAAGCAATTAATTATTAAGAAGAAAACCATTACAATGAAAAAAATAAAGACTATCCTTTTTGGAGTCGGATTAATATCTGTCTCCATGACTACTTTCTCACAGACTACCTTAAAAATAGGACATGTAGACATAGCAGAGATATTAGTGGCATTACCTGAGAGAGACAGCGCCGCAGCTGTAATAGAAAAAGAGACAAAAGAGATGCAGTCAACTTATGATGATATGACTGCAGTCTACAACAAAATGCTTGATGATTACGAAAAAGGACAATCAACATTTTCAGAACTTGTGAAAAAGAATAAAGAATCTGAATTGCTGGATAAAGAAAAAAGATTACAGGAATTTGAACAGAATGCTTCTGCCGACTTACAAAAAAGAAATTCTGATCTTATTAAACCGATACTGGACAAAATACTTAAGGCAGTGGACAAAGTTGCAGCTGAAAACGGCTTTACTTATATTCTTGACGTAAGTAAAGGATCGGTGGTATATACTTCAAAAGACAGTCAGAATATTAATCAGCTGGTGCTTAAGATTTTAAAACCATAATCATACTCCGTTGTGCAGTGTTCGGCATGAGTTGTGCTCCTTGCCTTGTGTAGTGCGTCGTTTTTACCCATGGAATCAAATCTGTTATTCACCCTTGAATTTCATCCATTTACCGATAATGTATTTTTAAAATACTATTACAGTTTTATCTTTGTATATGATTCATTAAACCTTTAAAACTACCCTGATGAAAAAGATTTTGTTATCATGTGTCGCAGTCATGTTTTGTGTTTCGCTCATGGCACAAAACAGTGTCAATCTTAAAATGAACCTTGAGAAAAACAAAGTTTATCGTTTTAGTTCTGTTTCGGAACAGACAATTGTACAAACGGTAAATGGAAATCAGCAAACCATAGAATCGAAAACCAATAATACAGTTTCCATTAAAATGGTTGATGCTACCGCCGATTTTATGATCACCGAAGTACATTTTGACACCCTGATAACCAATACAAATTCGATGGGAAAAACTATCAATATCAGTTCCGTCAATGAAGGTAATATCAAATCAACAGAAACGACTGATGTCGTGTCGTGCATCATGAACCGGTTAAGTAAGAATGCCCTGTATGTTAAAATGGATTTTGCAGGCAAGGTACTTGAAATTGTGAATTCGAAAATGTTGTCCGATGTGATTATGAAAGATACAAGTTCTATTACTCTTACAGGTCCAATTGGTTCCGGTGTAAAATCTCAGATAAAAAATCTGATCAGCGACAATACATTAAAAACCATGGTCGAAATGTTCACCAATTATTTACCTGGTAAACTGGTATCCACAGGTGATAACTGGAATGTAACTCTGAATACGAATTCAGGTGGAATGATACTTGATATAAAAACCGACTATCATCTTGATGGAGTGAATGGCAATGCCGCAAATATAACTGCCGAATCAAATATTAAGGCAGCGGAAAATGCAGGTCCCATGGTAGCTGGCGGAGCAACAATAACCTATGACGATCTAAAGGGACTGAGTAAATCAACAATGGTAATTGATGTCCATACCGGTTTATTAGTTGAAGATAAGGCTAAAACGCATATTGCCGGAAATCTGGGGGTTAATGTCCCGGGTATGAGCATGCAAATGCCAATGGATATTAACGGGACGTCAAAAGTTATTGCATTGCAGTGAATTGATATAAAAATAAAATGAGAAAATATCTATTCTGGTTACTGCTATTACCAACCATTACTGCCCAGGGTCAAAACATCAGGGGAAAAGTGTGCCTGGAGAAAGATAAAACGCCCGTGCAGTTTGCTTCTGTCGGACTTGTTCAATTACCTGATTCAAACATGATCACGGGGGTTATAACATTAACCGACGGTGGCTATTTTTTCGAAAAAGTAAAACCGGGCAATTATTTTATGAAGGCAAGTTTTCTGGGTTACAAAGCGAATGGGAAAAAAGTCACTGTGGAGGCAGGGAGTGGGGAAATTGTTGTTGATACCATTTATTTAGCCGAAACTACAGCCACCCTGAATGAAGTGACAGTGGTCGGTGAGCGTTTAAAGGGCAAGGAAATGGTCGATCGCACAGTTTATGCCATTCCTGCAGTAATAGCCAAAACATCAACTAACGGGTACGATATCCTGAAGAAAATACCGCAGGTGAATGTGGATTTTCAGAACAATATAACGCTTAACGGAAGCAGTAATTTTATTATCCAGGTGGATGGCAGGCAACGCGACAGGGAATTTCTTGCAAAACTCCTTCCTTCGGATATCGAGAGCATTGAAATTGTCAGCAACCCATCGGGTAAATATGAAGGCAATATCGACGGTGTTATAAATATCATCCTTAAGAAAGAAGCGAGGTATGGAATGAACGGTAATGCCGGGATTAATATTAAACCATTTAATAAGCCCACTACTTCAGCATCAGGCAGTCTCGATTATGCCCTGGGTAAAATAACCTTCTATGTAACTGCTTTCACTTTTACTCAACAATTGAAAATCAGTTCATGGAACGATAGCCATTTCACAGCGATCGATTCCACGAGCAGCATGGCAGGAACCGGAGGTATAAAAGTTACCAGTTCATCCGTAAACAGCGGATTCGATTATTATATGAACGATAAAAATAACCTGAGTTTTAATATCAGCTACAAACCCATACATCAGGATGTAGATGTATCAGGTGAGACCATCCTCCTTAAAAACAATAATCCCCTGAATACGATTTCATCGCTGACAAATAACGGATTACAAAGTGATGAAACTTCAATATCCCTGTTTTACAAAAAGACGTTTAAAAAAGCTATTCAGGAGTTCACGGCTGAGACCAATTATTACACGTTTAAATCGAATGAGGAAAATGATTTTACGAATATCCGGTACCCATATAACAGTGATTCAACACTCAGTACTTATGACAGGTTGGAAAATAATATAAACGAGCGGAATTATTTCTCTTTTAAATTGAATTATGTCCAGCCGATTGGGATGTCTGCGAAAATTGAAACAGGGTATCAATTATATTACCAGCAACTAAGCTATGATTTTATTATCGATAACCAGGAATCAAATAATCTGTTTAAATATGCCGAGTTTCGTAATTCTGTTTATGGCGGAATTACCTATAATTTGAAAAAAATCGGAATGCAGGCTATGCTAAGGATCGAAAACAGCCATATTAAGGCTGATTCGGTTACCGAGCCGAAATATTCCTGTTTTTTACCTTCTGTCAATCTTCAATATAAATTTTCAGCTTCGCATAATCTGAAATTTACCTATAACCGGAGAATTAACCGACCGGGGATTTACGACATGGATCCGTACTATAAAATAGGCCAGAATTATGATATTACCCAGGGGAATCCTAATCTGAAACCGGATTACCGTGACCGCTTACAGCTTACCTATACCTGGAACTTCGGCAGCAATTATTTTTCCCCTTATGTTTATAAGGAATATTTTACAAATAAGATAGGGAGGGAATATCAGGTAATTAATTCGCCCGTCACCAACTCGTTAACAACGATTACCAAGCCTTATAACCTGCTCAGCGGTTATGAGACCGGTGGAGGGGTAAATGCTATGCTGTGGTATATTAATATCAATGCACGTATCTATAAAGGACATTTCAACGAGTACACCGGGCAATCAATTGATATCCCTTCTGTGGATTATTTTTCCTACAGCATAACCAGTTATGCATTTGCCACTCTTGCTAAAAATAAGAAAACAACGGCATATGTTTTTTTGAGTTATAACGGAGTAAATATGAATGCACAAAGCAAAACGTATAGTATTCCTTTTTATGGTCTTGGTATGCAACAACAGATAAAGGACCATAGTTTTGGCGTATTCTGGTTACTGCCCTTTTCAACTAATATAAAATTCAACAGGACCGAAACCCAGACACCCGCCTTTAATTCAACGAATACTATAGGATTTAATGTTTCGAATTATATCCAGTTCATGTATTCATATAAGTTCAACAAAGGGAAGAATGTTAAAAAACTCGATCATAAGGTAGACGTTGAAAGCGATAGCAAGAGCCAGGCAATCGGAAAATAAGGGTGCGGTGTGCATTTTGCCTTTTGTCATTTTCACCACAGGTTACACGGAGTCTATTCTCCCAGAATCACATAATGTGCTTTAGTTAAAATTTCATAAAAATTCCTGATAAGAAATAATATGAAGGAATAAAATAATAATTTTATGATCGTTAAACTAAATCTTTCTATCATGAGAATTATCGCCTCGATTTTACAATTTATATGCTTCTCCGGATGCATACTCGCCCAGGATCTGAAACCCATTACCCTGAATCCTCCTGATCTTAAAAGAGGTTTACCTGTTATGGAAGCATTCTCACTGAGAGCTTCAGCAACTGAATTCAGCGATAAAAAACTGACACTGCAGGATCTCTCGGATCTGCTATTCGCAGCCAATGGCATTAATCGTAAAGATGTCAGCAAAAGGACAGCTCCTTCTGCAATGAATGCCCAGGATATTGATATATATGTGTTTATGCAGGAAGGTGTTTACTTTTATGAACCCTCAAACAGTGTTTTAAACCCGATAGTTGCCGGTGATCAACGTCTTATAGTTGCAGCCAGACAGGTCGCATTTGCAAAAGCGCCTGTAATGTTATTATTGATCTCAGACATTTCAAGGTTTAAAATGGCTGATGAAGCTGCTAAATCAGATGCAGCTGCCAAAGATGCAGGTATAGTTTCCCAGAATATTAACATCTTCTGTGCCGGTACGGGTCTCCTCACCCGACCACGCGGGACTATGGATCTTGAGAAAATCAGGAGCATTCTTAAACTCAAAGAGTCACAGCGTCCTATGCTGAATAATCCGGTCGGCTATCCCGTGAAATAAATCAACGTTTTAAATACTTACTCCCTTGTAGGTGCAATGTACAGAGCCATGACAGAAAAAATTAAAGAATTCATTAATGATCCCGAAAAACTTGAGAAGTTATACAGGGAAGACAGAAAGTCTTTTGAAGCTGATTTTGAGAAGATCTATCCTGAGATTGAGAATACCGAAATGGCAAAATTCTGGAAAAGCCGGTTGGATTATTACAAAACATCCGACAAAACAAAACAGAATTCCGGCTCGGATATTCTCATCATGATTGCCGTATGTTTTTTAGCCGGGTTTCTTATCAAAATACCTGATCTGTTTAACATTAACTTAACTAAATTTCTTTTTTATGATAAGGATGCCGGGATCATTGTCTTTCTGGGTCTTGCAATTTATGCCATCGTGATTAACAGAAATATCAGCAAAAGGAACCTCGCAATAATCTTTATAACCTTTTTTGTTTCGATAATATATATTAACCTGCTTCCAAATCTCAGAAACAGCGCCTCAATTAACCTGGTCTACATCCATATGCCTTTACTGATGTGGTGCACATACGGATTAATTTTCATTGACTTTGACTTAAAAGATAAGAGCAAGCGAATTGAATATATCAAGCATAATGGTGATCTGGCAATTATGGGGGCCCTGATCCTGATAGCCGGAGCAATATTATCAGGAATCACTATCGGATTATTCAAGGCAATTGGGATGAACATTGAAAAGTTTTATAGTCACTATATCATAATCGTAGGATTAGTCTCTGCCCCTATTATTACGACTTATATACTGAAAAATTCCGCTGCACTGACAAATAAAATTGCACCGATAATCGCAAATATCTTCAGTCCTCTGGTGCTGATTACTTTAATTATCTATCTGATAGCTATTGTTGTCACAGGAAAGGATCCGTACAGCGACAGAGACTTCTTATTGACTTTTAATATAATGCTTATAGGTGTAATGGCTATTATCGTCTTTTCGGTTTCAGAAACTTCAATGAACAGTAAATTATGGTTCAATGAAATGGTTTTATTTATCCTTTCTATTGTTACTCTCATCATTAACCTGATAGCTTTATCAGCAATTTTTTACAGAATAGGTGAATATGGATTAACACCAAACAGATTAGCAATTCTGGGATCTAACATTTTGATTTTTATCAACCTGATTTTGATTACGATTGATCTGTTTAAGATTAATTTCAAAAAGGCTCTGCTTGAAAAAGTAGAGTTTTCTATCTCAAAATATTTACCGGTTTATATTATCTGGATATTGATTGTGGTGTTTGGATTTCCGCTATTTTTTGGAATGAAATAAAAAATCAGTGTGCGGCATGCGGTGCAGACATAGAGAAAACCTGAAACATTTTTTTCAGAACTAATTTTTGCTTTTAATTGTTATGTAATCAGATAACACCTATGAAAAGCACCGGATTTTTAATATTAAGTATCTTCTTAGCGTTTTATTGCATCAATACTTCATTTTCACAGGCTGCAAATAAATTTGATTTTGAGAGGATAGAAGATAATTCCTTCTTAATTGAGGAAGCCTATAATCAGGACCCTGGTGTAATTCAACATATCTCCTCGTTTCAGTATATGAAAGATCATACATGGCTGTATATTTTTACAGATGAATGGCCGGTACCTGGCAGAAAACATCAACTTTCAACAACAATACCGGTTTTAAATAATGGCGAAACAGGATTAGGTGATATAGAGTTAAACTATCGTTACCAGGCAATCTACACGAGCCGTTTCGCTTTCTCTCCCAGGTTTTCACTTTTATTTCCTACAGGCAATTGGGAAAGAGGATTAGGCTTAGGAGTAATGGGATACCAACTGAGCCTTCCATTTAGTTATCTTCTCTCTACAAAAATAGCTACACATTATAACCTTGGAGTGACATTTACACCTGATGCAAAAAGTTCAGATGGTTCGAGATTCGACCAGACAGTTTACAATTATGGCTTAAGCATAATTTTACTATTGAACAAGAACTTCAATCTCATGTGTGAAATTGTCGGAAGCAGAACATTTATAAAGGTAACTAATACAAATACTTTAATTACCACTTCTTTATTACTAAATCCCGGAATGAGATATGCATTAAACTTTAAATCGGGACTTCAAATAGTACCGGGGGTTGCTGTACCAATTGGTTTTGGCTCCTCCGCAGGAGAGATCGGGATGTTCGCATATTTATCTTTCGAACATCCTCTATGGAAGCCATAAAAATTAAACACTATTTTGTTATTCTAAGCTCGCTTTTCAGCTTACTGAAAAGAGCCTTATATTCATCAGGTACCTTTTCCAGATCAACAGGTGTACTGCTATTACCAACGGTCAGCTCATAATAGTTACCGTCCTTTATACGCGGTGCAGCAGGATCTGGTTTAATAATTACCATTAAACTTGCTAACTCCTGTTCAGAAAGGGTAACTTCAGTTTCTGCCATCTTTGTAATAGGAATGAATCCCCCTGTTCTTATGAGTTTTACTTTCATCGCACTTGTTAAACTTTTGCTTCCAACCATCCCTGTTTCACTGCTGATACTTCAGGATTATTAATACCAAAGATTTTCTCGGCGTGAACAATGGTGAGGTTTTTTACATCTGCAAATTTAGCATTTTGAGCTAAACTAACATCAATTAAGACTGAATACCAAATACGTCCGGCTTTTTCCCAGGCATAACCTCCCATATTGAAAGCAGCAACATAAAAAGCAAAATTCGGGATCCCTGAGTTAATGTGCACACCACCAAAATCTCCCGATTGGGTATCCGGAAGGTTTTGATACTTATCCATCGTTGCAGGTTGTGGGTCATCGCCTAACTCAGGATGATTTATATATGCCGTACCGGGCGCTTTCATGCTGCGCAATGCATATTTCGGTCCTATCATCACTTTCTCTCCAATCAACCAGTTGGATTTCTTAACATCCTGATTATTATATCTTTGTTTTATCATTATACCAAAGACATCAGAAAAGGATTCATTCAAAGCGCCAGCCTGGTTTTCGTAATCAAGATTGGCCTCGTTCTCCGTAACACCATGAGTAAGCTCATGACCGATAACGTCGATATCGCTCGTGAAACTGGTGAAGACCGATCCGTCGCCGTCGCCATAAACCATACGCCTTCCATCCCAATAAGCATTATCCATTCCTCTATCAAAATGCACATACTGTTTAATGAGCAACCCTTTGTTATCAATGGAATTTCTGCCAAATAACTGCCAATAGAAATCCCATGACGCCTTGCCCCCTTTAATGACATTTTTCCCTGCAATAGATGTAATTTTCTGATTGGTTTTTGAATCCCAGAGTAAAGCAGCACTTATAAAATCAGTTTTTTGTTTGCAGTCATAAACTTCCATCTGCATAGTCTCCTTTTCGGTTTGCTTCGTAATCAGGCCAAGAATGGTTTTTTCGTGGAGACTGGATTGCTGGAAGAAGATTCTATCGTTGCGGAACCTGAAACTCCTGAAATTAGAATTAATTGCCAGATCAGCAATTTTTTTATTGCCCGATTCCATCAGCCTGGTCAGCATATAAGGTGGAATGATGCAATGAATAGGGTTGTACTTGTTCTTACACATAAGGTTTAAGATTTTAGACTTTAATCCAACAAATTAGCCATTGACTTTCTTAGAAAGTTTACTCCTAAAGTTGATTCCTATATTGTCTTATCAGCAGACAGGTATAAATTTAGAAAATTTTAGAATACAAAAAAAGAAATTTTTTAACTGCAAAGAGAACAAAGTTTTCGTAAAGGACGCAAATTATCAACTGGGTTTCTCTGTGAATCTTTGTGAACCTCTGTGGATCCTCCGTGGCACTCCGTGTGACAAAAAATAAGAACTTACACAGAGCCACACAGAGAAGCACAGAGTTCACAGAGAAGAAGCTGGTGAACATAAAGAATATTTTTTACTGTAACTTAAATAATATAAATTTATAACCAGGATAAAAAATATTTGTATACCATGGACAATGTATTAATAGTACCATCTGAAAACATAGGCAAGAACTTCATTCCGGAAGAATATCTTCCCAAAGGGCAGGATGAATATTACCAGCGAAACAAACAGACCATACCTCCAAAATCAGGATGGAGAAATTTACGGTCGGATGAGGTTGAGCGACTCGTAAAAAATGATAACACAGCCGATGACTGGGATGAAATACTGGTTACAGGTCAGTTTGATACAAATCAGATTAAAAATACCAGGTTTTTCGGACTCGTCAGGATCGGATGCTTAAGGAATGTTATTCTTCAGCATCACGACCTGAGAGTACCTGCAGGAATTACGAACAGTCTCATCATCTCCTGTGACATCGGTGATGATGTTGCAATTCATAACGTGCACTATCTGGCGCATTACATTATTGGTGATTGCTGTATTCTTTTTAATGTTCAGGAAATGCATACAACGGATCACGCAAAATTCGGCAACGGAATTATAAAAGAAGGCGAACCTGAAAATGTAAGGACATGGCTCGATCTTATGAATGAAACAGGGTGCCGTAGAGTCCTGCCATACGACGGCATGATCACAGCCGATGCTTACCTGTGGGCCAAATACAGAGATGACGCTGCCCTGCAGGAAAATCTTAAAAAGATAACTCAGAGCAGCATTGATAACCACCGCGGTTTTTATGGAACAACAGGCAATAATTGCGTGATTAAAAATTCTCTTATCCTGAAGGATGTAAAGATCAGTTCACATTGCTATATAAAGGGAGCCAATAAATTAAAAAATCTGACAATCAATTCTTCTGAAGAAGAGCCCACACAAATCGGAGAAGGAGTTGAACTTGTCAACGGTATCGTTGGCTATGGCTGTCACATATTTTACGGTTGCAAGGCCGTAAAATTTATTCTTGGTAATAATTCCAGCCTGAAATACGGTGCCAGGTTAATAAACTCGTTTTTAGGCGATAATTCGACTATCTCTTGTTGCGAAGTACTTAATAATCTGATATTTCCGGCACACGAACAGCATCATAATAATTCTTTTCTTATTGCCTCGGTTGTTATGGGTCAAAGCAATATGGCAGCCGGAGCTACAATCGGGTCTAATCACAACAGCCGGGCAAATGACAATGAAATTCAGGCCGGCCGGGGATTCTGGCCGGGATTATGTACAAGCGTAAAGCATTCCTGTCGTTTCGCATCATTTGTATTGCTTTCTAAAGCCGATTATCCTGCCGAACTTGATATTCCTTTTCCATTTTCTCTGCTTAACAATAATGTATCAAAGGATCAGCTGGAAGTTATGCCTGCATTCTGGTGGTTATATAACATGTATGCCCTGGCACGTAATTCCTGGAAATTCCAGAATCGTGACAAACGTATTCATAAAGACCAGAACATTGAATTTGAGCCATTTGCTCCCGATACCATTGAGGAGATATTCATTGCCCGCAGATTACTGGAAATATGGGCCGCCAAAGCAAGTTTGAAGGAAAAGGGTATGTCACTTAAGGGGAAAAATGATGATGATCTGGCTCAATTGGGACGTGACCTTTTATCAGGCAAAGAAGAAGAAATCAATAACCTGGAAATACTGGGTGAAAATATGGAGAACACCAGACGAAAAGTGCTGATATTAAAACCATATAAAGCATATCATGCATACGGGGATATATTACACTATTATGCCACAAAGAATCTTATGGCATACATGAGCTCAGATCCAAAAGCTACATTCTCCTCGATGTGTAAAGATCTGAAGGCTAATCGACAGAAGGAATGGGCTAATCTTGGCGGACAGATGATGCGGAAGGATGACGTGGATAAACTCAGGTCGGATATTGGTTCGGGCAAATTAAAAACATGGAAAGAGATCCACAACAGGTATGATGATCTTTGGATTAAATATAAAGTTGACAAACAAAAACATGCATTTGCAACCATTTGTGAACTATACGGAGTAGAAAATCTCACAGCAAATGATTGGAAGGCAGCACTGGAAAAAACAGTGAAAATTCAAAAATTCGTTTGTGATGAGGTTTACAACTCTCGAAAAAAAGATTTTGATAACCCATACCGGCAGTCTACATTCAGAAATATGGCTGAGATGAAAGCCGCATTAGGAACTATAGAAGAGAATAGCTTTATCGTCCAGGTACGAAAGGAAACTGAAGAATTTGAAATTCTGGCAGAAGATATAAAAAAGAGGTCTGCATTTTGATTTTTTCCTTTATAGTACTTTGTGTTGTACTTTGGGATCCTTTGAGGTTAATGGATTTTGATCCATTTGTCAATCATCTCAAAATATAATTCCTCCGGCTGGATCATCCATTTCAAATCCTCACCTTGGCTGGCAAGGTGGAAATACCGGTCAGGAACATAGTTCGGAGGATAGGAGATGAAGCGTGTCTGTCCATACATATTTTCCAGATTTTTCCAGGTATCCTGAAATTCCTTCATGGCTTTTTGTATATCTTCAAAACCTGCCTCCTGCTGAACTTTATCTGCGCTGTCACTCTCCTTCAGGGCAAGCAATAAATCAGGAATAGTGCTCTGAAGATTGTAAAGAGCTTTCGAGAGACTCCAATAGTATCTGTTTCTTTCGGATTTACTATATAGTTCAGTCAACCTGCCTGATAATTCTTTATAACTATTCTTCTCAATCATGGCCCTGTCGAGGAGGTTTTTGTATTTTTTACTCCAGGTACCAGGAGAATTAAGATCAGGTAATTCAATCAGTTTTGAAGTGTAATCAAATTGAATTTTTTCCCTTCCCTCCACGGGCGGCAACCAGTGTTCGATCTGCGGTAGACTCTGTAAAGCATTCTCCTCATCCATCTGGCTGCCATGTCTGAAAAGAGCTTCATACCATAAGACAGTACCTCTTCTCAGTTGATTATTAAAGTTGTGATAGTCGGGAATGGAAATCCCGAATTCTCTTTGGAGCCATGCACTATCGTATTCTTCGAGTGTTCTTCCGTTCGGGTTCCAGCTGTATTCTGCGGCTGCAATAAATCCGTGCCAGTAATTTTCCATGTGAGGAGATTTGTCGTCCCATGCCGTACAGAGCATCCCGGGGATATTTTTTTCTGCAGCAAGTTGAATGAAGCTTTTGATTGTGACAATGCCGGTTGATGACATGCCTTTATCTCTTTCATCTTCCTGAAACAACATGCCTCCTTCAGTATTTGTAGCTGTAGCTACCATGGCTTTTAATCCCCGGCTTTTGTACCAGTCAAGTGCTAGAATATTTCCCGGTTGCCTGGCCATTGAGTAATTCCAGCGCATATAAACACAGTTTTTAGGAAAATCTGTCAGCAGATTATCGAGTTTTGGAGAGCCTTCCTTCCAGGCTTTTTCTGCCGCTTCTGATGTTAACTCATCACTCCAGGTACTTTCATAAACTCCGCCATGTTTTAATGGCATGTCATCCCAGAATATTGGAATCCGTCCATTTTCCCTGGCAAACTCGCAGACCCTTTTAAGCCAATAAAGACTCAGGCTAAGCATACCTTCCTTATCGGCCATGGGTTTGCATCGCTGACACAATCCTATATTTCCTATCTCATCGCCGCCAATATGAAGGTATTTTGATCCGGGTGTCGCATCGATGGCATCTCTGTACATATCAAAAAGAACCTGGTATGTACCCTCATTCAACGGACAAAATGCCCATTTGTTCCATGGCAATTCGCGCAGACCGGCATATTCCTCATGTTTCAGAATAAATGTGGCATGCCCGAGACCCTGAACAAGAGGAGTGATTTCAATATGTCTTTCCCGTGCATATCGTGTTAATGCCGCCATTTCATCAATGCTGATCGATTGAGGAGCACCGACAAGCGGTTGGCGACGGTAACGTAATTTGTCTTCGAACTCGATTACAAGGGCATTGATCTTATAACGAGCCAGTCTGTTGATACTCTTATAATAATAATTTATGTGATCGAGGTGGTGCTTAAGGTCAAAATGAACGGCCCTGTAAGAGAGAACCGGATAATCAGTAATTTTGCAGGAAGGAACCGGCTTATTAAAATCCCTGGCATCCTCGAGAAGCTGTTCAAGGGTCTGGCAGCCGTAAAATAAACCTGCCTCACCTGATGAGATTACCTCTACCCTGTCCTGGTAAATAGTCATGACATATCCTTCTTCGGAAGGAACCGATGTTATTGTTTTATCCAGAATAAGAGCAAGTGTTCCTTTAGCAGCCGACTCTCCTATTGTAAGTTGTGAAAGTATATCTCCCATCACCGGGCGGCTGAACTCTCCTTTTAAAATCAAATTATGAAGTATACCGGATTCAAGTCCCGGTCCGTTTAGCAGGATGACATTTTGCGGCTGGGGAAGAATTACGAAGGGAGGAGGAAGTTTCCCGGCTGCTAAACCGTTCTGTGATACAGATGTTATAAAAATACATATGCCAAATGAGAGAAGGATGCTTCTTTTCATATATAATACTCTGGTTTGTATTCCTTGATTATTTTGCTGGCCCTGGATCAACAAGCTTCGAAGACTATTCGTCATATTTGTTGTCTTTCTGGCGGAAGCTGATGAAGATGTCATATTCATAACCTTGGATGAGACTTGCCATGATTGCTTAAATTACATTACAGCTTATTATTTTCTTCAAGCCACTTCCTTTATCTCTCATTATTTTCCTTGTTCGACGAAAAATAAAAAAATCTATCTATAAGGAACAGATACCATACGTGCCAGCTCTTGAAAACGAGGCTCATTACGCAGAATATCAAATACAGGGTATAACATAAAGACCATATTGGGATCATGCGCTTTATAACCACGCTCTAACATATCCATTGCTCGTTCCTTATTCCCGGCACAGGAATAAATTAGTGCAATTTCCCACGGATTAATATTTTTAGTTTTTGACTGTGCTACAAGAGTATCAGCTTCAAGGTTCATTGCACCAACATATC
>Ga0208478_1000294_pt1 | contig 18547 bp, 17 predicted proteins | sample NGESurdeep072012_5_FD_184462 | JGI IMG/M metagenome (GOLD analysis project Ga0208478, IMG submission 184462) | Arctic peat soil microbial communities from Barrow, Alaska - NGEE Surface sample 415-2 deep-072012 (SPAdes) | ecosystem: Environmental > Terrestrial > Soil > Wetlands > Peat ...
TATTTTGAACATTGAAACTTATCTGATGTTCTTCAAAAAGATTAAGGATTTTTTATACAGGATTTTTATAAATGAATCAGGCACAAAATCTGCTAAGGACTAAATAATAACTATAATGGATGATATTATTCTGAATACTATCGAAGAGGCAATTGAGGATATAAAGCTCGGAAAACTTCTGATTGTTGTTGATGATGAGGACCGCGAGAATGAAGGTGATTTTATCTGTTCTGCTGAACTTATAACTCCTGAAATGGTAAATTTTATGGCTAAACATGGCCGTGGACTAATCTGTGCCGCATTGCCGGAAGAGAGATGTGAGGAGCTTGATCTGAATCTAATGGTAGGAAACAACACATCAATTCATGAGACGCAGTTCACGGTAACAGTCGATTTACTAAATAAAGAAACATCAACAGGAGTATCAGCTTTTGACAGGGCTCTCACAATCAAAGCTCTCGTTGATCCCTCAACCAGACCAGCTGACCTGGGGCGACCCGGACATATCTTCCCTTTAAAAGCGAAATCAAAAGGTGTTCTCAGAAGGGCCGGACATACTGAAGCTGTTGTAGATCTTACTCGATTTGCCAATCTCCGTCCCGGAGGCGCCCTGGTGGAGATAATGAACGATGATGGTTCTATGGCAAGGTTAAACAATCTGGTTAAGCTCAGAGAAAAATTTGATATTAAGATAATTGCAATTAAGGACCTTATCACATATACTCTTGAAAGAGATTCAATTATAGAGAAGGGCGACAGGGTTAAACTTCCTACCGAAAACGGAGATTTCGAATTTATCCCTTTCCGCCAGACTAGTAATGGAATTGAACATGCTGCCCTTGTAAAGGGAAAATGGACAAAAGACGAGCCAGTCCTGGTCAGACTTCATTCATCATGCTTTACCGGTGATATTTTCGGCTCTATGCGATGTGACTGCGGACCTCAGTTAAAAAAAGCAATGTCGATGGTTGAAGCTGAAGGAAAAGGTGTGGTCATTTATCTTAGCCAGGAAGGAAGAGGAATAGGCCTGCTGAACAAAATAAAAGCTTACAGGCTTCAGGATGAAGGGATGGACACGGTGCAGGCAAATCTGAAACTTGGATTCGGAGAAGATGAAAGAGACTATGGTGTTGGAGCAAGCATCATGCGGGAACTTGGACTGGGAAAAGTACGACTTATTTCAAATAACCCTGTAAAAAGAGCAGGATTAGAAGGTTACGGGATAAAAATTGTTGAAACAATACCGCTGATTATCGAATCGAATCCTCACAATCAGTTCTATCTCGAAACCAAGGCAAATAAAATGGGACATAACCTTACGTGTTATAAACATATTGCCAAGGATTGAATTTTATTATTATATTTATATGATAATAAATTATTTATGAAAAGTCTCAGGATAGTATTCATGGGGACTCCTGAGTTTGCAGTGGCTACACTTGGTTCATTGCTAATGAATGGGATTAATATAGCAGGTGTAGTAACTGCTCCCGACAGACCTTCCGGAAGAGGAAGGAAGATAACAAAATCTGCTGTTAAGGTATTTGCCGAATTCAGTAATCTCCCTGTAATCATGCAGCCTTTGAATCTAAAGGATCCTGAATTTATAAGCTCTCTGAAAAAGCTAAATGCCGATCTTTTCATTGTAGTAGCCTTTCGGATGCTCCCGGAAGAAGTCTGGAAAATTCCCCCTCTTGGTACAATTAATCTCCATGCATCACTACTTCCTGACTATCGTGGTGCAGCACCGATAAATCATGCCATTATCAATGGTGAGACGACAACCGGAGTCACAACTTTCTTTATTGATGAAAAAATAGATACCGGGAATGTCATTTTAAGAGAAGAAGTACAGATTTTCCCCTTTGATAATGCTGGTGATCTTCACGACAGATTAATGAGACTTGGAGCCAGGCTTGTAATCAGAACACTTGAAGATATCTCTGAAAATAAGGTAAAAGCACTACCTCAGACAAAACAGGGGGACCAACCAAAATTAGCACCAAAGATTCATCCTAACGACTGTATTATTGATTGGAACAATGACCCGGTTAAAATTCACAATTTAGTAAGGGGACTTTCACCTTACCCTTGTGCAAGATCCTGGTTCAAAAGTGATTCAGCAACAATTTCATTTAAAATCTTCGAAAGCCAACCCGAAATGGAGATGCATGCTTTCAAACCGGGAACAATATTCTCCGATGGAAAACATTATATCAGGATCAGCTGTAAGAATGGATTCCTGAATATTGTAAGTTTACAGCTTGAAGGAAAGGCGCGGATGAGTACTATACAATTTCTCAGAGGATTTAGAATAGCAGACTTCACTGTTGCGGTAATTCGACCGGTTTAATACTTCTCAGCCAGATTTTTTTCCCTGCTTCGGGTTCTGTACCATCAGACATCCTGTTCATCTCATAAAGTCTCTTAAGCTTTATGCCGTATCGCTGGGAAATAAGGTACATAGTGTCTCCCTCCATCGTATTATAATACTCTTTCCCCGGTTCTGCTTTATCTCTTTTAGGCTGAAGATATAGAATTTGTCCGGGTGTGAGTAAAAAATCATTTTTAAGTTCATTATATTTAGGGAGTTCCCATTTCAGTAATTGAAACTCATTCTCAAGTTTTTCTCTTGTATCACCATCTTTAACTACAATATACTGAATTCTATTATTCTCCATAATTCTTGGTGTATGAGCCAAAACTGCCATATTTCCACCTGGTGACTTAAAAGTTTTTTTAATGCTATCAGCCGAATGACTTGTAAGAGGTCCTTTTATAGTATCGTTTGTCTGCGGTGGCAGTATAGCTGCAACATACCCTCGATCAAAATACCAAAGGTTATTTTCTTCAATTGTCCTGATCAGCATATTTGCATAATCAGGATTTGTTGCATAGCCAGCCTTCTTTAAACCATGGGCCCATGCTTTGTAATCAGTGGAATTAAAATTGAAAAGGAAACTATAGCGCGATACAGATTTTAGAAAATCAGAGTGGTCATAAAAAGACTCCTCAACCCTGCTGTATTTCCTGAAACACTCATTTCTTTTGTTATCATTATGCCTGATTGTAGGTCCTGTCCAGTCATCATGACATTTGATTCCAAAGTGATTGTTTGCCTCCCTGGCGAGAGTACTGTGTCCGCAGTCAGATTCAATAATACCCTGTGCCAGTGTAATGCTTGCCGGGATACCCGTTCTCTTCATCTCTGTGACAGCAATGTCTTTATATGAATTTACATAATCCTGAACTGACAGGTAAGGCTTTGAACTTGAAATCAGTGGTTTATAAGTTTTGCATGAAGACAGACACAATAATAAAACCAAATGAAGAACGAGAAACAGTCTGTTACGCATCTATAATAATTTTACGACATAACTAATTTAAAAGTGCCTAAAGTGTCTAGAGTGCCTAAAGTTAAAAGAATTATTAACTCCAGGTACTGTAAACTCTAGGCACTTTAAACTTTAGGCACTCCAAACTTTTTTTTACTACCTTTATAATCCATACATGAATAATGTGTTATGATTAGAACGAACAATATATCATTTTCATATACAGAGTATGAAAAAACTGAAGAACTTGATTCAGATGATATGGAACTTATTATTGCTGCAAGAGAAGCAGCCTTAAATGCTTATGCACCCTACTCAAAATTCAAAGTTGGAGCCGCTGTGAGGCTGAAGAGTGGCAAAATAGTCCGTGGAGCAAATGTGGAAAATGCTGCATTCCCTTCCGGGATATGTGCTGAGAGGAGTGCTCTTTCAAATTCTATATCAAATCACCATAAAGATAAACCCATTGCTTTGGCTATTGCCTCTATGACAGAAGAAGGGTTAACTGATGATTTTCCTTCTCCTTGCGGAAGCTGTCGGCAGGTAATTGCCGAGGAGGAATCAAGAATCGGAAATAATATTAAAATAATCCTCTCGGGGAAAAATAAAACGCGGATTATTGACGGAATCAGCAACCTTCTTCCTCTGCAATTCAACAGTAAGAATCTGAAGATCAATTTCCCCTGACAATCAACTGGAAACCGGCTCCATGGATATTTTTAATATTCAGATCGGGATCCTCAGATAAAAATTTTCTGAGTTTTGTGATATAAACATCCATACTTCTGGCTGTAAAATAATCATCAGAACCCCATATTTTCTTAAGAGCCATCTCCCTGCTGATCAGCGTATTCGGATTAACAGCCAGCAATTCCAGCAATTGCGCCTCCTTTGGAGATAGTTTTTTTTCATCATTGCCAATAGTCAATGTCCTTAACTTTGAGTTAAAAACAAACTTACCGATCTCATAAAAATCCTTTGTTCCTGACTGAAAATCGCGTCTTAAGATTATTGCCCTTATCTTTGCAAGAAGTATATCAGTATCAAATGGTTTGGTTACATAATCATCCGCTCCTACTCCATAACCTTTAAGTACATCTTCTTTCAGTTTTTTTGCTGTAAGAAAAATTATAGGGACTTCATTGTTAATCTGTCTTATCTCATTTGCTATAGTGAATCCATCAACATGCGGCAACATAATATCAAGGATACATATATTAAATATCCCTTTCCTGAAATGATCAATTGCATATTTTCCATCATCGACCCACTCAACAGAGTAGTCATTGATTTCAAGATATGATTTAAGAACTGATCCAAAACTTAAATCATCTTCAACAAGAAAAATCTTAACAGGTTTGTTACTCATTTCTAATTCTCCCAGTTAAATGGTAAAAATATTTCGAACCGGCTTCCTTTTCCTGGTTCACTGAAAACACTTATATTGCCCTTATGGGCTTCAATTATAGACCGCGCATAATTCAGACCAAGCCCGAATCCCTTGACATCATGCACGTTACCTGAGTTCTGACGGTAAAACCTTTCAAATATCTTATTCTGAACTGCTTTGGTCATTCCCATACCTTTATCCTCAACAGATAAAATTAACCCTTTTTCACAATTTTTTGTTGCGATAATAATTTCAGGCAAATCAGGCGAATATTTTATAGCATTATCAAGCAGATTGTTAACAAGATTCGTGAGATGTTCACTGTCACCATATATAAAAGGTTCTTTGGCATTCAGGTTAAGATTAATCTTCCCTTTTCGTTGATGAACCTGTATTTCGATTGTTTCGAGCACATGTTCAATAATGGTATGTATTGAGAGATTCTCGTACTTAAATTCTATCTCCTTTTTATCAAGCGATGCTATCTGAAGTATCGTTTCCACCTTCTTATTCATCCTGCTGTTTTCTTTTTTGATCATACCTATGAAATGTCTGATACTGGCCTCATCATTAATGACTTTAGAATTAGTTATAGTATCAGCCGCAAGCGAAATTGTGGCAATAGGAGTTTTAAACTCATGAGTCATATTATTTATAAAATCCGATTTCATCTCCGAGATTTTTTTCTGCCTTATAATAAAATAGAGACTCAATGCAAAAGTTGCCAGTATGAAAAGTGAGAATAGCATTGAACCTCCAAGTATCCATACCATTGATCCCAGTACATAATTTGTCCTTTCAGGAAAAATTACTGAAAGAATAAGATCCTGTCTTATAATATTGTCGGGAAACAATCTGACCATATACTTACTTTTCAGGAAATCACTTTTCTGTGATTTCTTAAATGTCCCATCCTGGACAATACCGTTTTTTATTATCGCATATTCATAAGGGGTCTGTATTCCGGTATATGCAAGAGTCTGGCTGAGAGTATAATCAATCTCCTTACTATCGAGTTCAAGAGTCTTTTCCCACTGGTAAATCTCATTTATCATCTGGTCGCTCATGTTCTGAAACTCACTAGATCTTTTTTTAACCCAATTGAGAAATTCATTCTGTTTTACATATACAGCTCTCGAATTTGTACTGCCATTCTCACCATTTCTGACAATGTTCATCTTGCCTGATTTATCAGGAGATGAAATCACATAAGTAACAGAGTCAGAAACCATTGAAGGATCATTTGTGAGGGTATAAGATTTATTTACTGTCGTAACTTTGCCAGTATCAAAACCTCCCGTTATTGATTGGTTCGTAATATTGATACTGAATTTATTTCCTGGGGCTGTAGAATAACCACCTATACTCAGATAACCTGTTACGTCAGAGGATAAATTGCCTGAAGTCAGTGGATCGGCAGGCATGAAGTTATTAAAAAAGTTCATCTTCCTGGAAGATTCAATTGTATTTGCAGCATTGATCAGACTCTGTCGTGCTGCATTATTGAAAACTTCATTTTGTATGCTGACTGCATTCCTTATCCATACGATCTGAACCCATATAATGCCCAAAATGGAAAGTAGCATCATAATGATAAGTCCGGTGAATTTCTTCCTGTTCATTGTACAAAAATAAATCATAAAGTCGTTAATAAAGAAGTATTTAACTTTTCATTAACTCTTATTAACCGGATATTAACCCTGAAATACCTTTATTAGCGTAATTTTGATCCATTATAAATCAAACAGACCTGTTATGAAAAGATTTTTTAGAATTGTTTTTGCTGCCTCAGTTATCCTCATGATATCATTCTCAGTTGTTCTGGGACAGGATAAGAAAAGTGAACAAAAGATAAAAATTATAGTAAATGATGGTTCGGGAACCAGGATAGTAATTGATACGGTAATTTATAGTAACACCAAACCGGATTCAATTAAACTTAAGGATGGAGAGGTCATCTGTCTCAAGCATCCCGGTGATGATAGAGATGATGTCATCAGCTATAGTAATTCGAAAGAAGGAAAATGCGGAGGAAAATACAAAGTAATGACTATGAGTTCAAAAGTGAATAGTGATAAAGGGGAAACAATTTACGTAAATAAAGGTAAGGCTGCTGATAAAGAAATTGACAAAACATTTGATGTATATGTTTCCGACAGCGATAGTGAATCAACTGTTGAGAAGACCAGATATGTATTTGCCAAGGATGGTATGGTGGTTACAGTCGAAGGGAAAGATGAAGCCAAGACAAAGGAGCTTGCAATGGAGATTGAAAACAAACTTGGGATCAAAAGTGAAGGAACAGAAAACAATGAAACAATAAAATCTGACTCAAAAAAGACTATTAAAAAATAGCAATTCCGATCAGTATTGTTTTTTCAACTTTCAAAAATGAGTCGGGATTCCGGCTCATTTTTTTATTTTATTGAATCTATAAAAACCGACCAGATATCGCCCTCAGGAAAATGGGCAATAATAGTAACAGCTTCTTTTTTTACAGGATGTATAAACTCCAGCCGGCGCGCAAAAAGGCTGATTCCACCATCTTCATTTGACCTTGGAAACCCATATTTCAGATCGCCTTTGATCGGGCATCCTATTTTCGCGAGTTGAGCCCTTATCTGGTGATGTCTGCCGGAATGAAGTTCGACTTCAAGGAGATAATATTTTTCCGATCTTCCTTTAAGTCTATAGGTCAGACTTGACTCTTTTGAACCTTTTACTTCATTATCATATACATAAGTTTTGTTTTGAGTCTCATTCTTCTTAAGAAAGTGAGTTATAGTAGCTTCATCTTCGGGTGGATGCTCTTTAACAATTGCGAGGTATATCTTTTTTACCTGCTTCGTTTTGAACATCTCATTTAGTCTTGAGAGTGCTTTGGATGTGCGGGCAAAAAGCATTACGCCACTCACAGGCCGATCGAGCCTGTGAACCACACCCAGAAAAACTTCTCCCGGCTTTTTGTACTTCTCTGCAATGTATTTTTTGATTTCGGTATCAAGAGAGACATCACCGGTTTTATCGCTCTGAGCCAGGTCAGAAGATCTTTTGTAAACTGCAATAATATGATTGTCTTCGTATAATATTTCAGCCATTTCAGATCTGATTAATACTGCTCCTTCTCATTTGGGAAGTCCTGTGATCTTACATCAGCAATATAAGCCTGTACGGCACCCTTAATCTCTGCATGGAGGTTATGATACCTACGGAGAAAACGAGGAGAGAATTCCTGAGTAATACCCAGCATATCATGCAAAACAAGTACCTGCCCGTCAGTCTTTCCTCCTGCACCTATCCCTATTAAAGGAATTTTCAGGCTATTCGTGACTTCTTCTGCCAGCTTAGCCGGTATTTTTTCAAGCACGATGGCAAAACAGCCCGTCTGTTCAAGTAACCTGGCATCTTCCATCAGTCTGCGAGCCTCCTCTTCTTCTTTGGCCCTCACAACATAAGTTCCGAATTTATGAATAGCCTGCGGTGTCAGACCAAGATGCCCCATAACAGGAATTCCTGCAGAAAGGATCCTTTCTATTGATTCAACAACCTGCAGTCCTCCTTCGAGTTTAACAGCATGAGCCCCTGTCTCCTTCATTATCCTGATTGATGAAACCAATGCCTCCTTTGAATTGCCCTGATAAGTACCGAATGGCAGATCAACAACAACAAGTGCCCTCTTGACAGCTCTTACAACGGAAGCTGCATGATAAATCATATTATCGAGTGTAATGGGAAGTGTCGTATCATAACCTGCCATAACATTCGACGCAGAATCACCAACCAGAATTACATCTATCTCAGCTTCATCAAGTATTTTTGCGATGGAATAGTCATAAGCCGTCAGCATCGCAATTTTTTCACCTTTCAGCTTCATCTCATTTAAAACATGAGTAGTGACCCTTCTAACAGATTTATTTATCGGCATAATAATAAATGCGTTAATTTATGGAGGCAAAGTTACAGAATTGAATTGGATGATACATCTTCAACCTGTCATCTTTTAAATTTGGCAGGTTTAATCAGATATTCTGTCGTTTTGTCATAAAAAACACGAAAAACTTTAATGGCATAATCATTGCTCATTCACCAGAGTACACATTTTTTAAAAGATACTATGGAAATACCTTCTAAATACAAGGCTCTTTTCATAATATCAAAATGAAATTTTTAAAATTATTATAAAATGGGAAAAATAATTGGAATTGATCTGGGAACAACAAATTCTTGCGTTGCTGTAATGGAAGGCAATGAACCTGTTGTAATCCCCAACAGCGAGGGGAAGAGAACAACACCTTCAATAGTTGCATTCGTTGAAAACGGAGAACGTAAAGTCGGGGATCCTGCTAAACGTCAGGCTATCACCAATTCAAAGAAGACTGTTTTCTCGATCAAGAGATTTATGGGTGAAACTTATGATAAAGTTACAAAAGAGATTAAAAGGGTATCATATACTGTAGTTAAAGGTGACAATAATACACCAAGGGTGAAAATTGATGACCGTACGTATACTCCTCAGGAGATTTCGGCGATGATTCTTCAAAAGATGAAGAAAACTGCAGAAGATTATCTAGGACAGGAAGTTACTGATGCAGTTATAACAGTTCCGGCATATTTCAGCGATTCACAGCGCCAAGCAACAAAAGAGGCCGGTGAAATAGCTGGGTTGAATGTTAAAAGGATTATTAATGAGCCTACAGCTGCCTCATTAGCATATGGCCTCGATAAGAAGTCACAGGATCTTAAAATAGCCGTCTTTGATCTTGGTGGCGGAACTTTCGATATCTCAATTCTTGAACTTGGAGATGGTGTTTTTGAAGTCAAATCAACAAATGGAGATACCCATCTGGGAGGCGACGATTTTGATCATCTGATCATTGACTGGATGGCAGATGAGTTTCTTAAAGAAGAAGGTATTGATCTGAGAAAGGATCCAATGGCATTGCAAAGACTTAAAGAAGCAGCCGAAAAAGCCAAAATTGAACTTTCAAGTTCGACAACGACAGAAATTAACCTTCCATATATAATGCCTGTAGATGGAATTCCAAAGCATCTGGTAAAAACTCTCACACGGGCCAATTTTGAAAAAATTTGCGATAAACTGATACAGGCTTGTATTGAACCTTGTAAGATCGCCCTGAAAGATTCAGGTCTGTCAGTATCAGATATAGATGAAGTTCTTCTTGTAGGAGGTTCTACCCGTATACCCGCAATTCAGCAGCTTGTTGAAAAATTCTTTGGGAAGGTCCCTTCCAAAGGTGTCAATCCCGATGAAGTTGTGGCTGTTGGAGCTGCAATACAAGGCGGGGTACTTACAGGAGAAGTTAAAGATGTTCTTTTGCTGGATGTTACACCATTATCACTTGGTATTGAGACAATGGGTGGAGTGATGACTAAGCTGATTGAATCAAATACAACTATTCCTACCAAGAAAACTGAGGTATTTACAACTGCTGCTGACAGCCAGCCATCTGTAGAGATACATGTTCTTCAGGGTGAAAGACCAATGGCAACCGGTAATAAAACTATCGGACGATTCCATCTCGATGGTCTGCCACCTGCCCCAAGAGGTGTTCCCCAGATTGAAGTAAGCTTTGACATCGATGCAAACGGGATTTTACATGTGGCAGCAAAGGACAGAGGCACAGGTAAAGAACAGAGAATAAGGATAGAAGCTTCTTCGGGATTGAATGACGATGAAATAAAGAGAATGAGAGAAGAAGCTAAAGCCAATGCTGAAGCTGACAATAAAGCAAAAGAAAAAGTAGATAAGATTAATACTGCTGACAGTATGATCTTTACAACCGAAAAACAGCTTAAAGAATTTGGCGATAAGCTACCGGCTGATAAGAAACCCGCTATTGAAAGCGCTCTCGCAAAGCTCAAGGAAGCGCACAAGTCTCAGGATGTGGATGCAATTGATAAAGCACTTGCAGAATTAAATTCAGTATGGCAGGTAGCTTCGGAAGAGATGTACAAAACAGCTCAGAATCCGGGACAATCAACATCTCAGGCTGGCCCTGAACAGCCATCAGACAACAATGCAAAATCGGGGAATGAAGAGGTAACCGATGTTGACTTTGAAGAGGTAAAATAAAATTATAATTTACTATATAATAAGAGGTTGGAAAATTTTCAACCTCTTTTTTTGTGCTTGTTATTATGAGGTCTGAATTAATTATCCGCGAAAATCAATGCAATCTGAGGAAGAATTTTATGTACTTTTATATAAAATTTCGCGTTTACTGTACATGAATCTTCAATTTTTTATAACAGCCTCTCTTTTAGCTATTTCAGTCTGTGCAACAAGCCAGACTGAGACACATATTAATATAACTGACCAACAGGGAAGGAAACAGGGCCACTGGATTAAAAAATATCCCAACGAAACTACCATGTACGATGGTTATTTTAAGGACGATCATCCTGTTGGTGAGTTCAGGAGATACTTTGAGGACCAGTCTTTAAGATCCGTTCTTATCTATAGTGCTGATGGCAGGAAGGCAAATGCAACCATATACAATCCGAATGGAAAGATATCCTCTAAAGGAACCTATGTCGACCAGATGAAAGATGGCAAATGGCAATTTTTTTCTGCTTTTACCGACAGCTATCTGATCTCTGAAGAATACTATTCAGGAAATCTCAAGAATGGACTTTCTCTTAAATTCTACCCCGACAGCACAATAGCAGAAAGGCTCACATATGTAAACGATATAAAACAGGGAGAGTGGACCCAATACTATACTTCCGGATCGGTCAGCCTCAAATCAAATTATCTCGATGGTAAAATCAATGGCAAGTTTGAGGTGTGGTTCGAAAACGGCCGTCTCGAACTTTCCGGACAATACAAAGATGATTCAAGGAATGGCCTCTGGATCATATATAAAAATGATGGGACAATAAAGTACAAATTAGAATACCTGGCAGGAGTTACAAAAGATCACCAGATGGATATAGATGAATCTGACTTTTTAGACTCACTGGAGAAGAACAAGGGTAAAATTGACGACCCTGAAAAAACAGGAATCATCAGGTAATGAAGCCTTTCAATTTTCCGGTACGGAAGATTATTAAACTAAATTACTGTTAATGACTGAAAAAGTTTCGTTGACCGAATTGCAGCTGATCATAAGAGATTCTTTGTATATGGCTTTACCTGATATATATTGGGTAACGGCCGAAATTTCAGAGCTTAAAGAGAATAATACCGGACACTGTTACCTTGAACTTATTGAAAAACATCCCGACGAAAAAAATGTAAGGGCCCGGGTAAAAGCAATAATCTGGAGCAACCGCTATGGATTCCTCAAAGCATTTTTTGAGAATATTACAGGAGAGTCTCTCAGAGAGGGACTCAAAATACTTGTAAAAACGAAGGTTGAATATCACGAGCTATATGGTTTGAGCCTCATAATATCAGATATAGATCCGGCTTTTACTCTTGGAGAAATGGCGATGAAACGCCAGCTTATAATAAAAAAACTAGAGCAGGAAGGAGTATTTTCGATGAATAAGGAACTCATCTTTCCAGCTGTCCCTCAAAGAATTGCTGTTATTTCTTCAAAAAATGCAGCCGGATATTCAGATTTTATCAATCAGCTTAAAAGTAATAGTTTTGGATATGTATTTTATACTTCATTAATTGAAACATCTTTGCAGGGTACAGATACCGAGCAGGGTATAATAAGCGCAATGGACAAGATTGCCTTAAACTCCAGTTTATTTGATCTGGTTGTAATAATAAGAGGAGGAGGTTCGCAATCGGACCTCAGCTGGTTCGACAGCTATAATATCGCCTACCACGTCACCCAGTTTCCACTGCCTGTAATTACCGGTATAGGACATGATAAGGATATATCCGTTACTGATATGGTGGCTAACAGGTCTCTAAAAACACCTACCGCAGTGGCTGATTTTCTAATAGCTTCTGTAGCTGATGCAGAAAATCATATTAAAGATATAAGTTCTGAGATAATTGACGCTTCGCGGATTATTATTGAAAAGAACAAAAACAGGATTGAAGCATCAGGAATTAAATTATTCCCCCTTGCACGAATAATGATGTCGGAGGTAAAAGATAAACTTTCAGCCAAAATAATTGAAATAATAAATATTGGAAAGGAATTAATCATCCGAGCCGGTCTCATTCCGGCGAATCAGGAATCCAGACTTTCTTCAGCAGCAAAATCTTTTTCTTCCGGAAAAGAAATGATACTCAGGAAGAACGACCAGAGACTTATTACAGGTACAATTAATTGTTTAAGTGTGAACAATGTAAGGTTGAAAGGACTTGAAGGTACGTTGCAACTCCTGAAGCCGGAAAATGTTCTTCAGCGAGGTTACTCAATTACTTCAGTTAATGGAAGAATATTGAAGAACAGTGGTCAGGCAAAAGGAAATGATCTAATTGATACTCAACTCTATGAAGGAACATTGAGAAGCAGGGTGGTTGAGGAGAAAGGGAGACTAAAGGACTGAGGAACAGAGGGACTGAGGGACACAAAAGACTAAATACTTAAGAATATGGCGAAAAAAGAATTTTCATTTAATAATGCAGTAAATGAGATAGAGAACATTCTGCATAACATTGAAAGCGGCGATCTGGATATTGATAAGCTCTCCGTAGAAGTAAAACGCGCTTCTGAACTTATTAAAGAATGTCAGAAAAAGCTAAGGTCAACTGAGGAGGAGATAAATAGTATATTTAAAGACCTTGTATAAAAGTAAATCAGGACCGAAGCCCTGATTCACTGCTTTGCTACCCTAAACCTAAATCCATGAAAAAAACTCGTATGACCTAAATTTGCTAACTTCTGAATGGTTAAACGTTTATGAGATATAAAATGTTTCGTTTTTCCCTGAATATTTAATAAAACCATATAATTATTTGACGAAATGGTTATTTTTCTACACCAAGTACATCCTTAAATGCTTTAACGAAGGTCTCTTTTGGTAGTGCTCCCATTGCCATTTGTGGCTGACCCTCCGCAGGAACAAATAAAAATGAAGGGATGCTTCTAATGCCAAAAACCGATGCAAGTTCCTGTTCTTCCTCTGTATCTACTTTGAATACATTAATCTTACTATCAAAATCTTTTGCCAGCTCTTCCAGGACGGGAGCTACGACTTTGCATGGGCCGCACCAATCAGCATAAAAATCAATAATACAGGGCTTTTCACCCTCAAATTTCCATTCTTTGTTCTTTTCATAATTGAATATCTTATTCAAAAATGTCTCTTTTGTAAGATGCTCTATCATATCAGTTTTATTTAATAAACATAAAGAAATAGTGTTTGTTTACTAAAAGGTCAACCTTCATGCCAATAAAGTGCAAATATCAATATTAGCCTATAATTGAGTATTAATTGTAACTTTGTCATGAATAATAAACAAATTGTCATATCTAAATATGAATATATGTCTTAATGACAAAATTTTTGAGACACTTTCATCTGTGGTTACATCTGAGAATGTACAAGCATATGTTATTGGAGGCTGGGTCAGGGATTGCCTCCTTAAAAGAGACCATCCCGATAAGGATATTGATATTGTTGTAATCGGAAGTGGCATTGAGATAGCACGGAAAGCTGCAAGAAAGTTACATTCCGGAATAAAAGTCAGTGTTTTCAAAAATTTTGGAACCGCAATGTTCAGGAATCAGGAATATGAGATCGAGTTTGTAGGTGCGAGGAAGGAGTCATATGACAGAAGTTCAAGGAAACCTATTGTTGAAGACGGGACACTGGAAGATGATCAGAGAAGAAGGGACTTCACTATTAACACGCTGGCGATAAGCATAAATAAAGAGACATTTGGTGAGTTTTTAGACCCCTTTGGAGGCATAGATGACCTGAAGAAGAAGTTAATCAGAACACCTCTCCAACCCGACAAGACATTTTCAGATGATCCTTTAAGGATGATGAGAGCCATAAGGTTTGCCAGCCAGCTTAATTTCACAATTGAGGAAAACACTTTCAATTCAATTAAAGAAAATGCGGAGAGAATAAAAATTGTATCTGCTGAAAGGATTGTTGCAGAACTTAATAAAATAATAATGTGTTCTCATCCTTCCAAAGGTTTTATCCTTCTTGAAAAAGCAGGTTTGCTCAGAATAATATTCCCTGAGCTTGATAATCTTAAAGGAGTCGAGACAAAAGAGGGAAAGGCACATAAGGACAATTTTCATCATTCAATAAAAGTACTTGATAATATCAGTAAAAACACTAATAATCTATGGCTCAGATGGGCTGCACTGCTTCACGATATTGCCAAACCTGTAACAAAGAAATACCTGCCTGATACCGGATGGTCCTTTCATGGCCATGAATATATTGGTTCTAAAATGGTCCCTGATATTTTCAGAAAGCTAAAGCTCCCGTTGAATGAGAAGATGAAATATGTTCAAAAAATAATTGATCTTCATCTCAGACCAATAGCATTGTCGCAGGAATTAGTAACAGATTCAGCAATCAGAAGGTTGCTTTTTGAAGCCGGCGATGACATTGACGATCTGATGATATTATGTGAAGCTGATATTACATCAAAGAATGAAGCAAAAAAGACAAAACATCTGGAAAACTTCAAACTGGTAAGAAATAAACTTAAAGAGATTGAAGAGAAGGACGCCGTTAGAAATTTTCAACCTCCTGTTGACGGGAGTGAAATTATCATGGCTTTTGGAATAAGCCCCGGCAAAGAGGTTGGTGTTATTAAAAACGCAATCAGGGAAGCTATCCTTGATGGGATAATCCCGAATGAGCATGAAGCTGCCTGGAAACTGATGCTTAAAAAAGGAGTGGAACTTGGTCTCACTCCGGTTGACAGTATCACCTGACTTTAAGATCAAGAAGGACAGGCAGATGATCGCTAAAACCTCCCTGATATTTATATCCGCGATATGTTGAAAACGGACTGAATCCAGGGTATTTAGGATCTTTTTTCATCAGAAAATCAGGTTTGAAAATCCTTAGCATATTTGGTTCAATAGAAAGTCCTTCCGTACATGTTAAAAGTTTTTTTGACACAATTACCTGGTCTATCATTTCCCATGTCCCCAAATAACGATATGTCCCAAGTCCATCATCATTCAGCTTTTCAGAAAGATTTATCATGGATTTACATGAGTCTTCGGAGCAAATCAATGATTTAATAGCCTGATCATCAGGAGTAGAGTTAAAGTCTCCCAGAATGATTATTCTCGCTCCCAAAGGGTTTCTTTCAATAATGGAATCGACTTTTTCTCTGACCATAGAAGCAATTTGGAGCCTGTAACTCTCCCCGGCCAGCACTCCTCCCCTTCTTGATGGCCAATGGTTTACTATAAGGTGAATTGTATCTGAGCCGATCAAAAATTCAGTATAAAGGACGCTTCTTGTGTTAAAATCCTTTCGTCGAATTTCTGCCGGGATCCAGTACCTGTAACAAATAACGGAGGCAATTTTTTTCCTGTAAATAAGGCAAACGTCTATACCTCTTCTATCGGGTGATTCCTCATGAATTATGCTGTAATTAAACTTCGACAAATAAGTGCCATAAATAAGATCTTCCAGTACTTTCCTGTTTTCTATCTCACAAAAAGCAATAACTGCAGGAGGGTCCCACTCTCCTGCGGCAATAATCGTTTTATAAAGTGAATTTGTTTTCTTATTATACCTTTTTAGATTCCATCTCATCAAACCATCGGGAAGGAAGCCATTATCTTCAGTAAGAGAATCATCATAGATATCAAAGAAGTTTTCTACGTTATAAAACATAATCCTTACAGGTTGAGATATCACAACCTGGGAATTGCCTGAATTGAAGGTTAGAGTAAGAAGCAAGAGCGCAACTGATATTCCTGGAAAAATTTCTCCTGACATAAATTTCCCTGAAAAAAAGGAAGCTGATGTAAAATCAGCTTCCTTAACAATTTTTATCCATTAATATGCATTTATCCAGCGGTATCTTCTGGCGCTCTCACCAAACTTGACAGCAAGCGAAAGTTCATGTGTTCCATAACTTTGTGTCCTGATTTCAGTTAAAGTGAAATCTATTGCATAAGCAAAATAAAATCTGTCATATTTTAAACCCACCATGGCAATGATAGCATCATTGGTTCTCCATGACACTCCGGCCCAATAGTCTTCCTTATAATAGGCTCTGACAGTCAGATCCATTTGAGCCGACTTTAAAAACATATCTGAAGCTTTAAGGAATGTAGATGGTTCAATAGTCCAATCAGGCGACAATGGAAACTTAATACCGCCTGTCAGGTAAAAATTACCGAGTTGAGTTGTGCTGTTTTTTGATGTATCTGCATCTGCAATTAATAATGAACCTCTGAGTAAATTAGTCATCGCAAATCCGACATAGTACCTTGAAGTAGTGAAGCTCGCTCCAAAGCTGAAATCCGGGATGAAGACTGACCTGTCATATGAATTCAGCAATGGATCATCCGGATTATTTAAAACCTTATTATCCAAATTAACTGCAAATTGATAAGCGGTCATTGCAAGGCCAAAGGAAAGGTCATTTGGTATTCCACCAGTTCTTCCCATTGAGATATGGTAAGCATAAGCAAGCGAAAATCCAGTACGATGCATAATACCATTGTTGTCGTTGAAAACATATCCACCCAGCCCTACCTTGCCTCCTTTGGTAGGTTTAATAATCTTCTTCCTGACTACTGTGGATTTAGATATGAAACTGTTTTTAAGAATACGAGTCTGAAAACTTGCAGCATAAGTGCTTGGTGCTCCCGACATTCCAACCCATTGCTCTCTAACCGTAAGATTAACAGTAGTATAGCCGTCCCGGCCTGCGAATGAAGGGTTTATCAGAAATCCGTTCATAATGTACTGGCTGTACATGGGGACTTGCTGTGAGAAGGCAGTTCCAAAACTTAAGCTGAGAACAACCGCTTGCAATATAATTCTTAGATACCTCATAAAATATTCGAAATATAGTAATTATTATCTGATTATGCTTATCACACCTGATCTGGTTTTAGATCCATCATTAAGATGTAAAACATAATGATATGAATCTGTTTGTAAGAGCGTCCCTTCAAATGTACCATTCCATGGGTTCGCAGCTAAGTTTTTAGAATGAAAAACAAGTTTACCCCACCTTGTATAAACAAAGACTTCAGCATCCGGGAACATATCAATATTCTTAATCTGCCAGGTATCATTAAACCCATCATTATTCGGTGTAATTATAGTAGGTATTACGATACACTTATCAGAACCTGCCATGCCAATAATAATATCCTTATGAGCAGCACATCCATTCTTGTCAGTAACATCAACACTGTATGTTCCGGCAGGAATATCCTGACGGTCCTGTGTAAGAACATTACCGGTCCAAATCGCGCTGTATGGAGATGTCCCTCCTGTTATCGTAAGAGTTATCGAACCATCAGCAACATCCGGACATGAAGCATCTACCTTTTTAGGTACTATCGAAATTTCGGCAGGCTCAATGATTGCTGCAGAAACATTCGCTGTACACAGATTTGCATCCTGAACAGTTATTGCATAGGCCGCACCTGCAAGATTATTAAATGTACCAGAAGCCTGGAATGTTCCACCGTTCAAACTGTACATATACGGAGAAATTCCTCCGGAACCCGTTATAGTCACTGACCCATCTGTTGATCCAAAACATGAAACATTTACCTGAGTTGTAGTTACTGTCGGTAAAGGATTAACTGTCATGCTAACTATATTGGAAGCAGCAGGGCCACCGCTCTGGCATACCTCATTCGAAGTTAATACTACAGAGATCGCATCTCCGTTTAACGGAACATAAGTATATGTCGGGCTGTTTGTTCCAACAGCT
>Ga0208478_1000295_pt1 | contig 18490 bp, 18 predicted proteins | sample NGESurdeep072012_5_FD_184462 | JGI IMG/M metagenome (GOLD analysis project Ga0208478, IMG submission 184462) | Arctic peat soil microbial communities from Barrow, Alaska - NGEE Surface sample 415-2 deep-072012 (SPAdes) | ecosystem: Environmental > Terrestrial > Soil > Wetlands > Peat ...
GCCCCTTCCGGCGCCGAGCCGTAAGGACGTGCGGCGGGCGCGAGCACCGACAGCACGCCGATATCCGGGTTGACGACCACCAGGTCGCCGGGGCTGGTGGCCAGCGACCCGTATGCGGCCGGCGGCAACCGGTCGGGTAGCGGAACAAAGATCGTGACGTCGGCTCCGGCGTTGGCCGTGCCTCCTTCCACGGTTTCGATCCGGTCGACGACCACCCCGCGGTCCCGCAGCAGCTGCGCCAGCGCCCGAGCCCCGGACGGGTCGGTCGCCGTCGGGTCCAGCGCACCGGCGGTACGCCGAGAGTTGACCAGGGCGACCAGGGTGGCAACGATCAACAACGCGGCGGCGGCTGCCAGCGGTCCCCGGGCGGCTCGCCACAGGTCCGCGACGGTGGGCGAGGTCGAGCGCGAGGTGGAGCGGGGGCTCGCAGGCAAGGTCGACCGAGGGGTCGACCGAGGGGTCGACTTAGGGGTCAAGGTGTCGACCGCCCGCTGCTGGGCGTCGACCCGGCCGCGGGCGCGCTCACCGGCCGACCGCGGTCAGGACCGGTCGAGCGGCGCGCACTTGGTCGTCCACCTGCCGCAGCTGGCGGTCGGCAGCCGCGGTGGCCACGCGCCCGCCGTACCAGATCTGGTCGAAAAGCTCCGCTGCCTCGCTCAGCTCGACCTGAACGGCGGGTAGCGCGGCGCCGGCCTCCGCCGCGACCTCGAGGGCGGTGCGTGCCGGCCGGGGATCCAGGACGCCGCGACCTTCGAGCTCGCGGACGATGGCCCGCAGGCGCTCGCGGACGGTCTCCGCCCACCGACCCTCGGCGGCAAGCGCGTCGGCTCGCCGGCGGTGCTCGGTGGCCGACAGCGGGCCGGCTGGGTCGTCGGCTGGGAAGACCGGGTGCCGACGGGCGAGCGGACCGATCCGCAGCCGGATTGCCACGACCGCAAGAACGAGCAGCCCGAGCAGGACGACCAGGCCGACGATCCCGGTCGGCCCGACCGACGCTGCCCGGTCGATCGCGGCGCTGATCCACTCCAACACCTTGGCCAGGGCGCGGCCGATCAGGGACGGGTGGTGGCCGGCGTAGATCTGTTTGGACAGTTCGCGCACGGCATCGCGGCGGGCGCCGTCCCGGGTGATCGGCGGCGGCGCCGCCAGCACCGCAAACCCCGTCGCCTCAACCGTGCCAGGCAGGGCCGTCATGCCACCGGTACGCCGCGGCGCGCGGCGGCCTCGGCCAGAGTCACGTCGAGGCCTTCAGCGCGCATCCGGCGATCCACATAGAGCAAAGCCTGCACGCCGGCGTTGAAGGGCTGGACGATCGTGCCGGCGATGATCGCACCGATCGCGCTCAGCAGCAGGGCGCCGAAGCCGAGGTCCGGACCCGAGCCGGACAGGTCGAATGGCGAGCCGCCGCCGAAGATCGCGAACGGCACGGTCAGGACGCTGTTCAGCACGCCGGCCACGACTGCCGCCAGGATCAGGATGCCCGCCACTCGCCACCAGCTGTTGCGCACCAGTGCCCGTGAGCGGCGCAGCGCCCCGCGCACGCTGGTGCGCTCCAACACGAGCGCCGGCGTGGCCAGCGAAAGCTGTACGTACGCCACTGCGACCAGCGCAACGGCGGCCAGGCCCCCGGCGGCAACGAGCAGGCCACTGAGTACGCCGGGGGCCCCAGCCGCGAATGCCACCAGGCCGGGCAGCAGACACCCCAGGGCGAGTCCGCTGATCACCAGCGCGGTCAGCAGCGTCACTCCCAGCAGTCGCAGCAACCGCGGGCGAAGCTCGCTCCAGGCCTGGCCCATGGTGATCGGCTCGCCGAGGACGGCCTTGCCCACGACCACGGTCAGCATGCCCGTGAGCACCAACACACCCAGCCAGGACACGATCAGGCCCGCTCCGACGGCGGCTGCCAGGCCGCCCAAGAAGTCCGTCAGCGCCCCGGTGTCGGGCGGGCTACCGCTGTTGAGGTTGGTGGTCAAGCCGGACAGGGTGGGGAGGTAGTACGCGTTGATCACCAATCGGATCAGCTGCGTGACCGTCATGACGATCGCGGACAGGCCAAGGGTGACCTTGGGATAGGTACGCACGATGGCAATGGCGCCGTCGAGCAGCTCGCTCAGGCCCAGGGGCCGCAGCGGAATGACGCCTGGCTTGGGCTCGGTGCGCCGCTGGCCCCAGCCAGGTTGTCCGCCCCAGCCGGGTTGGGCTCCGCCCCAGCCGGGTTGTCCGCCGCCGGGTTGGGCCGCGCCCCAGCCAGGTTGTCCGCCGCCCCAGCCGGGTTGGGCTCCGCCCCAGCCGGGAGGCCCTTCGCCCGGGGGGGGTGGTGGCACGCCCGCGCCGGCAATACCGGCTTCCGGCGGCGCCAGCGCCGGCGTCGGTGGCAGATGCCTAGCCGGAGCGCCGTCGCTGTCGCCGTCGCCGTCGCCGTGAACAGCCGGTCGCTCCGGCGGCCCCCAACCTGGTGCCGCCCAGCCCGGCGTCTCGCTCATCAACTCTCCTTGGTAGCCGGGGATGGGCAGCCGGGGACTACCGGGGCGTCGGCCGTCAGCTCATAGTGCCAGAACCGTGCTCGCAGCCGCCCGGTCAGAGAAGATGGCACCGTGTCGCTGTCCGCGTTGCCGGCTCAGGCAGTACCTGCGGCTCGCTGGCGGCCGGCGGAGCCGCCGGCGGGGCCGGCGATCGTCCTGCTCGACCAGACCCAGCTACCGCATCGGGAAGTGGAGCTTGCCTGCACCGACGTAGGAATGCTGGTGGCGGCTATCCAGCGGCTGGCCGTCCGGGGAGCGCCGCTGCTCGGCGTGGTCGGTGGGTATGGCGTGGCGCTGGCCGCCGCGCGTGCCGGCGGGCACGAGCCAACCCTGCGCGCCGAAGCCGCTCGGCTGGCGGACGCCCGGCCGACCGCGGTCAACCTGGGGTGGGCTGTCCGGCGGGTGCTCGCCGCCGCGCTGGCGGCCCCGGCCGGCGGGCGGGCGGCAGCCGCGGTGGCCGAGGCGCACGCTCTCGCGGCGCAGGACGCCGCCGCCAGCGCGGCCATGGCCACCCACGGCCTGGCGCTGGTACCTGAGGACGCCCGAGTGCTGACCCACTGCAACACCGGTCGGCTGGTGTCGGCCGGTGCCGGCACCGCCTTCGCGGTCGTCGATGCCGCCCACCGCCACGGCCGGCTTGCTCACCTGTGGGTCGACGAGACCCGGCCGTTGCTGCAGGGCGGCCGGCTCACGGCGTACGAGGCTGCCGGCGCTGGCATGCCGCACTCGGTACTGGCCGACGGCGCGGCCGGCTCGTTGTTCGCCGCCGGCGCGGTCGACCTTGTCGTCGTCGGGGCCGACCGGATCGCCGCCGACGGCAGCGTGGCCAACAAGGTCGGCACCTACCCGCTGGCCGTGCTGGCGCACCACCACGGCGTACCGTTCGTGGTGGTGGCGCCGACGAGCACGCTGGACCTGGCCACTGCCGCCGGTGCGGACATCGTGGTCGAGCAGCGGGCGGCCGCGGAGGTGACGGCGTACGCCGGGGTGCCGGTGTGTCCGGCGGGCTCGGCGGCGTACAACCCGGCCTTTGACGTCACTCCGCCGCAGCTGCTGACCGCCCTCGTAACCGAGGTGGGGGTGGCACAACCGGTGAACCACGAGTCGGTGGCGGCGCTCGTTGCGTTGTCGATCGCGGCCTGTTCACGCTGATGAGTTTCCCAGCGCGGCCGCCCAGCCGATCCGGTTCCCCACAGCCGGCGCGCCTCCGCCGACAATGCACATATTGCGGCTGGTGGCGGGGCGATCGGCGCCGACGCCGGCATCGTTTTCAGGATGCTCGCCGAACTGACCGCTGCCGCCCTCGACCTCGTTTTGCCGATCGCCTGTACGGCGTGCGTGGCACCCGGCTCGGTGTTGTGCGCCCAGTGCTCCACGGCGCTGTCCGGTCCGGCCCGCCGGGTCGCACCCTCGCCGCCCCCGCCCGGGTTGCCGCCGACGTGTGCGGTCGCGGCGTACGGCGGGGTGGTCCGAGAGGTGCTGCTCGGGCACAAGGAGGATGGTCGCTCGGGTCTGGCTCGGCCGCTGGGGGATGCGTTGGCCCGGGCGGTGCTGGCCACGTTGCCCGGCACCACGCCGCCGGCAGTAGGCGGCCGCTTCGAGGCAGGCGCCTACTGCCCGCCGATGCTGCTGGTGCCGATCCCGCCGAGCGCCGCAGCCCGTCGGCGGCGCGGGGACGACCATGCGCTGCGGCTGGCCCGCCGGGCGGCGTGGGCGCTGCGGGGGGTCGGCTGGCCGGCGTACGCCGCGGCCGTGTTGCACCACGTCCGAGCCGTGGCCGACCAGGGGGAGCTCGACGCCGTCGCCCGCGCCCGCAACCTGGCCGGGGCGCTGCGGATGCGGCGCACCGTCGGTTCGGCGCCGGCGAGCGCCCGCGTGATCGTGGTTGATGACGTGCTGACGACCGGGGCGACGCTGGCGGAGGCGGCCCGGGCGCTGCGGGCCGGCGGCTGGTCACCGACCGCTGCCGCCGTCGTCGCCGCGACTACGCTGCGACGTGGGTCGGGCCCGATCGTGGCACGGGTGGACTAGCGTCGGACTGTGACGCCCGGTTGCGACCGCGCTAGTTAAGTCGACCCGTTGCCGGCCGGCCGCCAAACACAGGCCCAGGACACCTGGAGGACGCGTGGACATCGTGGTCAAGGGCCGGCACCAAGCCGTGAGTGAGGCCTTCAAGACCCACGCCGCGGACAAGTGCGCCAAGCTCGCCCGGCTGGACCAGCGGGTCGTGCGCATCGACGTTGAAGTAAGCAAGGAGCGCAACCCGCGGCAGGCTGACCTGCGTGAGCGAGTGGAGCTGACCTGCGTCTCGAAGGGTCCGGTGGTGCGGGCGGAGGCCAGCGCTCGCGACCAGTACGCCGCCCTGGACCTTGCCCTCGCCAAGATCGAGAACCGGTTGCGCAGAGCCACCGACCGCCGGCGGGCGCACCGGGTCACCAGGGCGGTGCCGGTCGTCGCCGCTCCTGATCTTCCGAACGGGGCCGAACCAGCGGGCGCACCCGACCGGCCGCGGACCGAGGCGCCGATCGCTGTGGTCCCGGCGGACGACCGGGACCGGGCCGTGGCCGCCGCGACCGCCACCGGAACCGGCACCGGCACCGGCACCGAGGAGTCGCCGGTCGTGGTCCGGGAGAAGGTGCACGCCGCCGCGCCGATGACGCTGGATGACGCGCTGTTCGAGATGGAGCTGGTCGGCCACGACTTCTACCTGTTCACCGATGCCGGCACCGGCCGGCCCAGCGTGGTCTACAAGCGGCGCGGCTATGACTACGGAGTGATCCGACTGGAGAACTGACGGGCGCTGGCCGGACCTCGCGGACTGACCACCTGGACCGGGGGCGACGCGCGCTGACACCCCCGATAGCGCGACGGCGTGGGATGATCGTTGGAACCGCCGAGGTGAGGATTCGCCGTGACCAACCCGTCGCCGGCCGCCGACTCCCTGGATGCTCCGGCCCTAGATCCGATCCGGGTGCTCATCGTCGACGATCACGCCTTGTTCCGCCGGGGACTGCAGATGGTGCTCGAGCAGGAGCCGGACATCGAGGTCGTCGGCGAGGCCGGTGACGGCGCCGAGGCGGTAGGCAAGGCCGCCGACGCCCTGCCCGACATCGTGCTCATGGACGTCCGGATGCCTCGACGCGGTGGCATCGACGCCTGTACGGCGATCAAAGACGCCGTCCCGAGCGCCCGGATCATCATGCTGACGATCAGTGACGAGGAAGCCGACCTGTACGACGCTATCAAGGCCGGTGCAATGGGCTACCTGCTCAAGGAGATCTCGATCGACGAGGTGGCCGTGGCCATCCGCGCCGTGCGCAGTGGCCAGTCGCTGATCTCGCCCGCCATGGCCTCCAAGCTGCTGACCGAGTTCGCCGCGATGATCAAACGCGCCGGCGAGCGACAACAGGTGCCTTCGCCCCGGCTCACCGATCGGGAAATGGACGTGCTCAAGCTGGTCGCCAAAGGGCTGAACAATCGGGACATCGCCAAGGCGCTGTTCATCAGCGAGAACACTGTCAAGAACCACATCCGCAACATCCTGGAGAAGCTGCAGCTGCATTCCCGGATGGAAGCTGTGGTTTATGCCGTTCGGGAGAAGCTGCTGGAGATCACTTGAACACCGACACTGGCCATGGCTTCGTGTTGTCCCGGGACGCCTAAGCCTTCTTCTGAATCTGACCGTCCGGCTGCGCGCCCTGGCCGGCACTCAATCGGTGCGGCCGTCGGCCGCCAGCCGACCATGGATCTCGGCATCGGCGCGCGCGCCGCTCACCACCACGCGACCGCGCAGCACTTCCCTCCGGGCGAAACCCGGCCCGGCTGGCGACCCGGCAGGACGCGCGGTTGCCCACGGCGTGCAGCAGCTCCAGCCGGCCGAGGCCGAGCGCGGCGAAAGACCAGCTTGTCACCGCGCGCAACGCCTCGGTGGCCACCCCGCGGCCGCGCGCCGCAGCGGCGACCCAGTAGCCGACTTCCGCACTGCCGTGACGGCGGTCCACTCGGTGCACGCCGATCGAGCCCAGCAGGCGTCCGGTCGCGGCGCCGGAGATGGCGAACGGCGTGCCGGTGTCGGCGGCCCACTCGGCCGGGGCGATCTCGGTCACGAACGCCACTGCGTCGCCCTCGCTGTACGGCGACGGCACGGTCGTCCAGCGCTGTATCGCCGCGTCCTGACAGGCGGCCAGGACGGCGGGAGCGTCCGACGGTCGGAACGGCCGCAGCAGCAGCCGTCCGGCGGGTACCTCTACCGGCTGCACGCGGTCACCGTACGCGTTGGCGCGCGCGCCGGCCGCGTCCACGGCCCTCGGCGGCGGGCACCGCCTACGATGAATCGCGAGGCGGATAGACCCGTCGTACCGGGTGCCCTGGCCGGGGTGCGACCGGAACCTCAGCAAGGAGCTCGACACGTGGTGCTGGACCGAATTCTGCGGGCCGGTGAAGGCAAGATCCTGCGCCGGCTCAAGGGCCTGACGGAGCAGGTCAACGTCATCGAGGACGACTTCGTCGACCTGACCGATGCCGAGCTGCGGGCGCTGACCGACACCTACCGCGAGCGCCTGGCCGACGGCGAGACCGAGGACGACCTGCTGCCCGAGGCGTTCGCTACCGTCCGCGAGGCCGCGAAGCGCACGCTGGGCCAGCGGCACTTCGACGTGCAGTTGATGGGCGGCGCGGCGCTGCACCTGGGCAGCATCGCCGAGATGAAGACCGGCGAGGGCAAGACGCTGGTCGGCACGCTCCCGGCGTACCTGAACGCCCTGTCCGGCACGGGCGTGCACGTGGTCACGGTCAACGACTACCTCGCCCGCCGGGACGCCGAGTGGATGGGTCGGGTGCACCGCCACCTCGGCCTCACCGTCGGCGTCATCCTGGCCAACGAGACCCCGGAGGTGCGCCGCCCGGCGTACGCCTGCGACATCACCTACGGCACCAACAACGAGTTCGGCTTCGACTACCTGCGCGACAACATGGCCTGGTCGCACGAGGAGCTGGTGCAGCGCGGCCACCACTTCGCGATCGTCGACGAGGTCGACTCGATCCTCATCGACGAGGCCCGCACGCCGCTGATCATTAGTGGACCGGCCGAGCAGAGCGCCCGCTGGTATACCGAGTTCGCCCGGATCGCGCCGCGGCTGGCCCGCGACGTCGACTACGACGTTGAGGAGGGCAAGCGCACCGTCGCCATCACCGAGTCCGGGGTGGAGAAGGTCGAGGACCAGCTCGGCATCGACAACCTCTACGAGGCGGTCAACACCCCGCTGGTGGGTTACCTGAACAACTCGCTCAAGGCCAAGGAGCTCTACCGCAAGGACAAGGACTACATCGTCGTCAACGGTGAGGTGCTGATCGTCGACGAGTTCACCGGCCGGGTGCTGCACGGCCGGCGCTACAACGAGGGCATGCACCAGGCCATCGAGGCCAAAGAAGGCGTGCGCATCAAGGACGAGAACCAGACGCTGGCCACCATCACGCTGCAGAACTACTTCCGGCTCTACGCCAAGCTCGGCGGCATGACCGGTACGGCGATGACCGAGGCCTCGGAGTTCTCCCAGATCTACTCACTCGGCGTCGTACCCATCCCGACCAACCAGCCGATGCAGCGCCGCGACGACAAGGACGTGGTGTTCAAAAGCGAGGAGGCGAAGTTCACCGCCGTTGTCGAGGACATCGCCGAGCGGCACGAGGAAGGCCAGCCCGTCCTGGTCGGCACCACCAGTGTGGCGAAGTCCGAGCTGCTCTCGACGATGCTGCGCCGGCACGGCGTACCGCACGAGGTGCTCAACGCCAAGTTCCACGAGCGCGAGGCGACCATCGTCGCGCAGGCCGGACGCAAGGGCGCGGTCACGGTGGCGACGAACATGGCCGGGCGCGGCACCGACATCATGCTCGGCGGCAACCCTGAGTTCCTGGCCGCCGCCGAGCTGCACCACCGCGGGCTGTCGCCGGTGGAGACGTCGGAGGACTACGAAGCCGCCTGGCCGGATGCGCTGGCCAAGGCAAAGGACGCGGTCGCCACCGAGCATGAGGAGGTGGTGGCTGCCGGCGGCCTCTACGTGCTCGGCACCGAGCGGCACGAGTCCCGGCGGATCGACAACCAGCTGCGCGGTCGCTCCGGTCGCCAGGGCGACCCGGGGCTGTCGAAGTTCTATCTGTCCCTCGGCGACGACCTGATGCGGTTGTTCAACGCCGCGGCGGTTGAGTCGATTATGGACCGGTTGAGCATCCCGGACGAGATGCCGATCGAGTCCAAGATTGTGACCCGGGCCATCCGGTCGGCCCAGACCCAGGTCGAGCAGCAGAACTTCGAGATCCGCAAGAACGTGCTCAAGTACGACGAGGTGCTCAACAAGCAGCGCGAAGTCATTTACGCCGAGCGCCGCCGGGTGCTGAATGGCGCGGACCTGCACGAGCAGGTGCGGCACATGATGGACGACGTGGTGGAGGGTTACGCCACCGCCGCCACCGCCGAAGGGTACGCCGAGGACTGGGACTTCGAGCAGCTGTGGACCGCGCTACGCACCCTGTATCCGGTCGGGGTCTCGATCGAGGAGTTGGAGGAGGCCTCCGGCGGCGGCCGGTCCGGGCTCTCGACAGAGTTCCTGGTCGAGGAGCTGCAGGCCGACGTCCAAGCGGCGTACGACCGGCGCGAGGAGTCGCTGACTCCGGACGTGACCCGCGAGCTGGAGCGTCGGGTGGTGCTTTCGGTGCTCGACCGCAAGTGGCGCGAGCACCTCTACGAGATGGACTACCTGCAGGAGGGCATCGGGCTGCGGGCGATGGGGCAGCGCGACCCGTTGGTGGAGTACCAGCGGGAGGGCTTCACCATGTTCGCGACCATGATGGACGCGATCAAGGAGGAGTCGGTCGGGTTCCTGTTCAACGTCGAGGTCAACATCGAGCCGGTGCCGGCTGAGGCAGCCGGCCTGGAGGTGACCGCGGCGGACGCGGCCGCCGATGGCGGTGGGCCGGTGGCCCCGCCACTGGAGCAGGTACGGCCGGCGGAAGATTCGGTGCCGGACGCGGCGACGCTGACCGGGGTCGAGCCCCACGGAGTTGCCGGGGAGTCGGTGCCCTCCCAGGCGCCGGCGGCGTTTACTGCCGAGCCCGGTGGCCAGCCGGCTGCGGCGCGCGGTCAGGTTGGCGTGCTGCCCAAGGGGCTGGGGGCCATACGGCCTCGACAGAACCTGCAGTACACCGCGCCCAGCGTGGACGGCGAGGAGACGGTGACCCGCTCCGCCGGGCCGGGCACTACGAACGCCGGGCCGGGCACTACGAACGAAACCGCCGGCGGCGAACCGGCATCCGGCCAGGTTGTCGGGTCGCAGACGGCGCGCAACGCACCGTGTCCGTGCGGATCGGGCCGCAAGTTCAAGCGCTGCCACGGAGCGCCCGGGGCGCGCTAGCTCGACCCGCCCGACCGGCCCGCACGTCGTATCCAGACACGACATCGACCCCAGACTGCGCCGATGTTGAGCCCACGTGCGTATCACCGCGATGGATACGCACATGGGCTCAACATCGGCGTTGGGGTGGCGTTGGGGTGGCGTTGGGGGGCGGTCGCGGGCGGTGAATCAGCCCGCCTGGGGCGCGGTCTCTCGCGCGGGCGACTCAGCCAACCTGCAGCGCGGTGCACTGCCAACGCCCATCGCGCCCCTCCAACCGCAGCGCGACCGCGCGCATTCGCGACCCGCGGCGCACCACCGCGCACGCCTCGACGACCCCGTCGTCCGGCTCAGTTATGTGCACCGAGCGCACTGCGTCGCCGCGTGGAGCCGGGCCCGCCGCGCGCCCGTCGACGGCGCGTCGAGTGACCTTCGTCGTCAGGTCGGCGTACACGGCGTCGGCGGTGAACCGCCGGACTTGCGCCGGCGGCCGACTGCCGGCCAGCACTTCGAGCAGAGCCTGCAACAGGTGCGCCGTCCACGGCCGGGCCGGCGGCAGCGACCGCGAGGGCGTCCGGCGACGTGGCCGCTCCTCCTCGTCGTCATCGTTGGGTTCCGCCGGTAGCTCGGGGACCAATCGCAGCGGGACCCGGGCCGGGACCGGCTCGGTGGGGCGCGGCGACGGGGCCGGTGTGCTCGGACGGGGGGACGCCGGGGTGAACCCGAGGGCCAGCGTCCCCTGCACGGCGATGGTGCCGGCGGGTTCGGGGCTAGCCGGCTTCCCCGGGCCAAACCCACCGGGCAGCGCCGCAAACCAGCTTTCGACCGCCGGCTGGGGCCTCAGCTCATCGTCGTACGGCGGCTCGGTGACGCGTACTGGCAGCCGCCGCAGCACTGGCGCACAGGCAGGCGCGCCGGCGACTCGGGCCGCATGGGTGGGCATGGTCGACATCTCGAAGTCCTCCGGTGCAGACGGGCGGGTGGCAGCGGCGAGGTGGTGTGATCGCTGGCGCGATCAGTGCGGGGCGATGAGGCGCTGCCCGGGCAGCAGCAGGTTCGGATCACGTCCGATCACGGCGCGGTTGGCGGCGTACCAGCGGGGCCACTCGGTTGCGATGCCGGCGTTGGTCGCGCCTGGACCGAGGTGCCGCGCGGCGATCGCCCACAGGGAGTCCCCGCCTTGGACCACCACCTCGGTCGTCGTCTCCCCAGGCGTAGCCGCCGATGGTTGGCGAGCCCCTTCGACCCCGAGCACCGCGGCTGATGGCGGCGAGGCGGGCGGGGAGGCGGGCGGGAACGGGGGCGGGGGCGGGAACGGCGGCGATGGCAACGACGACGGCAACGGGGACGGGGATGCCATCGGTGCGGTCGAGGCTGACCTTGCCGCCGGGTCAGCGGTCGGCGTTGGCGATGTTGGGGTCGCCGGCTCCTCCGACCGGTCCGCCGGCCAGTCGAAGCCGACGGTGACACGGCTCACCACGGCAGTCGCAGTGCCGGCCGGATCCGCTGCCGCGATTGGTGATGCTGCGGCCGGCAGCGGTGTGGCCGCGCACGCCGGCACCACACCCACTCCGGCGACCGCACCGGAGGCCAGCGTCACCCCGAGCGCTGCCTCGACCAGCCGGCGGACTGCGAGCGGAGCAACCGTGGCGACCAACCGGCCGGCTAGCTGGCCAGGAAGTCCCCGCAGCTGAGCCACGAGCATCAGCCCAGTCACGACGGTCAGCCAGGCGATCAGCAGCCAGGCCGCCATCGCGGCAACCGCCGGCACGACGACCTCCGGTCCGGCGGTCGGCCGCCAGGTATCGGCCGACCGCAGGGTGGCGACGGTCGCGATGGGTGACGCCCCGGCCAGGCAGAGCACCATCGCCGGGCCCCCCATTGCGGCCACCACGGTCGCCGGCAGTGCCGCGCGCCCTGTCTTCATTCCGGCCCTTCAGCTTCGTTTGCCTCTGTCTGCATCAGTTCGCCTCTGTCCGCTTTCATACTCCTCTGGTGTCGTGTCGTCAACGCGTCGCCGGGCCAGCCGAGATTCCCTGGCTGCTTATGATCATCCGTCGCCGCCGACCGGAATGGAACAGTGACCGCCATGCGCTGGGAACGGCTGTTCGCCGACCTCGAGGCCGAGTACGACGCCGCGGCGGCCGAGGAGCTAGCGGCCGAGGTGGCTGACCGCACCCGCCGGGAGGTTGCCGCACTGCGGCTCGTAGACCGAGTGCGTCCCGCAGTGGGCGGTGTGCTGACGGTGCGCCTGACTGCGGGCGAACTGCTGACCGGCCGGCTGGTCGACGTCGGTCCGGACTGGCTCCTGTTGGCGGAGGAGGGCGGACGCCAGGCGCTGGTGGCGATGCCGGCGGTGCTCGCCATCGGCGGCTTGAGTCGGATGTCCGCCTCGCCCGGTAGCGAAGGGACCGTCGGCGCTCGGCTCGACCTGCGGTACGCGCTGCGCGCCCTGGCGCGCGATCGCAGTGCGGTCAACACCATGCTGCTCGACGGTTCCGTCGTCTCCGGCACGGTAGACCGCGTCGGTGCCGACTACCTCGAGGTGGCCGAGCACCCCGTGGGTGAGTTTCGCCGCCACGACGCAGTCATCGGCGTACGCACAGTCCCCATTGGGGGACTCGCGGTCGTCCGCTCGGGCTGAGGGGCAAGGCCGCCGCTACCTGACCGTCGGCGGTGCACCACGGTCGCTCAGTCCGCCGGCGGGAGCTCACCGTCGCGCGCCAAGGGATGGCCGTCGACGAACTCCCTGGTCTGCTGGTAGCAGCGCTGGATATAGGCCTCGAGTTGGTCGTGCTCCACCCGCCACTGTCCGCGGCCCCCGATCTTTATGGCCGGCAGCTCGCCGGATCGCACGAGCGCATAGGTTTGGGAGGCGGAGATATTCAAGATCTCCGCGACGTCGGCGAGCTGGAGAAACCGCGAGGCCACGCGGAACCTCCTTCGGATGCGGTGGCGGGTCAGTCTGACATCGGTCAGCACCCTGCCGAATGAGTTGTCCACACCCGACGCCCCACCGCGGCGGCGACTGCGTGCCTGTGGATAGGTTCTCTGCCGACGCACGCGGTTGGCAACGATGACCCCTTGCGGTCCGTGTCGGGGCACGGGTCCGCGTCCGACGACCGTCTCTGCGACGACCGTGTCTGCAGCGGAAGGAACCCCGACGTGTCCGCCCCGCCGTCCCCGCCGGCTAGTCGACTGCGTGCGCCGCGATGGCTGGACGGCCGGTTGGTTGCCGGCATCGTGCTCGTTCTGGTGTCCGTTGTGGTGGGCGCCCGGCTCGTGGCCGCGGCCGGCGCTACGACCCGGGTCTACGCCGCCGCCACCGACCTTGCCCTCGGTAGTCAGCTGACCGCTGCCGACGTCACGACTGTGCGGTCCCGACTGTTCGACAGCGGCCACAGCTACGTCGACGCCGCCGGTCCCTCGCCGGTTGGCCGGGTGCTGGTGCGGCCAGTCAGCCGCGGGGAGCTGCTGCCGGTGCGCGCGGTGGCCGACGAGCGAGCGCTGCCGCCCACCCGGCTCGTCACCGTGCCGCTGTCTCGGCTGCACGTGCCGCCGGAGGTGGACCACGGCGCCCTGGTGGACGTCTTCGCGACGTACGGCGAGAACAGCCAGCCCACGAGGACTGTCGCGTTGCTGCGGCGGGTCGTCGTCGAGCGGACAGTCCGGCCGGGCACGGGTGCGCTGGCGGCCACCGCGGCCGACACCGCGCTGGTGTTGCGCGTTCCGCCCGAGCAGGCCGCCACTCTGGTCGCTGCCGTACAGACGGCCAAGATCGACGTTGCCCTGGTGGTGGCCGACGCACCGGGGAGCGCGGTGGGCAGCGAGCCGGTGCTCACTCCCGGCGCGACCGGCGGCGGCTCCGGGGCCGTGGGTTCCGGTGTTCCAACGGCCGGAGTCAGTGCCTCCGGCTCGCCGCAACCCAGCCGGTCCGCGGGCTCCACGCTACTGCCGAGCCGGACGCCGTGAGGGTCCCGGTCCTCACCGCCGTCACTGACGCGGTATGGGAGGCAGACCTGGTTGCGGCGCTGGAGCGGCGCGACCTGGGGGTCGCCGTCGTACGCCGGTGTGTCGACCTGGCCGACCTGCTGGCCACTGCGGCGGCGGGCACCGCCCGAGCCGTGTTGCTCTCCGCCGACCTGCGCCGGCTCGACCGGGACGCGCTCACCCGGCTGGCCGTGGGTGGCGTCGCCGTGGTCGGCCTGGTCGCGCCCGGCGACGAGGATGCCGAGCGGCGGTTGCGCCAGCTCGGCGTCCTGCACGTGTTGCCTGCCGATGCTGGTGCGCAGAGCATCTCGGCCGCCGTGGTCGAAGCGGTCACGGCCACGCTGAGCGATCCGCGACCCCGAGCTGGGGCGCCGGCCGACCCGAGGCTGGCGATGCCCGACCGACCGGACGAACCCGCCGACCCGGCCACGCCCGGACCGCTCGAACCAGCCATGCCGCTTGGGCGGCTGATCGCCGTCTGGGGGCCGACCGGTGCGCCCGGCCGGACTACTGTCGCGGTCGGCCTAGCCACCGAGCTGGCGGCCGCGGGCACCGAGGTGCTGCTCGTCGACGCCGACGTCTACGGGGGCGTCATCGCTGCGGTGCTGGGCTTGTTGGACGAGGCACCGGGCCTGGCCGCGGCCGCCCGCATGGCCAACACCGGCACCCTCGACCTGCCGGCCTTGGCCGGACTTGCCCGGGAGGTGTCGCCTCGCCTGCGCGTCCTGACCGGGCTGCCCCGAGCCCACCGGTGGCCGGAGCTGCGCCCCGCCGCGGTGGAGACGGTGCTCGATGTCGCCCGCCGACTGGCGCCGTTGATCGTTGTGGACTGCGGTTTCTGCCTGGAGCAGGATGAGGAGCTCGCGTACGACACCACCGCGCCCCGGCGTAACGGGGCGACCCTGGCGGTGCTGCAAGCCGCCGACACCGTTCTTGCCGTGGGCGGCGCCGACCCCATCTCCCTGCACCGGTTGCTGCGCGGACTGTCCGAGCTCCGCGAGACCGTGCCGGACGTCGTACCGCTGGTGGTGGTCAACCGGCTGCGTCGAGTCGTGGTTGCCGGCGATGCCCAGCGCGAGATTCGAGCGGCGCTGGAGCGCTACGCCGGCGTCCCGGACGCCGCGTTCCTGCCGCAGGACCAGAGCGCGCTGGACGCCGCCGTGGCGACCGGTCGCACTCTGGCCGAAGCGGCGCCGGACTCCCCGCTGCGGGCGGCGCTGATCGAGCTGGCCGGCATGGTCTCCGGCCGACCGCAGTCGTCGCCGCCCCCGTCGCGCGGGTGGCGACGCCGGCTGCGGACCTGGCAACCCGGCCGCATCGCCACGTCCTTCTAAGATCCGATGCGTGACCGAAGCACTATCGACCGGCTCGGCGACACACCAGCTCCCGGATCGGTCGGCCCCGTCGGCGCCCGAGTTGCTCGCGCTGATTGTGGACTGGGGTGGCGTGCTGACCTCTCCACTGCCCACGGCCATGGCGGCGTGGTGCGCGGCGGACGACATTGAGTACGCCGATTTCGCCCGGGTCGTGCGCGACCTGCTGGGTGCCGAGGGGGCGGTGGCGGCGGCGACCAACCCGGTGCACGCGTTGGAGCGGGGCGAGATGGAGGTGCCGCACTTCGAGGACCGGCTGGCCGAACGCCTGCGGACGTGCGGCGGGGAGCCGGTGCCCGCGGCCGGCCTGCTGACCCGGATGTTCGCCGCCTTTGAGCGAGACCCCGGGATGGCCGGCGTCGTCCGCCGGGCCCGGTCATCCGGACTGCGGACTGCCTTGTTGTCCAACAGCTGGGGTCTGGACTATCCGCGGGATGACTGGGTCGAGCTCTTCGACGCGGTGGTCATATCCGGCGAGGTTGGCATGCGCAAGCCCGATCAGGACATCTACTACTATGCGGCCGCGCAGCTCGGGGTTGCGCCGGCCAGCTGCGTGATGGTCGACGACCTGGCGCCCAACGTTCGGGGCGCCGCCGCCGCCGGCATGGTCGGTGTGCACCACGTGGCCATGAAGCAGACCGTGGCCGAGCTTGAGAGTCTGTTCGGTCGCCGGCTGACCGACTGACCGGTCGGGGCATGTCCCTAGTGGTCCCGGCGCTACTGCCGGGTAGGGACTCGGTAACTGCTTTGACGTGGGCCGGACTCAGATACCGGCCGGAAGGGGGACCGCACCATGTCCCACCCACTCGACCGGTCCAGCCGACGCAAAGCCCCCGTCCCGCCCGACCGACTTGACCGCTCCACAGCCAACCCGCGGGTGACTCCGTTGGCGAGCGGCCCCCGCCGTGGGCTGGTGCTGGGCGCTGGCGGTGTGCTCGGCTTCGCCTGGGCGGTTGGCGCGCTGCACGCCCTGCAGCAGGCCGAGGGCTGGGATGCCCGCCAGGCCGACAACCTGATCGGTACGTCGGCCGGCTCCGTCACGACGGCCATGCTGGGGTGTGGCATCGGCGTCGAGACGATGCTCAATCATCAGCGCGGGATCATCGTCGAGGGCGACCCGCGGATCGAGTTCGACTATGACGCCGACAGCGGGGGCGCGCTGCCGCCGCGGCCGCGCATGCTGCCCGGCTCGCCGTCGTTGATGGTGCGCTCCGCCCTACGCCCGGGCCGGGCGTCGCCGATGGCGGCGTTGGCCTCGATCATGCCGCGCGGCCGGGGGACCATTGCTCCGGTCGGGCGAATGATTGACGCGATCGTGCCGCACGGCGCCTGGGCGGCGCACCCCGGGACCTGGATCGTCGCCATGGACTACGAGACCGGCCGACGGGTGCCGTTCGGTCGGCGCGGGTCGCCGCCGGCAGCCCTGGCCGATGCGGTGATGGCCTCCTGCGCCATCCCGGGCTGGTACGCGCCGATAGTGATCAACCGTCGTCGTTACGTCGACGGTGGCACCCGGTCGGCGACCTCGCTCGACCTTCTCGCCCCGCTGCGGCTGGACCAGGTCGTCGTCATCGCCCCGATGGCGTCGTTCAGCTACGACCAGCCGACCACCGTCGCCGCGCGCTTCGAGCGTGGCATCCGCCGGGCGGTGACCCGCCGGCTGATGCGAGAGTCGGGGAAGGTTCGCCAGGCAGGGACTGAGGTGCTCATGCTGGCGCCGGGCGCGGAGGACCTGGCGGTCATTGGGGCAAACTTGATGGACAACAGCCGCCGCGAGCTCGTGCTGCAAACATCGCTGCGCACCAGCGCGGCGGCATTGGCGCACCAGCACGGCCGGCCGGTCACCCTGGCCGACGTCAGCTGAACCGGTTGCGCGTCTACCTGCCGGCGACCCTGCGGTCGCTGCGGGCTGGCGTGCTAGTGGTGTGTCTCGCATTTGGCTAGTGCTTCTCTTGGTATCCTGCATGGGTGACTCGAGCTCGGGCCGCCCGCCGGACCGGCTCGACCCGGGACCGGGCGCTGCTGACCCTGCTGTATGGGACGGGACTGCGGCTGGCCGAGGCCGCCGCGCTCGACGTCGACGACGTGCCCACCACCGAGCGCACCGGCGCCGTGCACGTGCGCGCCGGCCAGGGGGAGCGACCGCGCACGGTCCCGCTGCCGGCCGACGCCCGCAGCCTGCTGCGCCGCTGGCTCACCGAGCGCGCGAACCATCCGGCCGCCCAGCGGGGCGAGCCCGCCCTGTGGCTGGGCCGGCGCGGCCGCCTGTCCGCCCGGCAGCTCCAGCGCATCGTCGCCGAGCCGGCACCGACGCCCGGCTAGTGGACGTCAGTGCGCACACCCTGCGCCACACCGCGGCGACCCGCTGACTGCGCGCCGGCGTCGACGTGGTCCTGGTCGCCGGTCTACTTGGTCACGCTTCTCTCGACCCCACTCGGACGTACACCGTGCCCACCGACCGGGAGCTGGCCGCCGCGGTCGAGGCTGGTGCGGTCGAGTACTAGCCCGGCCGTCAGGACGCCCGACCGGCCGCCGGATGGCCCAGGATCGCATCGCGGGCGCTTTCGGACAGCCCGCCCCAGACGCCGTAGGGCTCGGCCACCGCCAGCGCGTACGCCCGGCACTGCGCCTGGACGACGCGGCAGATGGCCGCGGCCGCCTGCTGCCGGCGCTCGCGCGCCGGCCCGCGCTCGCCCTCGGGACGGAAGAACAGCTCCAGGTCGGCGTGCCGGCAGGCGCCGCGGTGCTGCCACTGCCGGCGTTCGGCCACCGGTCCCGGCCGGCCTTGCTGCGCCATCGACCCCCTTCCTCGACCCGGGTGCCGGCGGACCTGGCCCGCCACCGGAGTTGTTGGACCGTCCGGCCCGGGCGGAAGGTTCCCGGCCGACGGTAGCGGCGCCGACTGACAGCGCGATGGAGGCGGACCGGGAGCTGCTGTGGTCGCTGCTGCGTCGGCGCGAGGCCGAGCGGGCCGGCCCAGCCGGCCGAGGCCGCCACCGCCGACGTGCGCATCCGGCTGGACAGCACACGCGGGCAACTCGACCAGCTCCGCGGGCCGACGTGGGACCGCGAGCGGGCTGAGGCCCGCGACCAGCACAGTCGTGCGGACGTAGCAAGGGGGCCGGTAACGTAGCCCCAGGACGCTCGGCAGCCTCGAGGGCTGGTGCGGCTGGTTCTCATCCGCAGCGCCTGGGGGGCGTGCCCGAGAGGGGACTGGGAG
>Ga0208478_1000296_pt1 | contig 18489 bp, 20 predicted proteins | sample NGESurdeep072012_5_FD_184462 | JGI IMG/M metagenome (GOLD analysis project Ga0208478, IMG submission 184462) | Arctic peat soil microbial communities from Barrow, Alaska - NGEE Surface sample 415-2 deep-072012 (SPAdes) | ecosystem: Environmental > Terrestrial > Soil > Wetlands > Peat ...
GGCCTTCCAGGCGATTGCGGCACGGGCCGAACGGGCGGTTGGCTCATCCGTCCCCCTTCGCTGCGATGGCAGACCGTTGGTCCACGGTCAGGGCCAAGAAGCGTCCGGCCTGTCCGATCCAGGTGATCATCACTCATCCGGCCCCTGTTGGGCCAGCCGCACGCGCAACAGTGAGTCAGAAGGTGGCGATCGCAGCGACCTTTGCGTGACACAGTGCGATCAAACTCGTCGGAGCGAGTTCGACCTGCAGTCCGCGTTTGCCGGCGCTGACCATGATCGTCGCGAACCGCTCGGCGCTGCTGTCGACGACGGTTGGCAGGGCCTTGCGCTGCCCCAGGGGCGAGATCCCGCCGGCTACGTATCCCGACGAGCGTTCCGCGTCGGCCACCTTCGCCAGCTGCGCCTTCTTCCCGCCCGCCGCCGCAGCCAGCGCCTTCATGTCCAGCTGGGCCGCGACCGGGACGATGCCAACCGTGAGCGCGCCGTCGACGGAGGCGACGAGCGTCTTGAACACCCGGTCAGGGTCCCAGCCCAGCGCCGTGACCACCTCGTCGCCGAACGCCGTGGTCGACGGATCGTGGTGGTACGGGTGCAGGGTGTGCGGGACCCTCGCTTTCACCAGTGCGGCGATCGCCGGGGTCGGGGCGGCGGGCATGCGCAGAGGGTAGCGTCGGTCGGCGGCCGTCCGGCTTTCGACGCCGCTGATCTTGGATGATCCGGTCGCCATGTCGAGCCGATCGTCCGCGATCCGGTGAACCGCTGGTCGACGATGCGGGAGCTCAGCACAGGCAGCACCCCGGCCCGCACGGCAACGGCGTGCCGGACGATCCCCGACCCTTCAGGACCGCGGCGACCTCGGCGGCTACCCGGCATGGATGATCCACCACCTCACGCCAGCAGTAGCGGAGCGCGACGTCGCGGCCACTGCAGAGGCATTTGTCCCGTCGATGATCGCGAAACGCCTCGTCGGCCGGGTGGGCGGCCCGCCCGTCCAGCTCGACCACGGTGAGCCACGGTCGAATACCGCACGTCGCGGTACCGATTGCTGCCGCCGGAACCGCGCTCGGCACGATTTCGCCGACCGGACGGCAATCGGTGGCGCCGATCGACGTCGCGCAGGTACCGCCGCTCGAGCTGGGAATGAACACCGCTCCCGGCCTCGTCCAGGAGTTCTTGCAGCAACGCCCGGTGACGGTGCCGCGCACGCGATGACAATGCCGCCCGCAGGCGGAGCGCGGTGGTCAGCCGACGTTGAATCGACCGCAGCACGATGTCGACAACGACCACGGGTCCGGCGGTTTCGCTGACGTCGAGCACGGCGCATTCGACGCGGCTACGCGGAGGCCGTGCCGCGGGATGCACGGAATCGGAGAAATCCCTGGCGCGATGGATTCGCACGCCGGAGTGTGAGCGCACCCGCCGCTCGGCGGGGATCGATATGTGGATCACATCGGGGCGATCGTCAATGACGCCGCCGAGCCACAGCGCTGTGGCGTGGCTTGCGGCCGCGCCGGATCCTGCGCCCAGTACAGCTGCCCAGACCGCGGCCAGCTCGCCGACCGGCCCGGTGAAGGTGGCGTACACGCCAGGCAGCAGTAGTCGCCAGCGTCCGTTCGCGACGCTCCGGCGCGCCTGGGAGCGGGAGAGGCCCAAGGAGAGCAGCTGGCTCCGCCTGACGATCCCTTGCTGCTGTTCGGCGAGGCAGCGCCACGGATCGGCGTCGGCATACATGGGCGCAGCTTGACTGATAGTGCTGACTGTCCGGGGAACCCTGTGGACTACTCGGCTCGGTCCGGGCGATTGCCCGGAGTGCGGAACATCGGCTCGCACCCATCGAGCCGATCATCCACAGCGCCGTCGGTTGGTGGCGGCCGCAGTGGCGATGGTGTAGGGCGGACGACCGCGCGTGCGGCCTCCCCGGATTGTGGAACATCCGTTCGCCATGTCGCGCCGATCCTCCACGATCTGGGCTCTCACCGGCAGCTGGCGTGGACGCCGAACGGGCCGGTCCCCATCAGGAACCGGCCCGTTCGAGTCAGACGGAGCAAGGGTTACTGCAGGTTTGCCGCCACCCACTCCTGCGCGACCTGCGCGGAGTCCTCCTTGTCGACCTCCACTTTGGTCCGGAGCTCGATCAGCGCGGCGGTGTCCAACTTGGCGGACACTGCGTCCAGCGCGGCCTGCACCTCGGGGGACGCCTTGGCTGCGTTGATCAAAGGCAGCACGTTCTGCGCGCCGAACAGGTTCTTCGGATCCTCCAGCACCACCAGGTCCTTCGCCGTGATGGCGGGGTCCGTGGTGAAGAGGTTGCCCGCCTGGATCTGGTCACTGGTCAGCGCGCCGAGAGTCAGTGGGCCGCCGGAGTCAAGGGCCTTGAACTCCTTGAAGGTCAGGCCGTACTTCTCCTTCAACCCGGGGACGCCGGTCGGCCGGGTCTCCCACTCGGAGGGCCCACCGAGGACGAAGGTCGAGGCAACCGGCGCGAGGTCGGCGATGGTCTTCAGGCTGTTGGCGTCGGCAGTGGCCTTGGTGACGACCACCGCGTCCTTGTCCTCGGCGGTCGATTTCGCCAGCACCTTCAGCCCGCTGGGGGTCTTGGCGACCAGGGCGGTGTAGACGTCGTCCGACGACACCTGAGTTGCGGTCGGGTCGAAGTACTGCAGCAGCACGCCGCTGTACTCCGGGATCAGATCGATCGAGCCATCCTGCAGGGCCTTGAGGTAGATCTCGCGACTACCGATGTTCAGCTTGGTCGATACGTCGACGCCCTTGGCCTTGAGTGCCTCAGCGTAAATGTTCGCGATCACAGCGCTTTCCGGGAAATTGGCGGAACCGATGACGATCTCACCGGACGCGGACTCCGACCCGGAAGCGCCGGATGAGGCAGCGGCCGAAGCGGTCGAGGAACTGGAGGAGGCAAGCGGATCGGACGATCCGCAGGCGGACAGCGCCAATGCTGCGGCGAGCCCGGCGGCGATCAACACGCTCGCGCGGGTCAGGGTGGAACGGACGGACACGGGTTACTCCTTGGCGGGTCGGGGTCTGGCGGGGTCTGGGGGATGGGGTGCCGACGAGTGGGAATCGGAACGCGGTCAGAGTTCAGGATGTTCTTGTGCGGGGGTCAGCGGCGGCGGGGAGGGTGTCCCCGGGTCAGCCCGGGTCAGTGCGCGCCGACGTCCGCGCAGCGGGCCGGCGGCGGATCGGAACCGCGCGGGTCGCCTCGCAACAACATCGAAGGTGGAACTGGTGGCGTGTCATCGGTCGCCACCTGCCCGGTTCGCGGGCTCAAGGACGGCGGATCCGCCCTCCTGCTCGATCGCCACGACCAGGTCGGACGTGGTGGCGCGGGCGCGGACCTTACGACCGGTGAGCCCGGGGGAGATGACGAAATGCCCGATCAGCGCCAGGATCCGGTCGCCGAGTATCGCCAGCACCGCGACGAGAATTGCGCCCGCGACCATCATCGAGTAGTTCTGCTGCGAGTTCCCGTCGATGACGTACCGTCCGAATCCGCCGAGGGAGACCACGGCCGCGATCGTCGCGGTGGCCACCACCTGCAGGAACGCCGATCGGATGCCGGACATGATCAGCGGCAGGGCAACCGGCAACTCGACCTTGGTGAGTACTTCGCGGCCGGTCATGCCCATGCCCTTGGCGGCATCCCGCGTCGCCGGGTCGACGGCCGCGATACCGGCGTAGGTGTTGGACAGAATCGGTGGGATCGCCAGGATGGCAAGCACCGCGATCGCCGGGCCCAGCAGCGCAATGTCGCCCTTGAACGTGCCAAGCCCCCACAGCGCCAGCAGGATCAGCAAGCCCAGCGTGGGCAGCGCGCGCAGCGCGTTGGCCAGACCGGACACCAGCCCGGTCAGCCGGCCGGTGTGCCCGATCGCCGCGCCGATGGGCAGTGCGATGACCAGGGCGATCGCCAACGCCAGGAAGGTGTACCAGAGGTGTTCGAGCAGCCGTGCCGGTACACCGCCCGAGCCCGACCAGTTCGCGCCGGTCGTCAGCCAGGTCCACGCGCCGGTCATCGGTGGCTCACCGCCCTTGTCCACGGCGTCGCGATTCGCACAGCGACCAGGATGATCGTGTCGAAGATCGCGGCTACCAGCAGGCACAGCACGATGCCGGCGACGATCGGGGTGTAGAAGTTGAGCTGGAAGCCGACCAGGAACAGCTGGCCGAGCTGCGGAACGCCCAACAGCGCGGCCACCGAGACCAGGCTGACGTTCGATACCGCGGCGACCCGCAGGCCGGCGCCGATCACCGGGATGGCCAGCGGCAGCTGCACGTTGATCAGCGAGCGGATCGGCCGGTAGCCCATCGCCGTCGCGCTCTGCCGGACCAGCGGCGGGACCGAATCCAGTGCGTCCGCGACCACCCTGACCAGCAGGGCCACCGTGTAGAGCGTGAGCGCCACCACCACATTGAGGGGATTGAGGATCCGGGTCCCGAGAATCCCCGGCAGCACGACGAAGAGCGCCAGCGACGGGATCGTGTACAGCAACCCGGCCAGGGTGATCAGGGTCGCGTAGGACCAGCGGTAGCGGAAGGCCAGCGCGCCCAGCGGTAGTGCGAGCAGCAGGCCGAGCAGGGTCGGCAGCGCCGCCAACCACAGGTGCGCCAGCAGCCAGGACAGGATCTGGTCGGTGTTCCGATTCAGCCAGTTCCAGTTCACGACGGGACCGCCGCGGCCGCCTGCTCAGCATCGCCGGCGGGCGCGCCGCTAACCGGCCGTTGATCGGCGGCATCGAGAAGGCCCTGCGCGACACGGGCCGTCTCGATGGCGTCCAGCACGTCGCGCGCCTCTACGGTGCCGATCACCCTGCCGTCGGCGTCGATCGCGACGCCGCGGCCGGACGGCGAGGACAGCGCGGCGTCCAGCGCGGTGCGCAGCGACGACTGCGGGCCGACCAGCGAGCCGCCGAGCACGAGGTCCCCCAGACCGAGCGGGCGCCCGGCAGTGATGCGACGGGCGTCGACCCAGCCGCGCGGCTGACGCGCGTCGTCGACCACCAGCACCCAGTACGGTTCGCTGGGCTGGGCGTCCGGCGGTACCAGACTCGGGTCGGCGGTCGAACCCAGCAGCAGGGTGGGTTCGTCGCGCACCGGCAGGTTCCCGGCGACGGTGAACGACAGCGCCCGGTAACCACGGTCGTGGCCGACGAAATCGGCCACGAAGTCGTCGGCGGGGTGACTGAGCACCTCGGCGGGCGTCGCGTACTGGGCGAGCCGGCCGCCGACCGCGAAGACGGCAATCCTGTCACCTATTTTGACGGCCTCGTCGATGTCGTGCGTGACGAACACGATGGTCTTGCCCAATTCCGCCTGCAGCCGGGTGAACTCGTCCTGCAGCTGGGCTCGGACGACCGGGTCGACCGCGGAGAACGGCTCGTCCATCAGCATCACCGGCGGGTCCGCGGCTAACGCCCTGGCCACCCCGACCCGCTGTTGCTGCCCGCCGGAGAGCTGCGCCGGGTAGCGGCTGCCCATCGATTCCGGCAGTCCGACGCGTTCCAGCAGCTCGGCCGCGACGGCTCTGGCCGCCTTCCGGCTCTGCCCGTCCAGCACCGGGACGGTGGCGATGTTGTCCAGCACGGTGCGGTGCGGGAAGAGGCCGGCGTTCTGGATCACGTACCCGATCCCGCGGCGCAGCTTCGGCGCGTCGATGCTGCGGGTGTCCACGCCGTCGATCAGCACGGTGCCCGACGTCGGCTCGATCATCCGGTTGATCATCCGCAGCGAGGTGGTCTTCCCGCAGCCGGACGGGCCGACGAACACGGTGATCTTCCCGGTGGGGATCTCGATGGTCAGATCCTCGACGGCCGCCGTGCGGTGGTCGCCCTCGCCGAAGATCTTCGACACGTCGTCGAAGTTGATCACTGTCGTCTCCCTACGGGCCGGGTCTTTCGCGGTCGTGGAGTGGCGATGACTAGGGACGGAACACGTCAAGCACGGCTCGGCCGCGTTCGTTGAGCGACAGTACCCGATCACCCGACAACGACGCCGCCTGCTGATACTCCAGTCACCTGCCTCGCCGCGGGCCGGATTCGTCGGCAGTGAGGATTCGTCGGGATTGGTCGCAATCGGTGGTCGCTATCGGTGGTCGCTGTCGATGCTCGCCGTCTCTGGACGGCCCCGGGTCGGGCAGGTGGGTCCCGTTCCTCGGGCCGCGCCGATCGGCGACACTGACGTGGTGATCGAGCTGGGTCGCGGAACCCTGACCTGTGAGCAGGTCGCGCTGATCGCTCGACGCGGTGAACCGGTTCGGTTGGCCGCCGGCGTCGCGGCCAGGCTGGCCGCCGGTCACGCCGCGGTGCTCGCGCTGGCCGCGGCCGGACCGGTGTACGGGCGGTCCACCGGGGTCGGCGCGCTGGTCCGTCAACGGCTGGACCAGCCACTGGACCAACCTATGGACCGACCAGTGCCTCTACGACCGGGCCAACCCCACGACGAACCTGGCTATCCGGCGCCATCCGCCGGCTCACCCGCGGAAGACGAGGCTGGACCGGGCGACCCGTTGCTGCACAGCCACGCCACCACGGCCGGGCCCGCGCTGCCGGCAGACCAGGTCAGGGCGATGACGGCGGTCCGGATCGAGCAACTCGCCGCCGGTCGCAGCGGCCTGGGCCCGGCCACGGCGACCGCATTGGTGGACACCCTCAACGCCGATCGGCTGCCCACCGTCGGCCGCTTCCACTCCCTGGGCACCGGCGACGTCGCGCCGCTCGCCCGGCTCGGTGTCGGCCTGCCACCCGGTGCGCTGGAACCCGGCGACGCGCTCGCGCTGATGTCGTCCAACGCGCTGTCCATCGGCCGGGCCGCGCTGTCGGTGGTCGACCTGGACACGGTGCTGTCGGCGGCGACCGTCGTCACCGCGTTGACCTTCCTGGCCAGGGACGGTTCCCCGGGCGCCCTGCATCCGTTGGCCGCCGGTCCGTTCGCCGGGCCGCGGTGGGTCGCGGCCGAACTCCGCCGGCTCGGCGCCGGATCCCGGCCCCCCGCGCGCCTGCAGGACCAGTACGGGCTGCGGACGGCGCCGCAGACCCTCGGCGTCGCCGTCGACGCCGGTTCGGCGCTGCGCGATGTGGTCACCGCGTTGGCCAGGGCCGGGTTGGAGAACCCGCTGGTGCTCACCGGACCGCCCGCGGAGGTGGTGCACCACGGCGGATTTCACGCCCTGCACCTGACGGCCGCGTTGGATGGTGCGTCCTCGGGGCTGGCCCGCGCCGCGGTCGGGTCGGTCAACCGGCTGGCGTTGCTCACCGAACCGGTATTGCCGACCGCCGGTCGGGAAACGGCGCTCGAACCGCAAGGACCGGTTGCCTCGGCGGTGGACGCCGCGCCGGAACCACGCCTGTTCCTGGCCGGCGGGCCGCCCGCGGCCTCCGGGATCATGGTGCTCGAATACACCGCGGGGGCAGCACTTGGCGCGGTCCGGGCGGCGGCGGTGCCGGCCGCCGGGCAGACCGTCGAGGCCTCCCGCGGGGTGGAGCAGGACTCCACCTACGCGCCGCTGGCCGCCGACCAGCTCGCGGAGGCGATCGCTGCGACCCGGGTGCTGGTGGCCGTCGAACTGGTCGCGGCGGTGCGGGCCCTGCGGATGCGCCGGGTTGTCCCACCCGTTGCGCTGGAAGGTGTCTGGCAGGTCTGCGCCACCATGCCCGGCGCCAGCAAGGACCGGGACCTGAGCGAGGACGTGCGGCTCGCCGAGCAACTACTGGATGTGCTCGCCCCGTTCGTGGCCGGGACGGGTGACGATGGTGAGCACCCAGTCCAACCGGAACAGCCTGCAGAAGGACCTTGATGACCGACGCGCTGTACATGCCGCTGTTGTTCACCCGTGACGTGCTCGACCCGATACCGGAACTCACCGCGCGTCGGGAGACCGAGCCGGTCAGCATCCTGGAACTGCCGTTCGGGATCAAGGCCTACCTGGTCACCGGCTATGACGCGGCCAAAGAGGTGCTCGGCGACGCCACCACGTTCAGCAACGCGTTCGGCAACTTCGGCGAGGGCGACGAACAGGACCCGGGCGGCCTGGGCATGACGGACCCGCCGTACCACACCAAGCTCCGCCGGCTGCTGACGCCGGAGTTCACCATGCGCCGGCTGCAGCGGTTGCAGCCGCGGATCGACGCGATCATCGCCGAGCAGCTCGACGCGATCGAGGCGGCAGGGGCGCCCGCCGATCTGGTTCACCTGTTCGCGCTGCCGATCCCGTCGCTGGTGATCTGCGAGCTGCTGGGAGTGCCCTACTCCGACCGTGACGATTTCCAGGCGTTGTCCACGGCTCGGTTCGACCTGGGCAGCGAGGCGTCCCCGTTGGACACCATCGGCACCTCGCTGGACTACCTGCAGACCCTGGTGCTGCGCGAGCGAGCCGACCCCGGCGAGGGGCTGCTCGGCATGCTGATCCGGGAGCACGGCGACGAGCTCACCGACCGCGAGCTGGCCGGGATCGCCGACGGCATCCTCACCGGGGGTCACGAAACCACCGCCAGCAGCCTGTCGCTCGGGGTCCTGGCGCTGCTGCAGAGTCCGCAGTACTTCGCGCAGCTCGGAACAGCCGACGAAGACGCCGTGCACCGGGCGGTCGAGGAGTTGTTGCGCTACCTGACCGTCGTCCAGGTGGCCTTCCCCCGGTTCGCCCGCACGGAGATCCAGATCGGCGGGGTGACGGTTCCGGCCGGGCAGATGGTGCTGGTCTCGCTGTCCGCGGCGGACCGGGACGCCATCCTGGCCGCGGAAGGTGCCCCCTCGATGGATGCCTTCGACCCGACCAGGCCGGCCGGCTCCCACCTGGCCTTCGGGTACGGAATTCACCGGTGCGTCGGCGCCGAGCTGGCCCGGATGGAGCTGCGCGCCGCGTTCCCCGCGCTGGCCCGCCGGTTCCCGACCCTGCGGCTGGCCGTCCCGATCGCGGACCTGGCCTTTCGCAACTCCTCGATCGTTTACAGCGTGCAGACCCTGCCGGTGGCCTGGTGACCAGGCGAGGCTGAGCACGCCAAGGGCAGCCGACCCCCCGGCACCGGCAGCGCCACCGCGGATGATCAACGATTCTGGCCCGTTCAGGTAGCGTCACGACTCTGAACGGCCGGAAACGGTGATCAAGGCCCAGAACCGACGCCCGACCTGGATTGCGGCGTCGTCCCGACAGGTCGTGGCCGAGGCGAGGTGCGGACCCGGCGTCCCCGCTCGCCGGCGACTCGCGCAGACTGGGGACGAACCAGTCCCCATCCGCCCCATCACTCAAGGAGGCCCACGATGACATCCGAACCCTCCTACCGGCCCGGCGCCAGCGAACGCGCCAACGAGCAGGTCCGCGTCTACGAGGCCACCGATGGTGCCGAGCGGTGGGACAACCGGGGGGTGCCCGTGGTGATCCTGTCCACCCGCGGCCGGCACAGCGGCGCCATCCGGAAGATGCCGCTGATGCGCGTCACCGACGGCGAGAAGTATGCGGTCATCGCGTCGCTGGGCGGCGCGCCGAAGCATCCCGTCTGGTACCTCAACCTGCAGGCCGACCCGGTGGTTGCGTTGCAGGACAAGGCCGTCAAGCGGCGGTACCGGGCGCACACCGCGACCGGCCAGGAGCGCGCGGAGTGGTGGGCCAGGGCCGTCTCGGTGTGGCCCGACTACGCGAAGTACCAGACGAAGACCGACCGCGAGATCCCGGTGGTGATCCTCGAACCCCTGCCTGACCAGGACTGACTCCCTACGTCATCCGGGACCCACCCCTGTCACCCATCCGGCCGCACCCTGCCCGCCGCGCGGCCGCACCCGAGCCCGGACCGGGTTGCCTCCTGATCACGGCGCCGGAATAGCTCCCTTCCGACCGGCGTTGGCTCCAGGCAGGAAGGGAGGTCCTGACACATGCCATTACTCCAGGTCACGACGCCGCCGGACGCGCGGTCCGAGGTGCTGCCTGCGCTTTCGGTGTTGGAGCCCGCAGGGCCGCACGCACCCGGGGTGCGCACCGAGACTCCGACGAATCCGGCCCCGCGCGATCGGCGCCGGCCTCCCGCTCAGACTCGCCAGGTACCCTCACAGCGGCGCCCGGCGGGCCGGCGCGCCCGGGTCGGCGCAACCGCCGTGCTCGCTGACTTCGCTGATCGCGGCACCCCGCCGACGACCGGCAGCGCGAGGGGGGTGACGCGGATGGCCACATCGGCCGCCGACGAGGACCTGGCGCAGCGGTTCACCGACCAGGCCATGCCGTTGCTGGATCAGCTGTACGCCGCGGCGTTGCGGATGACCCGCAATCCCGCCGACGCCGAGGACCTGGTTCAGGAAACGTTTCTGAAGGCATTCGCGGCCTACGGCAGCTTCACCCAGGGCACCAACCTGCGTGCCTGGCTGTACCGGATTCTGACCAACACCTACATCAACGGCTACCGCAAGAAGCAGCGACAACCGGTGGTGTCGGCGACCGACGAGATCACCGACTGGCAGCTTGCGGCGGCCGAGTCGCACACGTCGACCGGGCTGCGCTCGGCCGAGATGGACGCGCTGGACCGGCTGCCCGACTCGGATGTGAAGGAAGCACTGCAGGCACTCCCCGAGGACTTCCGGCTGGCGGTGTACCTGGCCGACGTGGAGGGCTTCGCCTACAAGGAAATCGCCGAGATCATGGGCACGCCCTTGGGCACCGTGATGTCCCGGCTGCATCGTGGGCGTCGGCAACTGCGTGACCTGCTGACCGAGTACGCCAAGGAGCGCGGATTCCTGCGCCCACCGCGTCCCGGAGTCGGCGGATCGGCCCCAGCGGCCGGAGCCGGCGGATCGGCAGCAGCCGGCGACCCCGACTCGGGCGCGGAGCCCGCGGCGGTCGGCGCACGGGAATCCATGTCCGTCGGGGATGAGCGGAAGGTGGGTCCCAGCAATGGCGGGCGCTGATCCGGAGAAGTCCAGCGGAAGTCGATGCGACGAAGTGATACGGGACGTCTGGCTCTTCCTGGACGACGAGATGGACCCGGAGAACCGGGCAGCCGTGCAGCGTCACCTCGACGACTGTTCGCCGTGCCTGGCCGAGGCCGGCATCGACGAGAAGCTCAAGCACCTGCTGCACAGCAAGTGCGGCGGCGAGCGGGCACCCGAGCACCTGCGGGTGAGGCTGGTCGCTCGGCTGGCGACGATCTCGGCGGCACTGCGCGACGACGACGGAAGCTCGGTGCAGGTGACGGCCAGCACGCTGACCGTCATGGCCGAGCGTTCCCAGAACCCGGCCAACCCCGCAGCCCGCTGATTTCCGCCGCCGTGCGAGCGACCCCCTGACGCCCGCTCGACACAGATACGACCCCGCGCGGGCGATCCGAGCGGGGTCGTGTCATGTCCGGCTGTCGCGCGATGTGCGCTTCAGCTAAAGGCTCCCGCGTGGCCCGGGGGACAGCCTCGGAATCGGCCGATCAGGAATTGGGCCGCTTGCCGTGATTCGCCGAGCCCTTCTTGCGAGCCTTCTTCTTGCGCGCGCGCTTACCCATGTCGCTCTCCGTTCCTCGTTCGAATGTCCCCGGGCCGGTAGCGCTGGGGCCGTCGTCAGCGCCGGGCCGTCAAGCGCGGCCCGTCGGTGCGAGCTTCATCGTGCCACGTTCGTCGGCCGACACCGCGGTTCGCGCGTGACGGGCATCCGCCCGGCGTCCGCCCTTGACCGCTTCGACGCAGGTGCTGCCCTGCCAATGGTCGCCCGAGCGTTCGCCCCGCGTTTGCTGGTCACGCAACCACCCCTCGATGATGGGATGATCTGCCAGACGCCGGTGACACCCTGTGCGGTCGGCGGTGCTCGGCACCGTCACCGCCCGCCCGCTCCGGTGCGCACAGGTCCCTCGGGTTTGACGGACCCGCGTGATCCCGGTGATGTCCGATCGCCGGGCGAAGCGGGGACTCGGGTGGGGGGATGAGACGAATCCGACGGAGAGGAACGGCGATGGCCGAAGAGGTACGCGCGGAGATGGTGGCCAACGTCTGGAAGGTGCTGGTGGCCGAGGGCGACACCGTCGAGGACGGCGACACCCTGGTGATCCTGGAATCGATGAAGATGGAGATCCCGGTGATCGTAGAGGTGGACGGCACCGTCTCCAAGATCGCGGTCGAAGAGGGCACGGTCGTCCAGGAAGGTGACCTGATCGCGGAGATCTCCTGAAGGAATTGGCAGGAATCGGCGGCGCTCGGCGAGCCTCGGCGGCCCACCGGCCAGGTGCAACCGCAGCCCCGGCCCGCCGCCAGTACAGACCGCCACCAGGCACCGGAGCCGTCACGGACCGCTGCCACTCAGGCCGTGACGGACCGCATCCCGCTCCCCGGTCCGCCGACGCCCAGATCGGGGACCCACAGCGATGTCGACCCTGTCCGACCTGCTCGCCGAGCACAGCGACCTCTCCGGCTCGGCAGTGGCCCGCCTGCAGGCGGTGGTCTCCGAATGGCAGCTGCTCGCCGACCTGTCGTTCTCCGACTTGCTGCTGTGGGTGCCCACCGGCACCGGCGTGATGATCTGCGCGGCGCAGGCCAGGCCGACCACCGGAGTGACCGCCTTCGTCGACGACCGGGTGTCCGGCACCATCGAGCCGTCCGAATTCCCGCTGCTACGGCACGCGTGGGAGGAGGAACGGGTGATGTCCGAGCCTCCGCCGCTGGACGCGCCCGGCTCGTGGATCCGCCGCGAGGTGATCCCGGTCCGTCATCTGGACAGCATCATCGCGCTGATCGAGCGGGACACCAGCAGCATGGTCGGCCGGGAGGCCAGCCTGCTCGAAACGGCCTACGTGGACGCCGCCGATGATCTGTTCCAGATGGTCGCCGACGGCACCTTCCCGCCCAGCGAGCACCCCGGTGAGATGCACACCGGCCCGCGCGCCGGCGACGGGCTGCTCCGCCTCGACGCGGACGGCAAGGTCGTCTATGTGAGCCCGAACGCGCTCTCGGCCTACCACCGGCTGGCCTACAACGGCGAGGTGCTCGGCCAGGATCTGGCGGTGTTGACCCGACCGCTGATCGACGACCCGTTCGACGCCGCCGAGCTGGCCGCCCGCATCGACGGGGCTGTCGACGGGCGTGCAGGGCTGCGCATGGAGGTGGAGGCCCGCGCCGCGACGGTGCTGTTCCGGGCGTTGCCGCTGCGCCCGCACGGCCGGGCCTCCGGTGCGTTGGTGCTGGTCCGGGACGTGACCGAGGTCCGCAGGCGGGACCGGGCACTGCTGTCGAAAGACGCGACCATCCGGGAGATCCACCACCGGGTGAAGAACAACCTGCAGACCGTCGCCGCGCTGCTGCGCATGCAGGGGCGCCGGTCTGCGGACCCATCGGTCCGTCAGGCGCTGAGCGAGTCCATGCGTCGGGTCGCGTCCATCGCCCTGGTCCACGAGACGCTGTCCACCTCACCGGACGACCGGGTGGACCTTGACCAGATCGTGGACCGGCTGGTGCCGATGATCTCCGACGTCGCCGCTGCGGAGACCTCCGCCCGGGTCCGCCGGGTCGGTACCTTCGGAATCCTCGGCGCCGAGTTGGCCACACCGTTGGTGATGGTGCTCGCGGAGATCGTGCAGAACGCCCTGCAGCACGCCTTCGGGCCGGAGACGGGGGAGGGACAGGTCACCATCGCCGTCGACCGTTCCGCGAAGGAGCTCGACATCGTGGTCTCCGACGACGGCCAGGGACTGCCGGAAGGCTTCAGCGTGGAGAAGGCGTCCGGGCTCGGCCTGCAGATCGTGCGCACCCTGGTGGACTCGGAGCTGCTCGGATCCATCGAGATGTGCCAGCGGAACGGCGAGCGGGGGACCGCGGTCAGGATCCGGGTGCCGTTGCGCGGGCGAAGCTGAGCCGCCGGCCCGGTACCGGATGCACGCTTTGCGGCTGATCGGCGAGGTGGCGGTCCCCGGCCGGGCCATGTTGGCGGCCCCGGTGGGGCAGACGGCCCGGAAGTCACATCAGCCTGGTCCGGGTGATCCCGAACCAGGCTGATGGCGGCTTCGATTCGTGTGCCGTGCAGTCGACGCTCCTTTTGGGTGTCCGGGCTACAGGCTGCGCGCCCGGGCGCGAGCGCGGCGACGCTTGAGGGAGCGGCGCTCGTCCTCGCTCATCGCACCCCAGACCCCCGCGTCCTGTCCGGTTTCCAACGCCCAGGCGAGGCACTCGCTGGTCACGGGACAACGTTGGCAGACGGCCTTGGCCTCGGCAATTTGCAGCAGCGCGGGGCCGGAGTTGCCGACGGGAAAGAAGAGTTCCGGGTCTTCGTCGCGGCAGATCGCGCGGTGACGCCAGTCCATGGGTATGCACTCCTTGGTGCGATGCCGGAGGCATGATCCGGCTGAGTATCGGTTGTCAGTGAAGGGAGTCGGGCACGCTCGGGATGACCGAGCGACCTTGTGAATGGTTTCACATGAGACGGTAGTGTCAAGAGTTCGTCATGCCGGGGTTACAAAGGTCACGTCAAGGTGGCCCTTCCCCCGCCCCATGATGCCTGGTCACCACGATTCAGACCAGACCCTGGGGCAAAATGACCCCGGTGGTGCAATGCATTCCGGACTCACAGTACTAATCGCAACGCGTGAGGTACAGAGACGAACTCGACTTCGGACCGGGTACCCAGGTAATCCCCATCCACCTGCAGGTCGACGGGCTCCTTGCAGCGGACCGTCACCCAGTCCACATCCTGGGCCCTGATGATCGATTTCGAGCTCTTGGCCGCAGCTTTCATGCGCAGGATCTCCGCCGACGCGCGCAGCGCGGTTGGCGCGCTCATCTTCGTCATGGTGAAGACCCCGAGACCACCTGTCGGCGAGGTGCCGGGGTTGGTCCGCACCGGTCGCTGACCGAAGTACGTCCACGGATCCACGTTGGAGACGAACGCCAGGTAGGCGCCCTCGATCGGGTCCCGGCCGGGTAGTTCGACGGTCATCCGCGGGTGTTTGCGGTCGGATTTGAAGTACCCGCTCACCGTCATCCGGAAATGCATGAAGTTGGAGATGGGGCTGCCGGTGTGCCGGCGTTTTTCCACTGCGTGCACGGCCTCGGCGTCGAGGCCGAGGCCGGCGTTGAAGGTGAAGTAGCGGTCGTCGGCCCGGCCGAGCGAGACCACGATGACCCGGTGAGCGGCGAGCGCTTCCAGGATCTGCTCGGTGGCCACCGTCGGGTCGGCATCGACTCCGAGCGCCCGGGCGAAGACGTTGGTCGACCCGCCGGGCACGACCGCCAGCAGTGGGGAGTCCGGGCGCACCCCGCGGTACATCAACCCGTTGACGACCTCGTTGACCGTGCCGTCGCCGCCGTGCACCACGATCAGATCGACGCCGCTGTCAGCCGCTGCGGCCGCCAGGTTCGCCGCGTGCCCGCGGCTCTCGGTGTGCGCGACCCGCAGCGACAGCTCGCCGGCCAGCGCGTGCGCGAGCAGATCGCGCCGTCGTTCGTTGGTCGACGTCGCATGAGGGTTGACGATCAGCAAAGCACGCATTGTCGGGCAGCCTACGTGCAATCCCGTGTTCGCCGGCCGCATCCGGCCCCGGTGGAACTGCCGACTTCGTCACGACGGGTGGGCCACGTCTCGGACGATCGAGTCGCCGGTTTCGGCCCTTTCACCGGCGGCGTTTCAGGGCCGAAACTGGTCACTCGACCGAGCCCGTCGGCGTGGGGTGGGGCGTGCGCGGTCAGACGTCCGCCGGCGGGCCCGGCACTCGGTAGCCTGGCGCGGGTGAGCGTCCCCGTCGATCCACCCCCGATCACCATCCCGCCGCCGCGGCCGGTGGCGCTCGCCGGGCTGCTGGTGCTGGTGGAGGTGGTCGGGGTGCTGGTGCTGGCCGGGGTCACCGTGATCTCGGGTCTCGTCGCGGGAGCGCCGTTCGGCCAGGTTGCTGCGCAGGGCATGTACTACCTGGTCATCGCGGCGCTGATCGCCGCGTGCGGCACCGCGGTGTTGCGCGGGCGACGCTGGGGGCGCACGCCGAGCCTGCTCACCCAGATCGTGCTGATCGCGATAGGGATCTGGCTGATCGCGCCCAGTGGTCAATTGATCTGGGGGGTCCTGCTGATCATGGTCGGCGGCGTCACCGGTGGCCTGCTGGTCAGCCGGCCGGCCAACGAGTGGATCAACCGTTTCCCCGCGCCGTTCGCTCCAGAGCCGGACCAGTGAGCCGGAAGACCGTCCAGTCGTCCATCGCGACCGCGCCGAGCGCCCGGTAGAAGTCGATCGACGGGGTGTTCCAATCCAGCACCGACCACTCGACCCTGGCGAACCCGCCGTCGGCGGCGATCTCGGCCAGCGCGGCCAGCAGCGCCTTGCCGAGCCCGGCTCCGCGCTGATCGGGCCGGACGTACAGGTCCTCCAGGTAGATGCCGTGCACGCCTTCCCAGGTGGAGAAGTTCACGAAGTACAGCGCGTAACCGACGATGCCTTGCTCGGTATCGCCCCCGCTCTGGATGCCGACCAGCCCGAACAGTGCCGGCTGTGGGCCGAAGAGAGCGGCGTGTAGCTGCTCCGGCGTCAGGTGGCATTCCTCGCGGAGCCGCTCGTACTCGGCGAGGTCGTAGACCATCTGCGTGACGGCAGGGACATCGGCCGGCGCGATCGGCCTGATGCGCGGGTCAGGCATGCCCTGGCTCGAGGTTTTCGGCGGCGCCTGACGGGACGGCTCGATACTGGCCGGTGGCCGTCGACGACGGCCTCAACGCCGGCGGCTTGAACGGGACAACGTTGGCGTGCTCGATGCACGGCCGCTCGTGGTAGGTGCCCAGCACGGTGACCGCGGCCGGGTTCATCAGGATCAACCCGCCGGCGGCGATGGGCAGCTCGACCCACCGCACGGCCAGCGCGCGGGACATGTGGCCGTGACAGACCAGTGCGACGTCGCCGTGCTCGAGCGCGACCATGGCGCGGCTGAGCACCCGGTCGGCGCGGGCGGCGACCTCCTCGGGACTCTCCCCGCCCGGGGCGCCGTGGGTGAACACCGACCAGCTGGGATTCCCGACGCGGATCTGCTTGCTGGTGATCCCCTCGTACTCGCCGTACGACCACTCGGCGAGGTCGTCCACGATGTCGTCGATCTGCAGTCCGGCCAAGGTCGCGGTGCGCTGCGCGCGCAGCCGGGGGCTGCTCCATACCGTCGTCGGCACCAATCCCAGGCCCCAGAGCAGGCTGGGGATCGTCATGGCCTGGTGGACACCTTCGTCGGTCAGGTCGATGTCGGTCGTCGACGTGTGCTGGCCGGAGGCGCTCCACTCGGTTTGCCCATGCCTGATCAGCGCGATCCTGTGCTGGTACATCGGGTGTCCACCTCTGCGGTTTCTCCGGCAGCGACTGTCCGGTTGGCTGGATCGATCGGGGTCGATTCGGGGTCGATTCGGGGTCGATTGGGGGTCGATGAGTCGGGTTTTCCGTGGTGCTGGCCGTCAGTTCAGGTCAGCCACGTACTTGCGGCACACGTCCCAGCTGGGCAGCAACCCCGACTCGGCGGCCTGGGTGAGCGTGGGGGCGGCCCGATCCTTGTCCGACAGGATGAAGTCGATCCCGCCCGGCAACGGCAGGCCGAGGTCCGGATCCACCGGGTTGATGCCGTGCTCGCGGCCCGGCGCGTATCCCGTCGAGCACAGGTAGGTCAGCGTGGAGTGATCCTCCAGCGCCAGGAACGCGTGGCCGACGCCCTCTGGCAGGTAGACGGCGCGGCGGTGTTCCGAATCCAGCCGGACGACGTCCGCCTCGCCGAAGGTGGGCGAGCCGACTCTGATGTCGACGACGTAGTCGAGCACCGCGCCGCGCGGGCAGGTGACGTACTTGGCCTGCCCGGGCGGGACGTCCGCGAAGTGCACGCCACGCAGTGAGGCCGCCCGAGAGACCGACAGATTGGCCTGGGCCAGCGTCAGTGGGTGGCCGATCGCTTCCTGCAGCTTGTCGACCTTGAACCACTCCAGGAACAACCCCCGATCGTCACCGTGCTGAGTGGGAGTGAATTCGAAGGCGCCCGGGACGATCAGTTCGCGAACCTGCATGATTGCGGATCCTATCGGTGACGCGCTGTCATCACCCGCCGGGCGATCATCGTTCGCCTGTCAGGGTGGCGGGTCGTCGCCCGCCCGGAAGAACGGCGCTTGACTGCGGCCAGCCGCACCGGCAGCGTTGGTCCCATGACGCAGCTGCTTCATTCCTCGGAGATCGACAAGGCACTGGCCGATTTGCCCGGGTGGGAGCGTGAAGGCGACTCGATCCGTGCACGGTTCTCCGCGCCGGACTTCCCGACCGCGATCGGGCTGGTGGACGCGGTGGCCATCGCGGCGGAAGCGGCCAACCACCACCCGGACATCGACATCCGATGGCGCGACGTGCTGTTCGTGCTGTCGACGCACTCAGCCGGCGGCGTGACCGACGCGGATCTTGCCCTGGCGAAAATCATCACCACGCAGGCCGGCGAGCTCGGCGCCACCGCGAGCTAGCGGCCTGCTGCGCCCCGGGTGCCCGTCGGTGTGCGGCGCCCCGGGTGCCCGTCGGTGTGCGGCGCGCCG
>Ga0208478_1000297_pt1 | contig 18357 bp, 20 predicted proteins | sample NGESurdeep072012_5_FD_184462 | JGI IMG/M metagenome (GOLD analysis project Ga0208478, IMG submission 184462) | Arctic peat soil microbial communities from Barrow, Alaska - NGEE Surface sample 415-2 deep-072012 (SPAdes) | ecosystem: Environmental > Terrestrial > Soil > Wetlands > Peat ...
AGCACGGCTGCCCCACCCGGAGGACCGGGCCGACATGCACCCCTGGTCCGCGGATCGGCCCGGCACCGCGACCGCTGAGATAGGCGCAGACGGCCGCGCTCAGACGGTGGGCGCGAGTGCGCGCCGGCTGCCGGCGGACTGCGCGAAGAACGCGCCGACGGCCTCGTGGGTCTGGCGCGGCATTTCGATCTGCGGCACGTGACCGCAATCGAGCTCGATATGGCGTGCCGCGGGCAGCGCCTCGGCGACGTGGCGTTCGAACGCGATCGGGACAAGGGTGTCGCGGCGCCCCCACACGAACAGCGCGTCGGGCTCCAACCGGCTCAGGCGTGGCCAGAACCCCTGATATCCGCTCGGGTCCTCGAGGTAGATGTGACGCGCGGCGGCGTAGAACGCCGCTCGGCCCGCCGGCGTCAGGTACGCGCGCAGGAACTCGTCGACGCCGGCGGCGGTCCAGCCCTCGTTGGCGCCGGGAATGAGCCGGTGCACGATGCCCTCGACCACACCGCGCGGGGCGAGCTGGACCAGCCCCAGCTCGGGTCGGACCAGGCGCAGCGCGGGCGCCCAGCGACGGGGCCGGCGCCAGGCCAGCGAGGGGGCGAGGAGGGCGAGGCGCCCGACGCGCTCCGGGTAGACGAGCGCGACCTCGAGGGCGATCCGGCCCCCGAGGCTGTTGCCGATCAGATCAGCGCGCTCGAGCTCCAGCGCGTCCATCAGGTCGATGATCGCGTCGGCGAAGAAACGCGCGTCGTAGGGCGCCCCGATCGGCTTGTCGGAGTCACCGAACCCCGGCAGGTCCACGGCGACGACCCGGAAGCGGTCCACTAGCGCCGCGACCGTGGGCAGGAACGAGCCCTTGGTCGCCCCGAGCCCGTGAATCGCCAGCACCGGCGGTCCGGTGCCGGCCTCGAGCGTGGAGAGACGAGCGCTCCGCGTGAGCACCATCCGGAATCGCAGGCGCCCCGGCTCGCGGACTCCGCTCGTCGCGGCCAGGAAGCCAACCCCGAGGTGAAGGTTGCGGCGGATCTGCAGGCGACCGGTCTGGTACGCATCCATGCCTCCGCGCAGATCGGCGGCGATCCGGGTCCAGGTCTGCAGGTCGGCGGTGAGCGTCGCCTGCGCGTCGCCGTCCGGTGTGGTCAGCTGTGCCCCTCCCCGCTTCAGGACGACGTCCCAACTGCCGCCGCCCGCGACCGACAGCCGCACGCGGGCGCGCCCGTCGCGCGGCTCGAACACCTTGAAGTCGTACCGACCGACAAGCGCCTGCAGCGCCTGTGGCGCCGACGCCATCGCCTCTCCGGACTCCATTGCCGACATCGCACCACACGTTCTACCCGATCGGGGTAGGTTCGGTATCGCGCTATCCCCACGGCCGCGCTCCGCTGAAACTACGGTGCTTGACTAAAGTCCGGAGCCGTGCGCGACCTCGGCGCCTACCTGGAACGGATCGGTCTGCGCGGGCGACCCACGGTGGCCGGGGTGCACCGGGCCCACCTGACCTCGATCCCGTTCGAGAACCTCGATCCGCAGCGCGGCGTCCCCGTGTCACTGGCGCCCGTGGATCTCGAGCGCAAGCTCGTCGACGAGCGTCGCGGTGGCTACTGCTTTGAGCAGAACATGCTGCTCAAGGCCGCGCTTGAGGACCTCGGCGCCGAGGTCGAGCTGCTCCTGGCCCGGGTGCGCATGGGCGCTCCACCCGGGGCGGTGCGCCCGCGCAGCCACCTGGTGCTGCGGGTCGAGGCCGAGGGCTCCAGCTGGCACGCTGACGTCGGGTTCGGGCTGGGCAGCCTGCTCGAGCCGATCCCGTTCGGCCCGGGCGCCCCGCACGAGCAGGCGGGATGGCGCTTCCGGGTGGTCGAGGAGGGGCCGGTGCTCGTGCTCCAGACCGAGCGCGGCGACGGATGGGTGGACGTGTATGGATTCGACCCCGAGCCGGTCCCGCTGGTCGATGTCGAGACGGCGAACTGGCACACCGCGACGCACCCGCGCTCGCCGTTCGTGAGCGGGCTCGTCGTCGCGGCGCAGCGGGGCGACGGGACGCGCATCTCGCTCAGCAACTGGACTGAGCTCGCGCTCACCGAACAGACGCCGGCCGAGAGCATCGTCACGCCGATCGCTCCCGACGACATCCCCGAGCTGTTGGCCTCACGGTTCGACCTGTCGGGCTGGTCGGTCGGGGCGGAGGGCCGGGTCGTGCCGGCCATGGATGGGTCGGGCCGCCCGGCCTGACCGGCACGGATCGGACTTCCGTTGAGCGGCGCCGCGCCGGAGCCGGAGCCCGCGCGCGCGAAGTGGAACCGGCGCTACGGCGCGAGGCCCGCGCGGCCGCTTGCCGATCCGCCGGCCGAATGGTTGTGGGAGAACCGGTCGCTGGTGGCCGGCTCGCCGGGACGGCGCGCGCTCGACGTGGCCTGCGGTGCCGGCCGGAACGCCCTGTTCCTGGCCGGGCTCGGCTTCGAGGTCGATGCGGTCGACGTCTCGGATGTGGCCGTCGATCGTCTCCGCGCGGCGGTGCGGGAACGCTCGCTGTCGGTCGATGCCCGGCGACTCGATCTGGAGCGCGACCCGTTGCCGCGGTCCGACTACGACCTGATCGTGCAGATCGACTATCTGCAGCGGGATCTGTTCGGGTCGCTGCAGCGCGCCCTGGCGCCGGCCGGCGTCCTGGTCGTCGAGACCGTCACGCGCGCCCACGTGGAGCAACTCGGCCGGCGCTTCGATCTGCGCTTCGTGCTCGAGCCGGGCGAGCTGCTCCGAGCGTTCCCCGAGCTGGAGGTGCTTCGCTACGAAGAGGGCGTCGCCGAGCGCTCGGGCCGGCCACGGGCGATGGCCAGCCTCGTGGCCCAACGGCCCAACGGCCCAACGGCCCGACGGGCCGTGAGGCTCAGAGGTCCATGCTGTTCGCCGTCCTGATCGGCGGCCGTCAGATCGAGCAGCTGGGGCGCGCGGGCATGTCGCCGGCGCCGGCGAGCACCGCGGCCCAGGTGCGCAACCCTCATTCGCATACCTGCGCCGGCGAGCGGCGCTGCCGGCCGAGTCCGCCCACGAGCAGGATTGAGTGCTCGGTGAACGAACTCCTCACATGGGCCGGGGGTCTCTGGGACCACGAGAGGAGTAACTATGAAGGGTGTCGGACGCGCGCTGTTCGTCGCGATTCTGCTGATGATCGCGGGCACGCTCAACATCATCTATGGGTTTGGGGCGATCGGTAACGCCCACTTCTTCGACAACACTCAGTACGTGTTCTCGAGCCTGCATACATGGGGCTGGATCACGGTGCTAATCGGCGTGATTCAGCTGATCGCCGGCTTTTCGCTCGTCGGCGGCGGCGCCTTCGGGCGCATCATCGGGATCGTCGGCGCCATTCTCGGCGCGTTCGAGTCATTGCTGTCGGTGGGCGGAACGCATCCGTGGTGGTCACTGGCCATCTTCGCGCTCTGCCTGTACATCCTGCACGGGCTGATCGTCTACGGGGAGCCCGCGGACGCCTGACCCGAGGCCGTGGGAGCCTGGTGATCCATCCAGGCTCCCACGCCGCTCGCCCGTCCCCGATAAGGTCCGCGGGGATGCACCCGTTTCGTGCCGCCGTGGAGGCCCGCGATCACGAGCGCCTGATGGCGCTGTTCGCGGACGACGTCGTGTTCCGGAGTCCCGTCGTATTCCGTTCGTATCGTGGTCGCGACACCTTGGCGGCGATCCTGTCCGCGGTGATGCGCGTGTTCGAGGACTTCCGCTACGTGCGCGAGATCGGCGCTGCGGGCGACTCCGACCACGCGCTCGTATTCCGCGCCCGGGTCGGGGACCGCGAGCTCGAGGGCTGCGACTTCCTGCACACGGATGAGGACGGGCTGATCGACGAGCTATGCGTGATGGTGCGGCCGCTCTCGGGCGCGCTGGCGCTCGCCGAAGCGATGAAGGCCGAGCTCGAGGCCGCACAGGCCGACGGCGGATAATCCGCTGCGCAGCCGCCCAGCGCCGCCCGAGCGCCGCCACGAGCCCGAGCGCGACGCCCAGGCGCAGCCGTCTCAACATGGGCAGGGAGTGTGTCGGCAGTGGGCCGGCGAGCTACCCGCCCAGCCGGGCGGCAAACTGTCGGCGCGATGACCGAGTCCATCGAGCGAGTGCAGTGTGCCGTCGGACTCCCCAATGTCGGTGAGTACGGAGATCCACGGCTGCTGGTCGAGCTCGCCGGGCTGGCCGAGCAGGCGGGGTGGGGAGGGGTGTTCGTGTGGGACCACATCGCCTACCGCGAGTCGGGCTGGCCGGTGGCGGATCCGTACGTCACGGTGGCGGCGATTGCCGCGGCGACTCGGCAGGTGCGCATCGGCGTGATGGTCACGGCGCTGGCGCGGCGGCGGCCGTGGAAGTTCGCGCGCGAGACCGCGTCGCTGGATCTCCTCTCGGGAGGCCGATTGGTGGTGGGGGTCGGGCTCGGCTCGCAGCCCCAGCACGAGTTCGCGTACTTCGGCGAGGACCCCGATCCCCGGGTCAGGGCGGAGCGGCTCGACGAGGGCCTGGAGATCGTGGCCGGGCTGTGGAGCGGGGAGCCGTTCGCGTACAGCGGACGCCACTATTCGGTGCGCGAGACGGTGTTCGTGCCCCGCCCGCTCCAGCGGCCCCGGGTCCCGATCTGGGTCGCCGGCCGCTGGCCCGCTCGGCGCCCCTTCCGCCGCGCCGCCCGGTTCGACGGGATGTTCCCCACCTTCGAGGGCGTCGGCCACGCCGAGCTCCCTGCACCTGAGCAGTTGCGGGCGGCGGTCGACTTCGCCCAGTCGCATCGGGGCGCCGCAGTGGCGCCGTTCGCGGTCGTGCTCGAGGGGCAGTCCGACGGACGCGACACGGAGTTGGTTGCCCGCTACGTCGAGGCGGGCATGACGTGGTGGATCGAGAAGCTCGGCTGGTTCCGGGGATCGGTCGAGCTCAACCGGCGGCGGATCGAGCGCGGGCCGCCGACGGCCCTTTAGGCTGGCGTCCTGTGCTCGAGCTCGATACGCCTCACGGCCCCGCGCGGGCCCACCTGCGCCCGGCTGACCGGCCGCAGGCGGCCCTGCTCCTCGGCCACGGCGCCGGCGGCGGCGTCAGGGCGCCCGATCTCGTGGCGGTCGCGGACGCCGCCGTGGCACTCGGCATCAGCGTCGGCCTGGTCGAGCAGCCCTACCGAGTGGCCGGCCGACGCTCGCCGGCGCCGGCGCGGCAGCTCGACGCTGCCTGGACGTCGGTCGCGGCGCAGTTGCTGGCTGACCCGCTGGCCGGTCTGCCCCTGATCGCCGGCGGTCGCTCCGCGGGCGCTCGCGTGGCCTGTCGCACCGCGGACGCCGTCGGCGCAGTGGCCGTGCTGTGCCTGGCGTTTCCGCTGCACCCGCCCGGCAAGGCAGCCGACCCGGCCAAGAGCCGGCTGCCCGAGCTGGAGGCCGTCGGCGTCCCGGTGCTCGTCGTTCAGGGCGACAGCGACCCGTTCGGGATGCCGCCCGAGGGGGCGGACCGCACGGTCGTCCGGGTGCCGGGCAATCACGCGCTCAGGAGCGGGGCGGCGGTGGCGCAGGCGGTGACGCCCTGGCTTGCGCGATGGACCGGCAGCCGCACCGTGACACGCGGAGCGTGATGGCGCGGCTGCCGATGAGGGCGCTCAGCTCGTGGCGAGCGCCTTCTGCTTGATCTGGTCGAACTCGGCCTGGGTGATCGTGCCGTTGTCGAGCAGCGTCTTGGCCTGGGCGATCTGCTCGGCCGGCTCGCTCTTCTTGGCGACCGTCTGGACGTACTGATCGAACTGGGACTGGGCCGCCTGCTGCTGCTTGACGCTGCGCTCGGCCATGCCCTTGTGCTCGGCGATCAGGTAGACGAACACGCCGAGGTACGGCAGCAGGATCACGAAGATGAACCACAGGACCTTCATGCCACCGCCGATGTCATGGCGGCGGAACAGGTCGGCGAAGATCGTGATCAGCAGCCAGAACCAGATCACGAAGGCGAAAAAGACCAGAATCGTTCCTACAGCGTCGAGGAACGGGTAACTGCTTGCGAGAATGCTCAACGGTCGTCCTTGCTGGTTGGTGGGCGGGCGGGCAGTTACCGGAGCCGGGGCGGAACGACGCGCAACGGGCGGACGGCGTGGTACCCGAAGGCCCCGCTCGCCGCTGCCCCTGCGTGCCGCCTTCAACCCCGAGCGCTCGTGATCGGCTCATGCCGGTCCGCTCGTTGATGGTTCTTCTAGGTTGGCGCTGACCCAGACTCCCGGCAACGGTGTACGCACGAGTCTCGCGCTCGTGCAGGCATCCCCTGGTCACAGCGCGATCACACGGCCCGGAATACGTCCGGATCAGTAGTAGTCCTCCACCGTGATCGCCCAGCGCGCGGTGTCAGAGCCCGGGGTGACGGTGAGCTGGTAGACGCCGCGGCCGGTCGACAGCACCTTCGTCTGGCTGCTGCCCTCGCCGAGGTCGAACGACCCGGGGTTCGCGCCGCCGCTCAGATTCGCCACCTGAGCATTCGGCCCCGAGCAGATGAAGATCAGCGTGCACGTGCCCTCGTAGGCCATGCTGTAGCGCACCCGCCACTGGCGGCCGCGAATGCGGAACGGGACCGAGCTCCCGCCCGCGTCGGCGGCGAACGAGGTCAGCGGCCGCCAGCGCGGCGCCTCGGCGACCGACACCTCGACCGTGGAGCGTCGTGGGACGACCGCCCCCGCGTTCGGCATCTGGTGCGCGACGACCCCGGTGGGGACTCCGGCCGCCGGCACCTGGACGACGCCGACCCGCAGCCCGAGCCCGGTCAGCCGGGCCTGAGCGGCGGATGACGCCTCGCCGATCACCCGGGGCACGGTCACCGGCGCCGGGCCCGCGCTGAGGACAGCCAGAACCGTGGCGCCGCCGTCGACCCGCGTGCCGGGCGCCGGGCTCTGGGCGACCGCGATACCCCGGGGCGCGGCGCTGAAGCGGGTGCCGAAGGTCGCGTGCAGGTCGGGTCCACGCAGCGTTGCGGTGATCCGCGACCGGCCCAGGCCGCGCAGGTCGGGGACGGTCACGCGGTTGCCGGCCGCGATCAGGATCGCGCCCGCGACGATGGCGGCGAGCAGCAACAGGACGCCGACGCCGGCCGCTCGGCGACGCCGGCGCGCGGTCAGGTTCACGTCGTGGCGCGGGGCCATCGGTGCTCGCACGCGTGTGGCGGCGGTCGCATCGGGCGAGGCGACGCGTGTGGCGGCGGTCGCATCGGGCGAGGCGACGCGTGTGGCGGCGGTCGCTTCGGACGGGGCGATGCGGGTGGCCGCCGTTCCGTCGGGCGCGGCGGCGCGGGTGGCGGCGGTGCGCTCGGCGGGAGGTGTCAGGGTCGCTGTCGTTCCCGCCGCGCGCGTGGCGAGGGCCGGGACCGGCGCTGTGGGCTCGCGCCGGGGACCCGACACGGGCTGCCGGGCCGCGGCGAGCGCATCCGCCATCTCCGCCCCGTCCGCGTAGCGAGCGTCCGGGTCCTTGGCCAGCGCCCGGTCGACGATCGCGACGAGCGCCGCGGGCGTCTCGGGCGGCAGCGGGGGCGGCGGGTCGTGCAGATGGCGCAGGGCCAGCTCGACCGCGGACTTCTCCCCGAACGGCGGCTGCCCGGAGAGCATCTCGTACAGCACGATGCCGATCGCGTACACGTCGGTGGCTGGGCTCGTGGGGCGGCCGCGCGCCTGCTCGGGCGCCATGTAGCGCGGGGTGCCGACGATCGTCGCCGCGCCTCCGTCGGTGCTGCCCTCGGCCAGCCTGGCCACGCCGAAGTCGGCGACCTTGACCCGGCCGTCGGCCGAGATCAACACGTTCGCCGGCTTGATGTCGCGATGAACGACGCGTTGAGCGTGGGCCGGAGTCAGCGCACGACAGAGCTGCTCCGCGATCTCGCGCGCCTGCCGGGCCGGGATCCGCCCGCGGCGCAGACGGGCCGCGAGGCTCTCCCCATCGACGAGCTCGGCCACGTAATAGAGACCCTCGTCGGCATGCCCGACGTCGAAGATCTGGACGATGCCCGGGTCGTGGACTCGGGCCAGCAGCTGGGCTTCGCGCTCGAAGCTGCGCACCCAGACCGGATCCTCCGCCCACCACGGCTTGATCACCTTGACCGCCACGGGCCGGGCCAGGCGACGGTCGAGGCCGCTGTAGACGCGTCCGAACGTCCCCTCGCCGATCACGGCGAGGAGCTCATAGCGCCCGTCCAGGGCACGACCGGACAGATCTGGTGCTCGTGGCATAAGGGGATCGCTGGGTCGATCCAGACGTCGATCCGACCACACATGATCGCGAATGGCCCGCGTGTCCTCGGTTAAGGCGACTCGGCGGCTAGATCGAGGCCGCTGCGGGTAGGACACCTCCATGGCTGAGGTGACACTGAACTGGGCCAGCGCTGAGGTGGAGGACGGCAAGCTGACGGTCGATCTCGACGGCGAGATCCCCGAGGGCTGGAGGGACAGCTTCGAGACCACCGTGAGGCTGCTCGGACACGGGGATTGGGGCAAGGTGCGGGTCAAGAAGCAGGCCGTGCGCGTGAGCGAGGTGGTCCCGGGCAGCGAGGAGAAGCTGCGCCACCACCTCGAGAGCGTCGTCGCGCAGGCCAACGCCGACCATCGCGAGCCGGAGTCCGGCGGCGTCGAGGAGAACGGGGCGCTCGAGTCCTCGGAGCCCTCGGGCCCGGACGGTCCCGACGCGGAGATGGCCGAGCGCTTCCGCTCCTTCGCGGAGCCCGAGCACCAGAGCTCGTAGACGGCACGACGGGCGGCCGATCGGGCACCGTGTACGTTCGTGTCCGTGAACGTCCGCGCCGCCACGTGTATCGCCATAGCCGGCCTGGCGGCCACGGCCCTCGCCGTGGCCGGCGTTGCCACGGCGGCGACCAAGCAGGCCCGCGGCCTGCACGACGCTCGCTACTGCGAGATCCTCGAGCGCAAGGGTTCGCGCCCCCACGCGCGGGCCGTCGTGTGGAACACGATCGGCCTCGGCACGTGCTCCGCCTCGTGGTGGAGGAGCCTCGGCGCCGCATCGCTGGCGCAGGAGCTCGGTGACACCGCCGTGGTCCTGAACGGACCGCGCCACTTCCTCATGGACACGGCGACGGCCGTGACCGGTCCCGTCCGCGACTTCCACGGCCAGCGGTTGACGATGGTCGCCGGCATCGCGATCCGCACCGCCGCCGATCTCTCCCAGCTGCCGTACATCGATCGGACGATCACCCGCACCAACACGTGGAAGTGGAACCGGGGGCGCACGGTGTTCGAGCTCGTCGCTCCCGGCGGCGACACCTACGTGATGCAGAGCTCGCCGCCCAGATCGGCCTCTGATCACGGCGGCGCCGTCGGGGGACCAGGCGGACCAGATACGGTCCGCCGATGGCGACCACCACCGCTCTCCGGGTCGTGACGGCAACGCGCTACGTGACGCCGCTGCGCGAGGGCGGGTCGCTGCCCGGCCTGGTCGAGGCTGACGACGACGGCCTCTACGTGACCAAGTTCCGCGGCGCCGGACAGGGGCGGCAGGCGCTGGTCGCCGAGGTGATCGTCGGGGAGCTGGCCCGGCGCCTCGGGCTGCTCGTGCCCGAGCTGGTGACCGTGGAGATCGACCCCGCGCTCGGCGCTGCCGAACCCGATCCTGAGATCCAGGAGCTGATCGCCGCCAGCCCGGGCACGAACCTCGGCGTCGACTTCCTCCCGGCAGCGCTCCCGTACACGCCGGCCGGCACGTGGGTACCCGATCCCGGCCTGGCCGCCGACATCGTCTGGCTCGATGCGTTCACCACCAACGTCGACCGCACCGCGCGCAACCCCAATCTGCTGCTCTGGCACGGCCGGCTGTGGCTGATCGATCACGGCGCCGCGCTGTATCTGCAGCACGGTGGCCTGGTTGCCTCCGAGCACGCCGGCCGATCGTTTCCGTTGATCGCCGAGCACGTGTTGCTGCCGCGGGCCGCCTCGATCCTCGAGGCCGCGGAGCGGCTGGCGCCGCGCGTGACCCCGGACCTGCTGCGCCAGGTCGTCTCGCTCGTCCCCGACGACTGGCTCGCCGGGGATACCGGCGAGGAGTACGTCGCGTACCTGTCGCTGCGCCTCGAGGGCGGCGCGTTCGCGGAGGAGGCCGAGCGTGCCCGCGCCGGCGCGTAGCCCGTTCGCCTACGCGATCATCCGCGTCGTGCCGCGGATCGAGCGCGGCGAGCGGTTCAACGCCGGCGTGGTCCTGTACTGCCGTCGGCGCGATTTTCTCGGCGCTCGGGTCGCACTCGACGAGCGGCGGCTGGCGGCGCTGGACCCGGATGCCTCCGCCGAGGATGTGCGCGCGCATCTGGATGCGGTTGTGCGGGTGGCGGGCGGCGACCGTGGGGCCGGGCCGATCGCGTCCATGCACCAATCGGAGCGGTTCGGTTGGCTGGTCGCTCCATCGAGCACGATGATCCAGTCCTCGGAGGTGCACACGGGTCTGTGCGAGGACCCGGCCCAGACGCTCGACAGCTTGTTCGCGGAGCTGGTGCTGACGCCCGCCGCGCGCTGAGTCGCGTCTACACGCGGTGCGGTAGCGCCGGCGGCCGCGGCGCGTCCGACCGCAGCGCCGGCGGCCGCGGCGGGTCCGACGGCAGCGCCGGTTGCCGCAGCGCGAGGTCGATCAGTGCGCCGCTCATGCGCGGGACCACGAGCACGTAGCCGTGTGGTCCGGGCGCGATCGTCTCGGTGGCGGCGCGCCCGTGCCAGGCGCCGTCGTGCCCGAGCCGCTGGCCGTTCAGGGTCACGCCCCAGCGCGCCGCCGCGGACGCCGCGAGCAGACGCTGCACACGCGCAGACCCGCTGGCTGGGAGCGCGAGCTGCACCCGCACGCTGCGGTTGCCCTTGTTGAGCAGCAGGACGCGGAGCGTGCCGCCGCGTACGCGGACCGCCCACACCTTCAGATGCGCGGCCTGGGGCTCGTGCACGCTCACGGGCACGAGCTGGGCGCCGGGACCGAGCGTGCGCGCGAACAGGATCAGGCCGTACAGCAGCGGGCGCGCGATGAACCCGTTCCGGGACAGCGCGAAGGCGGCATTGATCGTGTTCGCCCGCACGTGCACGTTCACCCCGTCGACGCCGGCGCTGAGCAACTCGAACAGCGCATCCGGCGCCCAGAGTGCGGTCGCGAACGTGTCGCTGACGCCCGGGCGCCCGCCGCAGGTGACCGAGTTCAGCTCCGTCAGCCGGAACGGAAGGTCGGCGCGGTGGGCCAGCGCAATCGCCGGCGCGAGCGTGTCGGCGATGCCCGCCGAGGCCGGCTCGCCGAGCACCCGGGCGATCGTGGGGTACGCCCGGGAGGCGCGGGTCGCGCACGCCGAGAGCGGGTAGCGGTGCGCGCTGACGGTGCTGAGCCCGGGATGGGAGCTGTCGATCAGGCCCGAGATCCAATTCACGTCGAGGGCGGGGTTGGCGACCGCCGGGCCGATCAGCGGGACGTGCGGCGCGACCTGCGCCAGTGCCGTGGAGTAGGCGCGGAACACCTGCGCGTAGCTGTCGGCCGTGAGACCCGTCGGGAGCAGCGTCGCACCGAGCGTCGTGCGGGAGACGGTGGCGAGCCAGAACCAGCGGCTGTAGATGTCCGGCTCATTGCCGATCTCAAACGCGGCGATGCTCCCGCGGGGCATCACGCGCTCCGCCGCCTGGGCCCACTCGGCGGCGCGGATCGGTGAGCCGGTGACCAGGTTGAGGTCGAGGATCAGCCGGACGCCGAGGCGCCGGACGAGCTCCGCGGTCGGATTCAGCCACGCCGGCGTCAGCTTGAAGACCCAGTGCGGCATGTTCCTGGCCATCGGGTCCCAGAAGGTGTGGTCGGCCGAATCGCCGCCGATCCGGACGCTGAGCGGCCCATTGCCCTGGGCATGGATCAGCGCCAGCGCCCGCTCGAACAGCCGCACGTGCCGGTAGAACAGCGGCAGTGCCCAATACTCCGTGGACACGCCCAGATACGACTCCGGAACGGTCAGCGCGCCCCGCGCGGACGCCACCGACGCGGTCGCGGCCAGCGGCGGCAGACTCGGCGCCGGCGGTCGCGCCCGGTGCGCCGCCGCGCGCCCGGCCCGCGCCGCCGCCCGGGTGGCGCCGTCGTGGCTGGGCAGGGGGGTGAGTCCGAACGCGACCGCGACCACCAGCGCCAGGGCGCTGAGCACGACGAGCTTTCTGCGAGTACGCGGCCGAGACATCGGAGTCAGGGTAAGTCACCCCTTGCTGGGGTCCACCAGAAGATCGGCGGGCCATAACAGGTCTTAACCCATCCTGCGGACGGCGAACATCTACTGCCGGCGACGCCAGCGCCGCCCGGGCGCGACCGCCCGTATGCTACTCAGCGCCAGCGGGCGCGCTCAGCCTCGGCGCGGCGCCGGTCGGCGCCGCCGGTCCGGAACAGGCCGGTCACCCAGGAGGCGGAGGTCCGCTGCGTGCGGCGCGGCTGGGACTGGATGCTCGTGTGGCGGGGGGCGGAGGTGGGCCCGGCATAGACGGGCGTGGGGTGTCTGGTCATGGCCACCACTACATCGACCGGCCCGCAGCTTCGGCTAAGCCAAGTGGAGGAGATGATGAAGAGTGTCCTGAGAGAGCTCTCACCGGCCCCGGGGGGCAGGTGGTGGAGCGTGTCGAGCTCGAATCGCAGCTGAGTAAACTGCTCGCAAAGGAAGGGGAAGCAGCTATGGATCGCAAGTGGTGGACCCTCGTCACCGTCTGCGTCGGCACGTTCATGTTGCTGCTCGACGTCACGATTGTGAACGTCGCGCTGCCGAAGATCCAGGCCGGCCTGGGCTCGAGCTTCACCGACCTGCAATGGGTCATCGACGCTTACGCACTGACGCTGGCCGCGCTGCTCCTGACCTCCGGGTCGCTGGCCGACCTGCTCGGGCGCCGGCGCATCTTCGCGATCGGGATCGTCGTCTTCTCGGCCGCCTCGCTGCTCTGCGGCACCGCGCAATCGCCGTTGATGCTCAACATCTCCCGCGCCGTGCAGGGAATCGGCGGCGCGATGATGTTTGCGACCTCGCTGGCGCTGCTCGGCCACGCCTATCGCGGCCGCGACCGTGGCGTCGCGTTCGGCGTCTGGGGGGCGGTCACCGGGGCCGCGGTCTCGATCGGGCCGTTGATCGGCGGCGCGCTGACCGACGCGCTGAGCTGGCGCTGGATCTTCCTCGTCAACGTCCCCATCGGCGTGCTGGCGCTCGTGCTGACCCTGACCAGGGTGGAGGAGTCACGCGACCCGCAGGGAGCGCGGCTCGACATCCCCGGCTTCATCACCTTCACCGGTGCGCTCGGTACGGGGGTGTTCGCGCTGATCGAGTCGAGCCGCAAGGGGTGGGGCAGCTCCGTCGTCGTTGGGTGCCTGATCGCCAGCGTCGTCCTGCTCCTCGTGTTCGTGCTCGTCGAGTGGCGCCAGCAGGCGCCGATGTTCGACCTCGGGCTGCTGCGCCGGCCCGCCTTCGACGGCGCGTCGCTGGTCGCGTTCGCGCTCTCGGCCTCGATCTTCGCGATGTTCCTGTACCTCACGCTCTACCTCCAGAACATCCTCGGTTTCTCGCCGCTCGGCGCCGGCCTGCGCCTGCTGACGCTGTCGGCGGCGATCCTGGTCACCTCGGCGATCGCCGGCCGGCTCACCACGGTGGTGCCGGTCCGGCTGCTTATGGGGGCCGGTCTCGCCCTGGTCGGCGTGAGCCTGCTGCTGATGCGCGGCCTGACCGTGAGCTCGGGTTGGACACACCTGCTGCCCGGGTTCATCGTCGGCGGCATCGGCGTCGGGCTGATCAACCCGCCGCTGGCCTCGACCGCAATCGCCGTCGTCCCGCCCCGCCAGGCCGGCATGGGATCAGGGATCAACAGCACCTTCCGTCAGGTCGGGATCGCGACCGGCATCGCCGCGCTGGGCACGATCTTCACCAGCTCCGTCCGCTCGCATGTGACCTCGGGCCTGAGCGCATTGCACAGCGGCGGCGCCAACACGATCGCGACGGCGATCGCGAATGGTCAGGCCAAGGAGGCGATCGCGCGCGTTCCGGCTCAGGCTCGGGCCGGCGTCGGCGAGGTGGCACGGGCGAGCTTCGTCGCCGGCCTCAACGAGATCTTCCTCGTGGCCGCGATCGTCGCCCTGGCCGGATCGGTGGCCGCGCTGGTGCTGATCCGCACGCGCGACTTCGTGTCCCAGACCGAGGCGCAGCCCGAGGCCGAGGCGGTCCAGGGGGCGGAGGCCGTGCAAGCCTGAGGCCGGCCGCGGCCAGCGGCGGGGCGGCGTCTCAGTCGCCGGCTTCGACCTCGCGCAGCCGGTGCGTGTCGGTGTCGTAGACGAAGCCGCGGATCACCTCCCGGTAGGGCACGAACGCCGAACGCCGGACGCGCAGGACCGATTGGCGCACGTCCGCGTCGAGGTCGGTGAACGACTCGATCGCGAACGCTGGCGCGACCCCCGTCGCCTCCTGCAGCTCGGCCCGGAAGCCGTCGTCGGTGAGCGTCTGCATGCCGCAGTCGGTGTGGTGGATCAGCATCACCTCGCGCGTGCCCAGGCGGCGCTGAGACACCGCCAGCGAGCGGATCACGTCGTCTGTGATCACGCCGCCGGCGTTGCGCAACACGTGCGCCTCGCCGTCCTTCAGGCCGAGCGCCGCGAACACGTCCAACCGTGAGTCCATGCACGTGACCACCGCCAGCCGCCGGCTCGGGCGCACGTCGAGGTGCTGCGCCGGCAGCGAGCCTGCGAACGCCCGGTTGTTGCTCAGCAACTCATCGATCGCGCCCACGCCCGGCACCCTAACCCGTGGAGCGCGGCAGCGTGACCGCGGGGGCGGGTGACTACGCCGCGGTGGCGGCGGGCACATCGTTCAGCAGCCGCTCGTCGAACGCGAAGCCGGCCTCGAGTGCGCGTCGTACCGGACACGTGTCGGCGACCCGCCGGAGCCGCTCGGTCTGATCGGGCGTGAGGTCGTCGGGCAGGTGGACGGTGACCTCGGCGCGCCGGGGGGTCGCGTCGGCGTCGTAGCTGACGTCGACGCGGATGTCACCGAGCTGCCAGTCGCGGCGCTGGGCGTAGAGCACGATCATGGTCGAGACGCAGGAGGCGACCGCCGCCGCGAGCAGCTCGTGCGGCGCCGGGCCGGTGTCCGCTCCCCCCAGGTCCTCGGGTTCGTCGGTGATGATCATGTGGCGCCCGTTGACGTCGATCTCGTGTTGGAGGGTGCCGTTGATCGGGCGGGCACTCGCGGTGAAGGTCATGGCCGATTCCTTTCCCCAAATACAACTGTACGCTTGTACGTACCACTGTAGCCCGAACCGCGCGCGCCCGATCGCTTTCCTGCCGCTCGCACGGCCGCGCCGGGGAGGCGCCTCCGGCGCCTCAGGCGGCCCAGGCGCTCAGGCGGCGACTTGGTCGCGCGCCAGCGACCGCAGCGCCGGCAGCAGCTCGCGCGCGGCCCAGGCGATGAACTGCTCCTGGCGCTCGGCGCCGATCTGCACGATCGCGATCTCGTCGAAGCCCGCGTCCAGATACGGCTTGAACTGCTCCACGTGCTCCTCCACGTCCGGACCGCAGGAGAGCTGCTCCGCGACCTGCTCGGGGGTCACGAACTGAGTCGCGCCCTCGAATGCGTCCGGGTTGGGCAGGTCCGCGTTGACCTTCCAGCCAAGCCCGAACCACCGGAACTGCTCGTGTGCGCGCGTGATCGCCGCCTCGCGGTCGGTGTCGTAGGCGATCGCGATCTGGCCCACCCGCGGCTTGCCGGCACCGCCGGCGTCGTCGAACATCTCGCCCAGCTCGCGCTTGGGCTCGACGGCGACCATCAGGTCGGCCTTGCGCCCGGCCAGCCGGCAGGAGTCGGGGCCGGAGACGGCGATGCCGATCGGCACTCGCTCGTCGGGCAGGTCCCACAGCTTGGCCGTCTCGACGTCGAAGTAGCGACCGCGATAGTTGACGGTGCCGTCGCCCGCGAACAGCTCGGTGATGATGTCGGTCGCCTCGGCCAGCATCGCGTGGCGCGCGCCGGCCGAGGGCCAGCGCTGGCCGACCACGTGCTCGTTGAGGTTCTCGCCCGCCCCGAGGCCCAGGCGGAACCGGTTCCGGGACAGGATCTGGACCGTCGCGGCCTTCTGGGCCACGATTGCCGGGTGGTACCTGAGTGTCGGGCAGGTGACGTAGCTCATCAGGCCGATGCGCTCGGTCGCCTGGGCGGCGGCGCCGAGGATCGACCAGGCATAGCCGGAGTGGCCCTGCGTTGCCAGCCAGGGCTGGAAGTGATCGCTGATCACCGAGAAATCGAAGCCGGCCTGCTCGGCCTGCTGGACGTCGCGGACGAGCTGATCCGGCCTCGCCTGCTCGCACATCATGGTGTATCCGAAAGAGGTCATGCCGGGCAGCTACCCAGCGCCGCGCCGGCCTAAGCGATCCGGGCGCGGGCGGCCATCGGCGCGGCTCTACCGTGTCGCCGGGAGGACGTCGAGCGCGAGATCACGTACCGTGCGCGTAGCTACGGTGTTGTTACACATCTGAGCCGATCTGGAAGTCGCTGATCCGGATCAGGACGGTCGCGTCCGCGGCGACGTGCCCGTCTTCCTGCCGGCCGATCCCGCCATCCCGGCGCCGGGGATCGCCGCGGAGGCCACGATCCACCCGCCGCACGGAGGAGCCGCCCCCCTCGCACGGGCCTGAACCGGTGGGGGTGCTGGCACCACCACCAGAGGCCAGCAGACACACTTTGCGCTCCGCCGCCTAGCGCGGGAGACTTCAGGGCAGTGGCACACCGCCGGCCAGGTGCTGCAGGGCCCATGCGATGACCAACGACCTCGCGCGTTGGCAGTTCGCCATCACGAGCATCTACCACTTCCTGTTCGTGCCGGTGACGATCGGGCTGGCGTTCCTGGTGGCGATCCTGCAGACCGCCTGGTACCGGACCGACAATCCCGAGTACAAGCGGATGACGCGCTTCTTCGGGACGTTGCTGCTGATCAACGTGGCGGTGGGCGTGGTGACCGGGCTGGTTCAGGAGTTCGAGTTCGGGATGAACTGGTCCACGTACTCGCGCTTCGTGGGCGGGATATTCGGGGCTCCGCTGGCGATGGAGGGGCTGGCCGCCTTCTTCCTGGAGTCGACGTTCCTGGGGCTGTGGCTGTTCGGCTGGAACCGGCTCCCCAAGCGCGTGCACCTGGCGACGATCTGGGCGGTGGCGATCGGGTCGATGCTGTCGGCGCTGTTCATCCTGATCGCGAACTCATGGATGCAGCACCCCGTCGGCTACAAGCTGGGCAGCGCCGGTCAGCCGGTGCTGAACAACGTGTGGGCCCTGTTCGTGAACCCGACGTTCCTGTGGGGATACGCGCATGTGATCCTCGCCTCGCTGATCACCGGCTGCCTCGTGATGCTGGCCGTGTCGGCGTGGTATCTGCGCAAGGCGCAGCACGTCGAGGCCTTCGGTCACACGGCGAGGGTCGCGCTGATCGTGCTGATCCCCACGATCGTGATCCAGCTGTCGGTCGGCAACCAGCTCGGGGTGATCGAGAACAAGTACCAGCCGATGAAGATCGCCGCCGCGGAGGCGCAATGGAGCAGTTGTAAGCCGTGCTCCTTCTCGATGGCCCAGATCGGGGGCGGCGCCAACGATCAGACGCCGACCGAGATCATCGCGATCCCGCATCTGCTGTCGGTGCTGGCGACCGGCACCTGGAGCGGCCCGGTCACCGGCCTGAACCAGCTCCAGGCGCAGTACCAGAAGCAGTACGGCCCGGGCAACTACGTGCCCGACGTGTTCATCCAGTACTGGTCGATGCGGGTCATGGCCTACCTCGCCTCGCTGATCCTGCTGCTGGCGCTGTGGGGCGGCTGGCTCTTGTACCGCGGCAAGCTGCGCAGCTCCCGGCTGTTCCTTGCGGTGTCGGTGTGGGCGGTGTTCACGCCGTTCTTGATGAACACCGCCGGCTGGCTCTTGACCGAGAGCGGCCGGCAGCCGTGGATCGTCCAGGGATTGCAGAAGACCGTCAACGCGAACTCGCCGTCGGTCAGCGCCACCGAGATCTGGATCAGCCTGGTCGTGTTGGTGCTCGCCTACACCGTGCTCGGCGCCGCCGATCTCCTGCTGATGCTGCGCTACTCCCGCCGCGGCCTCGCCGCCGCCGACGCCGAGGAAGAGGCAGCCAAACCGACGTCCCAGACTCCCGTCCACGCCCTCACCTACTGACCGATGCAGCTCCACACGATCTGGTTCATCATCATCGCCGTCTTCTGGATCGGCTTCTTCGTCCTCGAGGGATTCGACTTCGGCGTCGGCATGCTGCACATGCTGATCGGCAAGGACGAGACCGGGCGACGGGTCGCGATCAACACGATCGGTCCCTGGTGGGACGGCAACGAGGTCTGGCTGATCGTCGCC
>Ga0208478_1000298_pt1 | contig 18340 bp, 19 predicted proteins | sample NGESurdeep072012_5_FD_184462 | JGI IMG/M metagenome (GOLD analysis project Ga0208478, IMG submission 184462) | Arctic peat soil microbial communities from Barrow, Alaska - NGEE Surface sample 415-2 deep-072012 (SPAdes) | ecosystem: Environmental > Terrestrial > Soil > Wetlands > Peat ...
GGGAGCTCGGCCGGCTGGGGCGTGCGGAGCGCCGGCCGCGGCGCGACGCGCGTCCCGCGGCGGCCGTCGGCGACGATGAGCCCGCGCGCGCGCAGGACCCGGTAGGCGGCGTTGACGGTCGCCGGGCTCGTGCCGAGCGCGGCCGCCAACGACCGCACGGTTGGGAGCGCGGCGCCTGGCTCGAGCCCGCCGTCGCGGATCGCCGCCTCCGCGCTGGCCGCGATCTCACGGGCCGTCGACCCAACGATCTGGTATTGTGCTAGTTCAAGCATCAGAACGTACTATAACAAACACACGTGACGAGAGGGGCGGCTTCTCACATGAAGCCTCGCGGAGACGTTGAACGGGACATGGAGACGAGGGGCGCCCCGGTGACCGACGCCCGGCCGGCGCCGGCGCCGATCGAGCGCACGGCCCGCTCGACCATGCACCGCCGCGCCGGCCGCGGCAGCTATGACCGCGCCGTGATCGAGGCGATCCTCGACGAGGGCCTGGTCGGGCACGTGGGGATCTGCGACGCGGACGGTCAGCCGTACGTGATCCCGGTCATCTACGCGCGCTCGGGGGATCAGATCCTGCTGCACGGCAGTCCGCTCAGCCGGCTGCTGACCGAGCTCTCATCCGGCGTCCGCGCCTGCTTCACCGTGACCCTGCTCGACGGCATCGTGATGGCCCGCTCGGCCTTCCACCACTCCGTCAACTTCCGCTCCGTCGTCGTGCTCGGCGAGGCCCGTCTCGTCACGGGCGAGCGCGAGCGGCACGAGGCGCTCCGAGCGATCGTCGAGCACGTCGCCGCCGGGCGCTCCGACGACGCCCGCGGCCCCAGTGCGCAGGAGCTGGCCGCGACCGAGGTCGTCGCGATGCCGCTGAGAGAGGCCTCGGCCAAGATCCGCACCGGCCCGCCCGCCGACGCGGCCGAGGACCAGGCGCTGCCCGTGTGGGCGGGCGTGATCCCGCTCGAGCTCCACGCCGGCGCGCCGATCAACGACCCGCTCTGCGGGCTTGCCCCGCCGGCCTACGCCGAGCGCTACAGCCGCCATGTTCTCACCCGATCTCCATAGGCTGATGGCCGCCGCGCGGCCGCTGCAGACCGCCTCGCCCACATCGTGACTGCGCGCGGCCACGACCACGCTCCTCGCCGCCTTCTGCGCCGGCTCGTGGCGCCGCGCCTTGAGACGGTCCATGCGCCGGTGCACGGTGCGGTCACGATCCGGTACGCGTTCCCCGACGACGAGGCCGGCCTTGCCCGGCTCGCGGTGCTCGACAGCGCCGCCGCGCCGAGGCCGCCGCTGATCGTCGCCGAGGTCGACAGCGAGCTGCGGGCGGCGTTGTCGCTGGCGGACGGGGCGGTGATCGCGGACCCATTCAGGCCCGCCGCGGCGCTGCTCGACCTGCCCGCGGCGAGGGTCGCCCAGCTCGTGGCCGCGGAGCAGGTCTACGGTGAGCGCCGCTCGGCACCGCCGTCGTGGCGGGCGTGCGTCGTCCCCGAGGACGGGCCTCGGGACGTCCGCCCGGCCTGACGCTACGCTCAGAGATCGAGCGTATGCCTAAGTTCGAACTCGATGCCGCCTACAGCCCGGCCGCCGATCAACCGGCGGCGATCGAGTCGTTGGCGCAGGGGATCGGAGCCGGCGAGCAATTCCTGACCCTGCTCGGGGCAACCGGCACCGGCAAGACGATGACGATGGCGGCGACGATCGAGGCGGTGCAGAAGCCCGCCCTGGTCATCGCCCACAACAAGACGCTCGCGGCCCAGCTGTGCAACGAGTTCCGGGCCTACTTCCCGCGCAACGCGGTCGAGTACTTCGTCTCCTACTACGACTACTACCAGCCCGAGGCCTATGTCCCGAGCAAGGACCTGTACATCGAGAAGGACTCGGCGATCAACCAGGAGATCGACCGGCTGCGCCACTCGGCCACGGCGGCGCTGTTCGCGCGCCGCGACGTCCTCATCGTCGCCAGCGTGTCCTGTATCTACGGCCTGGGCTCGCCCGAGGTCTACGACGAGAACCTGCAGACTCTCCGCAAGGGCGAGTTCATCGACCGCGACGGCCTGCTACGCAAGCTCGTCTCGATCCAGTACACGCGCAACGACACCGCGCTAGGCCGCGGCACCTTCCGCGTGCGCGGCGAGACACTCGAGATCTTCCCTGCCTACGCCGAGACGGCGTTCCGGATCGTGCTGTTCGGCGATGAGGTCGAGCACCTGCAGCACTTCGACCCGATCACCGGCGAGGTGCTCGAGGATGACCTCGAGCACGTCGGCATCTGGCCCGCCTCCCACTACAACGTGCGTGAGGGCCAGATCGAGGACGCGGTGGGGGAGATCGGGCGCGAGCTGAACGAGCGCTGCGCCGAGCTCGACGCTCAGGGAAAGCTGCTCGAGTCCCACCGGCTGCGCCAGCGCACCCAGTACGACATGGAGATGCTGCGCGAGATGGGGTTCTGCTCCGGGATCGAGAACTACTCCCGGATCCTCGACGGGCGCCGGCCCGGGGACCGTCCCTACTGCCTGATCGACTACTTCCCCGACGACTTCGTCTGCTTCATCGACGAGTCCCACCAGACGGTGCCGCAGATCGGCGGCATGTACGAGGGCGACCGCTCGCGCAAGTCGACCCTCGTCGACTACGGCTTCCGGCTCCCGAGCGCGATGGACAACCGGCCCCAGAAGTTCCAGGAGTTCCTCTCGATCACGCCGCAGATGGTGTTCGTGTCGGCCACTCCGGGCGAGTACGAGCGCACCCATTCGCCGCGGATCGTGGAGCAGATCGTGCGGCCGACCGGGATCGTGGATCCGGAGATCGAGGTGCGCGAGACGCGCAACCAGATCGATGACCTGATGAACGAGGTCCGGGCGCGGGTCGATCGCAACGAGCGCACGCTGGTGACGACGCTGACCAAGAAGATGTCCGAGGATCTGACCGACTACCTGCTCGAGATGGGCTTCCGCGTCCGCTACCTGCATTCGGAGATCGACACGCTCGAGCGGATCCAGATCATCCGCGAGCTCAGGCTCGGGGAGTACGACGTGCTGGTCGGGGTCAACCTGTTGCGCGAGGGCCTCGACCTGCCCGAGGTGTCGCTGGTGGCGATCCTCGACGCCGACAAGGAGGGATTCCTGCGCGGCGAGACCTCACTGATCCAGACGATCGGGCGGGCGGCGCGCAACGTGGAGGGCAAGGTCGTGATGTATGCCGACAAGGAGACGGCGGCGATGCGGGCCGCGATCAGCGAGACCGACCGCCGGCGTGAGATCCAGCGCGCCCACAACATCGAGCACGGGATCACGCCGGAGACGATCGTCAAGGGGATCAGCGACATCGCCGAGTTCCTGCAGTCGGAGTCGAAAGTGCCCCGCTCTCGGCGCCGCCGCCGGCGCCCGGCCGGATCGATGGAGCCGGCCGAGATCGAGCGTACGATCGTGGAGCTGGAGGAGGAGATGCTGGCCGCCGCCGAGGACCTCAGGTTCGAGTACGCGGCCAAGCTCCGGGACGAGATCCGGGACCTCAAGCGCGAGCTCGACATCGCCCTGGCCGAGGGCCGGGCGCCCGCCGGCTGACGCCGCCCGGCCGCCCGCACTGGGTGAGTACCAGCGCCGCCAAGGTCCGCTAGCCTGCCCGGGCTGGAGCTCTGATCCTGATACGGAGGTAGTTCGCGTGGCCCTGGAACGTGAGAGCATCGAGAAGAGAGACTTTCCCATCGGTCGCCGCGGCTACGAACCTGACGCCGTCGACGCCCATCTGAGTCTCCTCGCCGATCAGGTCGACGAGCTCAAGCGCGCCTCGCGGCGCCGCTCGGAGACGCTCGCCACCTCGGCCTCCGAGCAGGTCCGCTCGATCGTCGAGGCCGCTGAGACGAGCGCCGCCGAGATCGAGCGTCAGGCCGAGGAGGACGCGCGGGAGATCCGGGGCGAGGCGAGTGCCGAGGCCCAGAGCACCCGCGAGCAGGCGACCGAGCAGGCCCGCGAGTACGTGGGCCGCGTCTCGGAGTCGACCGCCGTGATGCTGCAGCGGCTCGATGCGATGGAGAGCGAGCTCTCGGCGCTGGTGGAATCGCTGCGCACCGGCTCGAACCGCCTCAATGCCGACCTGCAGCTGCTCGAGGGGAATCTGAGCGAGCTCACCGACGCCGCCGCCACGCGCTCGCGCTTCGAGCCCGAGGAGCCGGCCGCGTCCCGAGCCCCCGCCGCGGCCGCGGCGGCTCTCGCGCCGGAGGCGTCGGTGGTCGTCGACGAGGTCGACCTGTACGAGGAGCAGGGCGTGGTCGAGGTGGAGCCGGAGATCTCGCATGTGGAGTCCGACGAGCCCGTCGCCGCCGCGGCGTCCGCCGCCGAGCCGGCCGCGGCGGGCGGTGACGACGACACCGAGGGCGCGCGCCTGATCGCGCTCAACATGGCGCTCAATGGCACCCCGCGCGATGAGACGGGCCGCTACCTGGCTGAGAACTTCAGCCTCGCCAACCCCAAGAGCCTGCTCGACGAGGTGTACGCCAGCGTCGACGGGTGAGGCAGCGTCGCGGCCGGCGGCCGGCGGCCGGCGGCCGGCGGGCGCGCCGCGCGCGCCCGGATGCGCGGTCCGATTCGCACACCGGAGTTCGCTCGGAGCGGCTTTTCGGGTCCCGTGAGACAGGGGAACGTCTGTTCGGTTCTCTAGAATCGATGTGAGTGGACCAACTCGTCGTCTCGGGCGCCCGGGAGCACAACCTCAAGGACATCACGGTCGCGATTCCGCGCGGGTCGCTGACCGTCATCACCGGCCTCTCGGGGTCCGGTAAGTCCTCGCTGGCGTTCGACACGATCTACGCCGAGGGCCAGCGCCGCTACGTCGAGTCGCTGTCGGCCTACGCGCGCCAGTTCCTGGGCCAGATGGACAAGCCCGACGTCGATTCGATCGAGGGGCTGTCGCCGGCGATCTCGATCGACCAGAAGACGACGTCGCGCAACCCGCGCTCGACCGTCGGCACGGTGACCGAGATCTACGACTACCTGCGGCTGCTGTGGGCCCGGGTCGGCCACCCGCACTGCCACATCTGCGGGCGCCCGATCGCCGGCCAGTCGGCGGAGCAGATCATCGACCAGGTGATGGAGCTGGCCGAGGGCAGCCGCTTCATGGTGCTGGCGCCGATCGTCCGCGGGCGCAAGGGCGAGTACGGCAAGCAGTTCGAGGAACTGCGGGCCGAGGGCTTCTCGCGCGTCAAGGTCGACGGCGAGCTGCGCCGGCTCGACGAGGACATCGTGCTCGACAAGAAGTACAAGCACGACATCGCGGTGGTCGTCGACCGCCTCGTCATGAAGCACGACCTGCGCAAGCGCCTGGCCGACTCGATCGAGACCGCGGTGGCGCTGGCCGACGGCCTGGTCGAGATCGAGCTGGTCGACGCCGGCCAGGAGCCGCGCACGCTCACCTTCTCGGAGAAGTTCGCCTGCCCGGTGCACGGCCCGAGCCTGGTCGAGCTCGAGCCGCGGATCTTCTCCTTCAACTCCCCGCACGGGGCATGCCCGCGGTGCACGGGCCTCGGGTCGCAGATGGAGATCGACCCCGAGCTGGTCGTGCCCGATCCGTCGCTGTCGATCGGCGAGGGGGCGATCGCGCCGTGGGCGGCGAGCGCGTCGAACTACTACGACCAGCTCGCGCAGGCGATCTCGGAGCGCTACGACGTCGATCTCGAGGTCCCGTGGGATAAGCTCCCCGAGGGCGCGCGCGACTTCTTCCTCTACGGCACCAACGGCGACCGGCTCCAGGTCTCCTACCGCAACCGGTTCGGGCGCCGGCGCTCGTACGCGACCCGGTTCGAGGGGATCGTCCCCGGACTCGAGCGCCGCTACCGCGAGACCGACTCCGACTTCTCACGCGAGAAGATCGAGGAGTACATGACGCTGCGGCCGTGCCCGGATTGCCGGGGCGCGCGGCTGCGCCCCGAGTCGCGCGCGGTGCTCGTGTCCGGCACCGCGATCCACGACTTCGCCGCTCTGTCGGCGCGCCGGGCGCTCGAGTGGGTGCGCGAGCTCGACCTCAGCGAGCACGACCGGCGGATCGCTCGGCTCGTGCTGAGGGAGATCGAGGAGCGGCTCCAGTTCCTCGACAACGTCGGCGTCGGCTACCTGTCGATGGAGCGGGCTGCGGCGACCCTGTCCGGCGGCGAGGCGCAGCGGATCCGGCTCGCGACGCAGATCGGCTCCTCGCTGGTGGGCGTGTTGTACATCCTCGATGAGCCCTCGATCGGCCTGCACCAGCGCGACAACGAGCGGCTGATCGGCACGCTCGAGCGCCTGCGCGATCTCGGCAACACGGTGCTCGTGGTCGAGCACGACGAGGGCACGATGCGCGCGGCCGATCATCTCGTCGACATGGGGCCCGGCGCGGGTGAGCACGGGGGCCACGTGGTCGCCGAGGGCACCGCGGCCGAGGTCGAGCGCGTGGCCGATTCGCTGACCGGCCAGTTCCTGGCCGGGACGCGCGTGATCGAGGTCCCGGAGCGCCGTCGTAAGCCGTCGGGCCATGTGACGATCGAAGGGGCCTCGCAGCACAACCTGCGCGCGATCAACGTCAAGATCCCGCTCGGCGTGTTCTGCTCGGTGACCGGCGTGTCGGGGTCGGGCAAGTCGACGCTCGTCAACGAGGTGCTCTACAAGGCGGTGTCCAACCGCCTGCACCGCTCGCACCAGCGCGCGGGTACGCACAAGCGGATCAGCGGGCTCGAGCAGCTCGACAAGATCATCTCGGTCGACCAGTCGCCGATCGGCCGCACGCCGCGCTCGAATCCGGCCACCTACATCGGGCTCTTCGACCAGATCCGGGATCTGTTCTCCAAGACCCAGGAGGCCCGGGCCCGCGGCTACAAGCCGGGCCGGTTCTCGTTCAATGTCAAGGGCGGCCGCTGCGAGGTGTGCCGCGGCGACGGCCAGATCAAGATCGAGATGCACTTCCTGCCCGACGTGTACGTGCCCTGCGAGCAGTGCCACGGCAAGCGCTACAACCGGGAGACGCTCGAGGTGCGGTTCAAGGGCAAGACGATCGCCGACGTGCTCGAGATGCCGATTGAGGAGGCGCTCGAGTTCTTCGCCCACATCCCCAAGATCCGCCGCCGCGTCGAGGCGCTGGGCGACGTCGGCCTCGGCTACATGCGCCTGGGCCAGCCGGCCACGACATTGTCGGGCGGCGAGGCGCAGCGGGTCAAGCTCGCGGCCGAGCTCTCCAAGGTCGCCACCGGGCAGACCCTGTACATCCTGGACGAGCCGACTACCGGCCTGCACTTCGCCGACATTCAGCGCCTGCTCGAGGTGCTGATGCGCCTGGTCGCGGCTGGCAACTCGGTCGTCGTGATCGAGCACAACCTCGACGTGATCAAGGTCTCCGACCGGGTCATCGACCTCGGCCCCGAGGGCGGCGAGGAGGGCGGTACGGTGATCGCGACGGGGACGCCGGAGGAGGTGGCGTCAGAGCCCGGCTCCTACACGGGGCGGTTCCTGGCCGACATCCTGCCCGTACGCGCGAAGGCGAAGCCCCGTGCACGGCGGCGACCGCGCGCCACCGCCGCGGCTCGGTGAGCGGTGCGCGCATCCCGCGCGATCCTCGGCCTCGCCGGCGCCGCCGTGCTCGCGGCGTGTGGGGCGGGCGTCGCGACCACGGCGGGAGCCGGCACCACGCGCCCCCCGCTGCGGGTCCTGGTCCTGACCCAGACCCGCGGCTACCGCCATGCGTCGATCCCGACCGCGCTGGCCGCGCTGCAGCGGATGGCCCGCTCAGACGGGCGCTATACGCTCGTGCCGCTGGCGAGCGCGGCGCAGCTCGGGACCTCGACCCTGCACAGGGCGGCAGCGGTCGTGTTCCTGCTCACCTCGGGCGAGCTGCCGCTGAGCGCCACCGGCAAGCAGGCGCTGAGCGCGTTCGTGCATGGCGGCGGCGCGCTGATCGGCTTTCACTCGGCCACCGACACGTTTCATCACTGGCCGGGCTACATCGGCATGATCGGCGGCGAGTTCAGCCACCACCCGCTGCCCTCGACACATCGGCTGATCGTCGAGGACCGCCGCAACGCCGCCACGCGGACGCTGCCGGCGAGCTTCCGGATCCACGAGGAGTTCTACGTCTTCACCCACGATCCGCGGCGGACCTCGCACGTGCTCGTCCGTCTCGACACCGGACCCGGCGGGCCCGACCGTCCGCTCGCGTGGTGCCGGCGCGTCGGCCACGGCCGGGTCTTCTACGACGCGCTCGGTCACTTCCCGCAGACGTGGCAGGATGCCCGCCTCCTCGCGCTCGCGGCCGGCGGGATCGACTGGGCGCTCGGGCTCGGGCCCGCGGGAGGTTGCTGAGACAATGCCGCCCTTGGTCGACACCGCGCTGGTCAAGCTCTGGGCGCAGAAGTGGCGCTGGTACGAACGTAACTCACTGCCCTGGAACCGGGCCCGGATCCATTGGGAGCTCATGCGCCGGCAGGCCTTCGCCCGCTGGCCGCTGCACGGCAATGTGCTCGAGCTGCTCCAGGAGGGCCGGCTCGAGGTCGGGCCGCAGGTCCTGTTCGAACCCGGCGTGTGGATCACCGCATCCCCGACGGCGCGGGTGCGGATCGGCGAGGGCACGTTCCTCAACCTGGGCGTGATGGTGGCGGCGGTCGAGCTGGTCGAGATCGGCTGCCACTGCATGTTCGCCAACGGCAGTTTCGTCACCGACGGCAACCACCGCTTCGACGACCCGGATCGGCCGATCACCTGGCAGGGGTTCACGACCAAGGGCCCGACCCGGGTCGGCGACAATGTGTGGTGTGGCGCCAACGTCGTGGTGACCAGCGGCGTCACGATCGGCGAGCGCTGCGTGATCGGCGCCAACTCGGTCGTGACCACCGACATCCCGGCGTTCTCGATCGCCGCCGGCGTGCCCGCCCAGGTGCTCCGGCGGATCGAGTGCTGAGCCGCGCCACCGCGGCGTGTCCCGCACCCCGAACTCATACGACATGGCCCGTGGTAATCGGCGCCCGCCACGGCTACGATTTGTGACGATCGCTAGACACGGGTGCGCGCGCCGGTCGGGGAGCGCCGCGGAAGGGCAGGTTGGCTGCAGGTGCTGGCCGGAAGCGCCAGGGGGCAGCGGTGATCCCGCCGCCACGCCGTCGGCTCGGGGGACGGGTACCGGGCCGGTCGGCCCCAGCGCGGCGGCGGGCGAAGACGGAGATCAGAGTGCTCCGCGCCGAGGTCGAGCGGCTCCGCGAGGTGTCGATGACCGATCCGCTGACCGGCCTGCTCAACTATCGCGGCTTCCATGACCGCCTCCAGGAGGAGCTCTCGCGCAGCCGTCGCGAGCACTATCCCGTCAGCGTGGTGGCGATCGACCTCGACAGCCTCAAGTGGATCAACGACAGCTTCGGTCACGGCGTCGGCGACGACGCGCTGCGGACGCTGGCGAACTCGATCCTCGGCTGCGTCCGGCCGAGCGACATCTCCGGTCGCCTCGGCGGCGACGAGTTCGTGCTTGCGCTGCCGCGGGTCCAGCAGGAGGAGGCCGAGCGGATCGTGGGCCGCATCCACGAGGCCTACGGGATGGCGCTGCCCGACCACAGCCACCTCGACTTCAGCGCGGGGGTGGCCACGACGGCGGAGGAGGCCAGCGACGAGCGGCTGCTGCACGCCGCAGACCTGGCGATGTATGAGTCCAAACGCCGGCATCAGGGTCCGGCCGCCCCGAGCCCGGCGCGCGAGCTGCGCGCGAGCTCCGCTCTGGCGATCGGCGAAGCGCAGCGCCTGGTCGGCACGGCGGTCGAGATCCAGCAGCGCCTGCGCTCGCAGCAGAGCGCGCGGGCGCAGGCACGATCCGCGCGGGCCGCAGGAACGGGCGACGGGGAACGGTTCCGCAAGCCGGAGCCAGCCGCCGGCCGCCCGGACACCCCACGCCGCCCGGACACCCCACGCCGCCCGGACACCCCACGCGGCCCTACGAGTTCTTGATCACGATCCCCTCGAGAATGTTCGCAACCTTCTCGGCGGCGTCGATGGCCGCCTCGAGGCGCTCGAACAGGTCCTTCCAGCGGATCACGACCATCGGGTCGATGCCGGTGTCGAACAGCGAGGCGACGGCCTCGCGTGTGATCCGGTCGCCCTCGTTCTCGAGCCGGTTGATCTCGACTGTGTAGTGCGAGATGTCGCGGAAGCCGCGCAACCGCGGGATCGCCTCTGAGACCTGGCGCGCCGCGGCCAGCAGCACGTGGGCGAGCCGGATCGCCTGGTCCATCGGTGCCTCGATCTTGTACAGCCCGAGGTAGTCGGCGACCTCCTCGGTGTAGTCGACGATGTCGTCCAGCGCCGAGGCCAGGGCGAGAATGTCCTCGCGCTCGATCGGCGTCACGAACGTGTGGTTCAGCCGGTCGATGATGTCGTGGGTGATCCGGTCCCCCTCCTGCTCGCAGAGGAGGATGTCCCGGGCCAGGTCCTTGCTGTCCGGATAGTTGCTGAGCATCCGGTCGAGCAGCTCACAGGCCTGCAGGATGTTCTGGCCCGCCTCCTCGAACAGTCCGAAGTAGACCCGGTCTCGGACGGCGAAGACGTGCGAGAGTCGCGGCATCCGCACGGATGCTATTGGTCGGAGGGCCCGGCGCGAGCCGCGCCGGGCCCCGACCGCTTCAGATCAGCCGGCCACTTGGGGATCGGCCGGCCATTCCCGGGTCAGCCGAACGCCGCGGTGAACTCGAGCAGCTCCGCGTCATCGATCGAGTAGGCGTGCTCGGGGGCCGGGAACGCCCGCGAGCGGACCTCGGAGGCGTACTCGGCCACGCCGGCCACCATCTCGGCCCGGACCTCGGCGTAATGCTTGGCGAACCGCGGGGCGTGCCCGTCGTAGATGCCGAGCAGATCGTGGAACACGAGCACCTGCCCGTCCGTGCCGGCGCCGGCGCCGATCCCGATGACCGGGATCTCGAGACGCTCCATCAGCACGTCGGTGACGGGGGAGGGGATGGCCTCGAACACGATCGCGAAGCACCCGGCCTCCTGCAGGGCGATCGCGTCACGTGCGACCGACAGCGCACGGGAGGCCGTCCGGCCCTGGGCGCGGTAGCCGCCGAGCGCGGTGGCGGTCTGCGGCGTCAGTCCGACGTGGCCCATCACCGGGATGCCGGCATCGACGATCGCGCGGGCCCGCTCGACGCTGGTGCCGCCCCGCTCGAGCTTCACCGCATCACAGCCCGCCTCCTTGACGAAGCGCTGGGCGGTGGCCACGGCCTGCTCGTTGGAGGCCTCATAGGAGCCGAACGGCAGGTCGCCGACCAGGAACGGCGACTTCAGCCCGCGCCGGACCGCGGACGCCAGCATCAGCATCTCGTCGGTCGTGACCGGCACCGTCGACGGGTAGCCGAGCACGGTCATGGCACCGGAGTCGCCGACGAGCACCATGTCCACGCGCGCGGCCTCGGCCACCTGGGCGGAGGGGTAGTCGTAGGCCGTCACCATCACGATCGGCTCGCCGAGCCGCTTCTTCTCGGCCAGGCGAGGCAGGGTCATCGGCAACGGCGCCTCCATCGTCGGAGGCACCGGCACACGGGGGTGAGCAGACATGCGTAATCGTCCTCTCTATGCGGTGGTTGACGCCCCGAGAAGGGTCGCCACCTCCTGGTCGACAGTCAGGATCTCGTTCTGCGCGTTGACGTGGACAACGCGTGGGGTGTAGTGCTCGAGGTCGTCGGGGTGATAGCCGGCGTAGGAGATCACGATGATCGTGTCGTCGCGGTGCACGAGCCGTGCCGCCGCGCCGTTGACCTTCATGTCGCCCGAGCCCCGTTCGCCCGCGATCGTGTACGTCTCAAAGCGCGCGCCGTTGTCGATATCCACTACGGCAACCTGCTCGAACTCGCGGATGTCCGCGGCCTCGAGCAGATCGGGGTCGATCGTGATCGACCCGACGTAGTGGAGGTCACAGTCGGTCACGGTCGCCCGGTGGATCTTCGACTTGAGCATCGTCCGCTGCATCGTGGCGTCTCCCGTTCTTCGCTATCAGGTGGTTGTCGATCAGCCGTGTGTTCCCGACCCGGGCGGCGAGCACGGCGAGCACCTCGCCGTCGATCGCCGTCACCGGCGCCAAGGTCTGGGCGCTGACGAGCTCGAGGTACTCGGGCTCGACGCTCGCGCCGTCCAGTTCCGCCCGGGCCCGGGCCTGCACGGCCGCCGGGTCGCGCTCGCCGGCGGCGACCGCCGCCTCGGCGCTGCGCAGCGCCCGGTAGAGCGCCGTGGCGCGGCCGCGCTGCTCGGCGTCGAGCCGGGCGTTGCGGCTCGACATGGCCAGCCCGTCGGGCTCGCGCACCGTCGGGCAGATCTCGATCCGCGTCGGGATGTCGAGGTCGTGCACGAAGCGCTTGATCACGAGCGCCTGCTGGGCGTCCTTCTGGCCGAAGTACGCGACGTGAGGCGCGACGATGTTCAGCAGCTTGGTGACGATCGTGGCCACGCCGGCGAAGTGCGCGCGGCCGCGATGGACGCCCTCGAGCTCGTCCGTCAGTCCGGCGACCGAGACCGTGGTGGCGAAGCCGGCCGGATACAGCTCCTCGACCGTCGGCGCGAACAGGAGGTCGACGCCCTCCTCGGCGGCCAGCGCGGCGTCGCAGGCCTCGTCGCGGGGGTAGGCGCTGAGATCGCTCGACTCGTTGAACTGCGAGGGGTTCACGAACAGCGACACCACCACGTGGTCGCACTGGGCGCGCGCCTGGCGCATCAGTGACAGGTGACCCTCGTGGAAGGCCCCCATGGTCGGGACGAGGCCGATCTGCTCGTCCGCCCGCCGCGGCTCGGCCAGCGCGGCGCGGACCTCGGCGATCGTGCGCACGAGTCTCATGCCGGCGCTCCGGCCGCGATCTGCTCGCCCGTCCCGCGCTCGCCCGTCCCACGCGCGCCCGCCCCGGCGTCGCCCGCGCCGCGCTGGGCGGCGAGCGTCCGGGTGGCGTCGGCGAGCGCGTCGAACAGCGGCAGCAGCTCGGCCGCGCGCTCGGACACCGCGGCACGCTGGCGGGCGACGGTGGCCTCGTCGCCGCGTGCGACCGGACCCGTGAGCGCGCGCTCGGGACCCATCGCGGCCCAGTTCTCGAGCGTCGCGCGGACCAGCGGCAGCAGCAGCTCGCGGTCGGCGCCGGCGGTGGCGGCGAGCCGTTCGGCGGCGTATTCGAGCGTGATCAGGAAGTTCGAGGCGATCGACGCCGCGGCGTGGTAGGCGGCCCGGTCGGCCTCGGCGATCTCGACCGCGCGGCAGCCGAGCGCCGCGGCCAGCTCGCCGGCAAGCCCGATCGCCCGCTCGCTGGTGCCGGCGATCGCTGCGCCGGCGCCCTCGAACCGCGCTCCGGTGTCGGTGACGGTCATCAGCGGGTGCAGCGAGAAGCCCTCGTGGGGCGCGAGCGCGTCGAGGCCAGTGGCGCCCGAGCAGTGGCCGAGCACGGGCCCGACCGGGAGCCGGGCGGCCACGGCCCCGATCGCTCCGTCGGGGACGCACAGCAGCACGGCGTCCGCACCGGCAGTGTCGGCGTCGCGTCCGAGCGGGCCGCTGACCTCGTAGCCCGCATCGCGCAGGGCGCCGGCAAGGGCCGTGCCGAGTCGGCCTCGCCCAATGATGGCGAGTCGCCAGTACGCAGGTATGTCGGAGGTGTTCCGTTCCAGTTCCCGCATCAGAGATACCGGTCGGCTTGGGTACTGCGACGACGTTCGTATCGAGGTCCATCCCAGGTCGGTGACGGCCTCGCTGTCCATGGTACCCCGTCAGTGGCCCTGGTTACCATCAAGAACCGTGAGCTCCGCCACAGAGCGCCGAGAGCAATTGAAGGCGGCGTACGACGAGGCCAAGGACTGCACGCGCTGCGCGCTACACCAGACGCGCACGACGGTCGTCTTCGGCGCTGGGAACGCCGACGCGGCGCTGATGTTCGTCGGCGAGGCGCCCGGGGCCAACGAGGACCGGATGGGACTGCCGTTCGTGGGGCAGGCCGGGAAGCTGCTCGACAAGCTGCTCAGCGAGATCGGGCTCGAGCGCACTGACGTGTTCATCGCCAACGTCCTGAAGTGCCGCCCGCCCGGCAACCGCGACCCGCAACCGCGTGAGATCGAGTCCTGCCAGGACTACCTTCGCCGCCAAGTCGACCTGATCGAGCCGACGGTGATCTGCACGCTGGGGAACTTCTCGACCAAGCTGCTGCGCGGCGACCCGACCGGGATCTCCCGGCTGCATGGCCGGGATGAGGTCCGCGTGATCGGCTCCCGCGCGGTGCGCCTGTATCCGCTCTATCACCCCGCGGCCGCCCTGTACACGCCCTCGATGCTCGAGACGCTCCGGGCCGACTTCACGCGGCTGCCGGCGCTGCTGGAGCTCGGGCCCCCGGAGCAGCCGCCGGCGGCGGAGTCCCTGCCCGCGCCGGAGGAGCTCGATCCGGCTGAGGCGGGCCTGGAGGCCGGCGGCGAGCCCGCCCCGGGATCGTCGAGTGGCGAGCCCGGCGGCACCTCCGAGCCCGACACGCCGCCGGTGACCGTTCCAGACCAGCCGGCGGCGCAGCTCGGGTTGTTCTGAGCGCCTGCGCCCTACTCGGTGACGCGCTCGATCAGGAACGCCACACGAACGTGGGCGCGCCACTCATCGAGGTTGTCTCCGCGTAGGCCGACCGACACGACGTCGACCGCCTTGATGTTGCGCAGGGTCGCCTGGGCATCCTTGAGCGCCGCCCTGACGGCGTCGTCGGATCCCGTCGTCGAGCTCCCGACGAGCTCGATGATCTTGATGACGGCCATCTCACCTCCCTAATCGTGGGATTGTCAGGGCGAGCCTACTCCCGCCGACGCCCGTGCGGTCTCAACGAGGTCGGGTGGGCTCTCGAGCCGATCGGACTCGGGTGGGGGCGGCGCTCGCCGCAGCGCAAACCCGAACGCGACGAGCGTCCCGAGGGCCTGGATCCCCAGCACCACGGCGGCGAATCCGGCCGCCTTCTTGGGCGCGTGCAACAGCAGGATCGGCTCGATGACCGCCACCATGCCGATCAGGATCAGGAACCAGGTGCGCTTGAGCGCCAGCATGTACTGGATCGCCAGATATGTGCCGGCCAGCAACGTGAACGCGACCCCGAGCACGAGCAGCGAGTCCGACGCCGAGGTGCGCTTGGCGCCGAACGCGACCTGCAGCAGGGGCTTGGCCGCCACGGCAAAGATCAGCAGCACCGGGATCGCGCACACGAGCACGATCCCGAGCGCGATGAACAGCACCGGGCGGGTGTCCTCGCCGGCGGCCCGCCGCCGCGACGCCTCGGGAACGAGGTAGAAGCCCGCCCCGATCGCCACCCAGATCAGCACCTTGGCCGCCACCGCGGTGGCGCTGTAGGCGCTGGCCAGGTCCTTCGAGAACTGGTGCTTGGCGGCGATGATGTCGATGTTCTGGAGCACCGCGATCACGATCAACCCAGCGATCGGTGCCCAGGCCCGCTTGATGTGGTGCCACAGCGTGATCGCCTCCGTGGCCTCGGGCACGGCCGCGGGCGCCTCGGCTTCGGTGGCCGCGATGTGGCGCAGCAGGCGCCGGGCGCAGTAGGCCGACATGACCAGGAACGACAGCGGCGTCCCCAGGTACGCGCCCGTCACCCCGAGGCCGGCCACGGCCAGTCCGGCCCCGAGCACGAGGCGGGCGCCCTGCTCGCCGATCAGGCTGAGCCCGACGCCCTTGTAGTCGCCGACGCCCTGCAACACGCCGCGCAGCAGGGACAACTCGAGCCACATGCAGCCCGCCGGCAGCCCGATCGCGGCCGCCCAGCTGTCGTGCTTGACGCCGACCGCCGAGGCGATCTGGTCGCGCAGCAGGAAGGAGAGCACGGTCAGCACCGCCGTGGCGATGAGCATCGTCCGGGTCCAGCCCCGGACCGTGGCGATCAGGCTCTGCCCCTGGCCGAGATGTCCGAGCACGCCCTCGCGCGCGGTCGCGACCTGCATCGCCTGGCCGATCACCGACAGGATCAGGAAGTAGCTGATCAGCGCCGCCAGCGAGCCGTAGTCGTCGAGCAGCCGCGCGAACACGATCGTCGACGCGAGCGCGATGACGTTGTTGATGATCATCGCGCCGGCGAGGCCGGCGGCCTTCGCGGTCTCGGAGCCTCGAAGCGCAGTCAGGCGCGGCTCGTACCGCTGCCTGAGCGATGAGAACCGGCTCACGCCGATCGCGTCGCAGTTGAAGCCATAGCCGCGTTGACGGTAGCGAAGGTGCCCCCGAACCGGGGGCTCGGACGGAGTCAACGTTACATCTCGCCGGGGCGTCCGCCCTTGCGCCCCGGGGGCCTGCGCCTCCAGGGCCCGGAGCCTGCGCCGCCGGGACCCCGGGGCCGACCACCCCGCCGAGACCTTCAATACAGTGGGACGAGCCCCATGCCCCGCCGCCGATTGACCCCGATCCTGCTCGCCGCCGGTCTCCTCGTGACGGCCGTCGCCGGCGCCGGCGCAGCGGCTGCGGCGGCCTCCAGCCTCACGCCGACACCCCCGGTCACGCTCTCGACCGGCACCGGTTCCGCCACCCAGACGACCACGGTCCCGGTCACCACGACCGCGACCACCGCGACCGGCTCCGCGCCGACGCGCCTGCCGCACACCGGCGTCGACGTGGGACTCGAGCTGCTTCTCGCGGCAGTCATGCTGGGCGCCGGGGTGCTGCTGCGGCTGCGCGAGCCGGGGCGGCGCGAGCCGCGATCCTGACGCTCACGGCCCCGGGTCAGCGCTTGCCTCGCCGGATCGAGACAGCAACCGCAGCCGAGACCGAGGCGGTCGGCGGCGAGCTCGCGGCCACGCTGGCGCCCGGTGACGTCGTGCTCGTCCACGGGGAGCTCGGCGCCGGCAAGACGACGTTCGTGCGCGGGGCCTGCCGGGCGCTCGGCGTCACCGGGCCGGTCACCAGCCCGACGTTCACGATCGGTCAGCGCTACCACGGCCGCGTGCCCGTCGCCCATCTCGACCTGTATCGCCTCGACGGCCTCGACAGCGAGGAGCCGGGCTGGCTCGGCGACTACCTCGGCCCCGACACGGTGGCCTTCGTCGAGTGGCCTGCCCCTGAGCCCGAGCAGCGAGCGGCGGGCACGGACACGATCGGCGCCTTCGGCCGGATCGCCGCCGGCGTACGGCTGTCCCACGCCGGCGGCGACCGGCGGATCATCGAGCTCGACCGATGAGGATCCTCGGGTTCGACACCGCGACCGCGGCCACCACGGTGGCACTGCTCGACCTCGACAGCGGCCCTGGGACCAGCCCCGGCACCAACCCTGGGACCCACCTCGAGCTCGAGCTGCGCGACGACCCCGCCGCCGGCGAGCGCCCCCGCCACGTCATCCGGCTGCTGCCCCTGATCGCCGAGCTGATCGAGCGATCCGGCGCCGGCTGGGAGGCCGTCGACGTGCTCGCGGTCGGCGTCGGCCCCGGCACCTTCACCGGGCTGCGGATCGGGATCGCCACCGCGCAGGCGCTCAGCCGGGCTCGCTCGATCCCCCTCGCCGGCGTCTCCACCCTCCGGTCCCTGGCTCTCGGGGCCGCGAGCACGGCCGGCGCGGCCAACCCCGGCGCGGTCGTGCTTGGAGTGCTCGACGCGCGCCGCGGCGAGGCCTTCGCGGCCGCCTGGCGGCTCGGCCTCCCCGGAGCCGAGGCCCTCGGCGAGCAGCTCGCCGAGGCCCGCGCGCTGACGCCCGACGCGCTCGCCGGCGTGGCGCGCGAGCTGGGGCCGAATGCCCTGGCCGTCGGGCCCGGGGCGATAGAATTCCGGGTCGGGCTCGAGCGTGCAGGTGCGGTGGTTCCGGCGGAGCATTCGGAGCTTCACAAAGTGTCCGCCACCTACCACTGCCGGCTCGCATCGCTGCTGAGCACCACGGCCGCCACCGCCGAGATCAGCCCGGACTACCTGAGGCTCCCCGATGCCGAGATCGCGCTTCAGCGGCGAGCGCAGGACAACCCGTGACAGAGCCCATCACCATCCGCCCCCTCGGCTATTCGGACCTTCCCCAGGTGATCGCGGTCGAGCGTCGCGCCTTCCCCACACCGTGGTCGCTGGCCATGTTCGTGCTCGAGCTCTCCAAGCCCTCGGGCGTGTGCCTGGCCGCGCTCCTGGACGGCAAGCTCGTCGGGTACCTGATCTGCTCGCGCTACGACCAGGTCTTCCATCTCATGAACATCGCCGTGGACCCAGCCGCGCGGCGGCGGGGCATCGCCTCGGCGCTGCTGGCCCGGATGCTCCAGAAGGCGGGGCCCGACGAGGCCTACACGCTCGAGGTGCGGACCTCCAACGCGGGGGCGATCACGCTCTACGAGCGGTTCGGCTTCCGCGCCGCCGGCATGCGGCGGCGCTACTACCAGGACACCGGTGAGGAC
>Ga0208478_1000300_pt1 | contig 18332 bp, 19 predicted proteins | sample NGESurdeep072012_5_FD_184462 | JGI IMG/M metagenome (GOLD analysis project Ga0208478, IMG submission 184462) | Arctic peat soil microbial communities from Barrow, Alaska - NGEE Surface sample 415-2 deep-072012 (SPAdes) | ecosystem: Environmental > Terrestrial > Soil > Wetlands > Peat ...
TGCCGGAGCCGCTGCGGGCGGCGGGGTCGCCGGTGCTGCCTCCGCCGGCGGGGTCGCCGGTGCTGCCTCCGCCGCCTGAGCCGCCGCTGCCGCTGCCGCCTCGGCCGCCGCCGCCTGCGCCGCCGCCTCGGCCGCCGCCGCCGCTGCCTCCGCCGCCGCTGCTGCCGCTGCCTCGGCCGCCGCCGCCTCGGCTGCCGCTGCGGCCTCCGCCTCGCGCTTGGCCTGCTCCTCGGCCTCACGACGGGCGCGCTCCTCCGCCTCGCGGCGCTCGCGCTCGAGCCGGGCGCGCTCCTCCTCGGCGCGGAACACGCTGTGGCCCTCGGAGACGACGTCCCCGATCGCCTGCGTGATCGCCGCGCAGGAGCGAATTGCGTCGTCGTTGCCGGGGATCACGAAGTCGATCCCGTCGGGGTCGCAGTTCGTATCGACCAGCCCGATGATCGGGATGCGCAGGCGCTGGGCCTCACGGACCGCGATCGCCTCGGTCTTCAGATCGATCACGAACACCGCGTCGGGCACGCGCTGCATGTTCTTGACGCCGCCGAGGTTGGCGCGCAGCTTCGCGAGGTCGGCCTGCGCGGCCATGCGCTCCCGCGTCGGCAGCAGCTGCAGCTGCCCCTCGGTCTCGTAGCGCTCGAGATCGTGGAGCCGCTTGATGCGCTGATTGATGGTCTGGAAGTTGGTCAGCAGCCCGCCGAGCCAGCGATGGTTGACGTAGGGCATGTCCGCAGCTTCGGCCGTCTCCTTGACCGCGTCGCGGGCCTGCTTCTTGGTGCCGACGAACAGGACGGTGCCGCCGCGGTGGGCTACGTCGCCGGCGAAGCGGCGGGCGTTGTCCAGCAGCGCCTGCGTCTGCAGTAGATCGATGATGTAGATGCCGTCCCGCTCACCATGGATGAAGCGGCGCATCTTGGGGTTCCAGCGGCGTGTCTGGTGGCCGAAATGAACCCCGGCCTCCAGCAGCTCTTTGATTCCGACTTGAGCCACGGATCCTGCTCCCTTGAGTTTGTCTATTGCCAGGCTCCCACCGGCGGTAATCGCGAACCTCGGTGTGCCGAGGCAGGGCCGCGACCCCTGGCCGACGGGGTTTGGGGAAACGAATTTGTCCTCAGAGTGTACGCAAGTTCCTCTCACGCGGTACGTTTTGAGGTGTAACGGGCCATCACCCTTCCCCTACGTTCGGTGGTGACCCGGTATGCGAGCCGATCCTCCCTTCCCCTACCTCCGGTGGCTCGGTTCGCAACTGATCGGCGGGGCGGCTTTGGACGGGCCGCCCCGCCGTGTTACGCCCCGCCCACGCTCCCACGACCGCCGCGAGGACGGCGCGCTCGCCGGCTATGCGAAGTCGTCCCGAGCGCGCTCGAGCGCCCGCTCCAGGTCCTCCGGCAGCGGCGAGACGACATCGATCGGCGCGCCGGTGACCGGGTGCGAGAACGCGAGCTGCGTAGCGTGCAGGAACTGGCGCTCGAGGCCGTAGGCGCCGGCGGTCCCGTACTGCGCATCGCCGCACACCGGGTGCCCGATCGCCGCCATGTGCACCCTGATCTGGTGGGTGCGGCCCGTCTCGAGCGCCACCCGCAGCAGCGTCGAGCGCGACAGCGCCTGCTCGATCTCGAAGTGCGTCCGCGCCGCCCGACCCTGATCGGTGTCGATCGACATCAGCAACCGCTCCCGCCGGTCGCGCCCGATCGGTGCGTCGATCGTGCCCGAGCGAGCGCTCGGGCGACCCTCCACGAGCGCCAGGTACTCGCGGCGCAGGTCCCGGGCGGCCAACAGCGCCTTCAGGGCGCGATGCACCTCCTCGCTCTTGGCGACGACCAGCAGGCCCGAGGTGTGGCGGTCGAGGCGGTGCACGATTCCCGCCCGCCACGGATCCTCGCCGCCGGCGCCGACGCCGGCGAGCGCCTGGGCCAGGGTGCCGGAGCGGTGGCCGCGCGCCGGGTGCACGACCACGCCGGCGGGCTTGTCGATGATGAGCAGATACGCGTCCTCATAGGGGACCGCGAACGGCGCCTCGCCGGCCGGCGCCTCGGCGACGGGGTCGAGATCGTCGATCACGATCCCCTCACCCGGCTTGATCGCGTAGCGCTTGGAGCGTGCGACGCCGTCGACGCGGACGCGCTCGGAATCGATCAGCCGCTGCGCCCGGGCCCGGGACCCGAGCGGCTCGGCCAGAAACCGGTCCAGGCGCGTCCCGGCGGCGTCGGCCGGGACGGTCAGCGTCAGCGTCACCGACGGCGCCCGCCGCCCTCGAGCACGAACAGAAGCGCGAGGACGCCGAAGGTGATCGCCATGTCGGCGACGTTGAACGCCGGCCACAGCGGCAGCTTGATGAAGTCCGTGACCGAGCCCTGATGAATGCGGTCGTACAGGTTCCCCAGCGCCCCGCCGATCAAGAGGCCGGTCGGCAACCACAGCCACGGGCGATCCGGGTGCTTGGTGAAGTAGACGATCAGCACCGCGAGCGCCGCGAGGGTGAACACCAGCACGAGCGCGCCCCCACCGGAGAAGAAGCCGAACGCGACGCCGGTGTTGCGCACATGGACGAGGTGAATGCCGGGGATGAAGCGCCGCACCTCACCCTCGCCGATCCCGGCCGCGAGCGTGTGCTTGGTGACCTGATCGGCGATGAGGACGAGAACCATCACGATCAGTGCCCGGCCCCACGCGCGGGACGCAACTCTCGGCGCGGTGGCCGCCTTCGGGTCGGGCGCATCGGGCCCCACGGCCTGCATCCGGCTGATCGCCATCGCGGGCCGGAGGGTCAGCTGCCCGCGATGGCGTTGACCACGATCGTGCGCACGAAGTACAGAAGGATGATCCCGATCATCGGGGAGAGGTCGAACATCCCGATCGGCGGGATGAACCGCCGGAACAGACCGAGGTAGGGCTCGGAGACGTCCCGCAGGAACTTCAGCACCGCGTCGACCCAGCGCGAGTACGGGGGCCGCACGCCGAGGGCGAACATCAGGTTGAGCAGGATGTAGACGAAGATGATCAGGATGTAGACCGTGAACAGCGCATCGACGTAGTTGGCGATGTCCACGCGGTTGAGGGCGAGCGCGAGCATCAGCTGTGGGCTCCCTGCACGACCGCGTCGATCGCGTGCTGGAAGGCGGCGCGCACGCCGGCCTGGTCCAGCTCGCGCAGCCCCCGCGCGGTCGAGCCGCCCGGCGAGGTCACCTCGCGGCGGACCGCGAGCGTGTCGTAGTCGCGAGCCTCGAGCAGGGCCGCGGTGCCGGCCATCGTCTCGACCACGAGCTCGGAGGCGAGCGGGGCGCCCAGCCCGAGCCGGACCGCAGCATCGACCTGGGCCTCGACGAGCAGTGCCTGGTAGGCGGGGCCGACACCCGTCACCGCCGTGGCCGGACCGAGCAGCCGCTCATCGATCCGCACCACCCTGCCGAGCCGCTCGAACAGGGCCACGACCTCGGCCTCGAGCCGAGGGTCGATGTCCGGCGCGGGGGAGTAGCAGACGATCCCATGGCGCACCTCGACCGGAGTGTTGGGCATCAGGAGGAAGACGGGCGTGCCCGGATAGGCCTCCTGCAGTGCGGCGACCGGAGTCGCCCCGAGCACCGATGCGACCGCCTTGGCCTGGCCCGCGATCTCGGCGGCCACCGCCTCGAGCTGCGCCGGCTTGTGGCACAGCACGACCAGGTCGGCGCGCTCGGCGACGGCGAGGTTCGAATCGAGCGCCTCGCCCCCCAGCTCGGCGGCCAGCGCACGGGCGCGTCCGGACCCCGAGTCCGAGCACAGAACCGGCTCGCCCCAGCCGCGCGCGAGCGCGCGTGCCATGTTGCCGGCTCCGATGAGACCCACTTCCATACGTTGAAGGCTACTCAGGGGCCCGCGCAGCCGCTCGCGACCCGCACCAGCAGGCTCAGCTCTGGTTGAAGAAACCCTTCTCGATCAACCGCGCGCGCTCCTCCGCCGAGACCTCGACGTTGCGCGGAGTGAGAAGGAAGACCTTGTCGGCGATGCGCTGCATGCCGCCGTCGAGCGCGTAGGTGAGGCCGCTCGAGAAGTCGATCAGCCGCTTGGACAGGTCGGTGTCGGTGGATTGCAGATTCAGGATCACCGGAATTGCATCCTTGAACTTGTCGGCCACGTCCTGGGCATCGTTGAAGCTCTTGGGGATCACGAGGTGCACGCGGACATCTCCTCCTTCGCCACGTCCGTTGCCGCGACCGCCCACAGGGCGAAGCGCGGCCGTCCGCCGCTCGGTCCCCGGATCGTCGGCGAAGATGTCGTCGAAGTCGTCCCGCTGGCGTCGCGTGCTGAGCCGGCGCACGTTGGGACGCTCGCGGTAGCGCTCCTCGACCTCGACCTCTGGCTCGTGGTAGGGCTCGATCTCCTCCTCGTACGGGTGATCCTCGGCGAGCCCGAAGTAGACGAGCGTTCGATGCCAGGTGTCGCGGAAAGCCATATCGGTGAGAGGGTTCGCGGAAGCGCTGCGTTTCCCTGCCAGAGATTATGACGCGCTCGGCAGGTACAGGAGCGATCCCAGTCGAACGATTGTCGCACCCTCCTCAACCGCGATCCCGTAGTCCTGACTGGTTCCCATCGAAAGCTGAGCCAGGCCGTGACGCTCCGCGAGCTCGCGGAGCGCCGCGAAATGTGGACGGCTGGCCTCCGCCGAGCCGGTCAGCGGCGGCATCGTCATGAGGCCGACCACGCGGACCGGACAGCGGTCGAGCAGGGCCGGCAGCGCGGCCGGATCGATCCCCGACTTGCCCGCCTCACCCGCCACATTGACCTCGACCAGCACCTCCGTCTCCGGCGTGCCGTGGCGCTCGAGCTGGGCCAGCACCGAATCGGACGCGACGGAGTGGACGTAGCGCACGAGCGGCAGCACCTGCTTGACCTTGCGGCTCTGCAGGTGCCCGATGAAGTCCCAGATGAAGCGCCCAGGGTGGGCGGCGGACTTGAGTGCGAGGTCCTGAGCCCGGTTCTCGCCGGCCACGGCGATCCCGGCGTCGGCGAGCACGCCGAGCTCCTCCACCGACACGTACTTGACCGCGGCCAGGATCTCGATGTCCGCGGGGGCCCGCCCGGCCACCGCCGCCGCCGCGGCGATCCGCGCCCGGGCGTGCTCGAGGTTGACGCGGACCGTCTCCGGATCCAGGCCGCGGATCAGCTCAACCATGCGATCCCCGCCTGACGGCCGGTGACCCCGTGGTCGCGACGGTGCGAGTAGAACAGCGACGTTTCGCTGCAGATCGTGCACAGTCCGCAGTCATGGATCTCCTCCACCCCGGCCTGCTCCAGCTCGCGCCGGGCGATCGCCGGTAGATCAAGCCGGCGGCCACGCCGCACCTCATCGCCGTGGTCCGAGAACGCGGCGCGAACCTCATCGCCGACTTCGTAGCAGCACGGCCCGGCGCCCGGACCGATCGCCGCCGCCAGCGGACCGGTGGCCCCGAGCTCGCGCAGCGCCCGCACTCCCTCGTCGAGGACGCCGCCGGCAAGCCCGCGCCAGCCGGCGTGCAGCATCGCGACCGCGCCATCGCCGATCACCGCGATCGGAAGGCAGTCGGCGGTCAGCACCATCGGCGCGACGCCGGCGAGTGCGGCCGCCTGGCCGTCGGCCTCGACCGGGTCGGGCGGGCGGGGCGCGTCCGCGGGTGAGTGGGCGCTCACCCGGCGCACGACCGTCCCGTGCACCTGGCGCCCGTAGGCGAACGTGACGCCCAGCTGCCCCGCGAGGTGCGCGCGGTTGCGGGCCACGTCATCCGGGCGATCGTCGGTGAGGAACCCCAGGTTGAGGCTCGCGTAGGGCCCGGTGGAATGCCCGCCGCGGCGGGTGGTGAAGATCGCGCGACCCCCGGGAAGGTCGATCTGCAGGTGGTCGCCGGCGGCGCGGAACGGGGCGGGCAGGATCACCGGGTCAGCAGCTCGAGATCCGCGAGGGGCGTGCGCTGGGCGTACTCGAAATGGGCCCGACCCGGCGCCACTGCTTGGTGCCCCACAGGTGGGCCTGGCCGTCGCGGGCGCCGCGCAGGACGTTCGGGGTGCTGAGCATCGGGCGCAGGCTATCGGGCGCTCCGCAGCGCTTCAGCGAGCTCGGCCTCGCGTCCGCTCGCCTGATCGTCGAGCTTGGCCGCCAGCGCCGCGCCGAGCCCGCGCCCGATCGCCGGGCCTTGGGCGACTCCAGCCGCCAGCAGGTCGCCGCCGTCGATCTCGAGCCGCACGTGCCGCAATCGGTCGAGCCACTGCCGGGCCGGGCCGGCCGGCCCGAGCGCCCCGGCGATCGCCGCCAGCTCGGGGCCGCCCCCGGACAGGGCCGCGGCGATCTCCGAGCTGCGGGTCGCGCGGGCGACGGCGCCGGCCGCGTCCCGGGCCCCGGTGGCCGCGCCGAGAATCGTCTCCCGGTCCGCCGCCTCGAACGCGAGCCCACCGAGCAGCACCCGGAGCTCCCCCGCCTCGATGCCGCGCCCCGCCAGCGCGAGGATCAGCAGATCGCGCCGGCCGTCGGCGGGGAGCAGCGCCAGTGCCGCTTCGGCCAGCGCCGGGTCATCGAGGCCGAAGCCGGGGTGCAGCGCGCGGTCGAGGCCCAGCTCGCGCAGCGCACCTAGTGCAGCGACGGGGTCGGACTCGCGGGCCAGCAGCCGTAGCTCGGTCCCGATCCGCGGCCCGCTGACGGTCGCCGGCGCCCCTGAGTCGATCGCCGCCACGGCCAGCGCGCGCGTCCCGGGCTCGATCGCGAACCCCAGCCGGCTCTGGTAGCGGACCAGCCGCAGCAGCCGCGTCGGATCGTCGATGAAGCTGCGCTCGTGCAGGATCCGCAGGCGCCCGGCGGCGATGTCCTCGAGCGCGCCCGGCGCCGCCGTCAGCTCTCCGACCCGCTCGCCGCCGAGCGAGACGGCTGCCGCGTTGATCGTGAAGTCGCGGCGCAGCAGGTCCTCGGTCAGCGGCGCGGGCTCGATCTCGGGCAGCGCCCCGGGCGCGGGATAGCGCTCGCGTCTGGCCCGGGCGAGGTCGTAGGTGAACCCGTCCAGCATCACCGTGCAGGTTCCGAACCGGTCGTGGACCCGCACCGGTCCGCCGATCCGCGCCGCCACCGTCACCGCGTCGCCCTCCACGACGAGATCGAGGTCCACGGGCTCGCCGCCCAGGAGCAGGTCACGCACGCCGCCGCCGACGAGGTGCACGCCCGCCGATCCGGCCAGCGCCGGGAGCACGCGTGCGAGGGCGGGAAGCCGCTCCACGCGGCGCTGCAGCTCGGGGAGCGAAGGAAGGTCCATGCGCCCATCTTCGCGTGCCCGTGGGACATCCCGCGGGATCCGGACGCCGCCGGGGCGCACAGGGACTTCGAGAACGCTGCTCTAGCATCACCCGAATGCCGAGTACGGGTCCGCGGCGGAGGCTCATGCGGTGGCTCGTGGCGGCGGTCGTGGTGGTGCTGATCATCGGCGCCGCGATTGCCTTCGCGTTCCTGCACAAGCCGGGCAACGTTTCCCATCCAAATCTGGAGTTCACGAGCCCAACCGCCACTCAACCGCCGAAGCCACCGCCCAAGGCGGTGGTGGTGGCGCCGTTCCTGTGGCCGCGCTACGGCTACGACGCCGGCCGCACCCGCTTCTTTCCGAACAGCAACAACCTCGATCCGCCGCTGCGGCGCGGGTGGTCCTACCACGGCGGTCCGCTGCTCGAGTTCCCGCCGGTGATCCACGGTAACTCGCTGTTCATGCTGAACGACTCGGGCATCGCACTCGCGCTCGACAAGCGCACCGGCAAGGTGCTGTGGCAGCGACAGGTGGGCACGCTGGCCGCCGCGTCTCCCGCGGTCGGCAGTGGGCTCGTGTTCCTGGCGCTGCTGTCGATGAACCCCAACGCCGGCCAGAACCCCGGCAACGGGCGCTTCGTCGCCCTCTCGCAACAGACGGGGGCGATCGTGTGGTCTCGGTCGGTCGGGCCCGGCACCGAGTCCTCGCCACTCGTGTGGAATCAGACGGTGTACTTCGGCGACCAGTCCGGCACCGTGCACGCGCTGCGCGTGCGCGACGGACACGAGCTGTGGACCTACCACGCCAGTGGCGCGGTCAAGGGCGGCCCGTCTCTGTCGGCCGGGATTCTGTACTTCGGCGACTACGCCGGTCGCGCCTACGCGGTGCGTGCCGACACCGGTCACGAGGTGTGGGCCGTGGGCACCAACGGCGCGCGGTTCGGCTTCGGGTCGGGCGAGTTCTACTCCACGCCGGCGATCGCCTTCGGACGCGTGTACCTGGGCAACACCGACGGGCGCGTGTACTCGTTCGCAGCGCACTCCGGGCAGCTCGCGTGGGCGACGGGGACCCGCGCCTACGTGTACGCGTCGCCGGCATTGGAGGACACGCCGGGGCTGGGGCCGACCGTGTACATCGGCTCCTACGACGGCAACTTCTACGCCTTCGACGCGCGCACGGGCGCGGTCCGCTGGACACACCCGGCCGGCGGCAAGATCTCCGGCTCGCCGACGATCATCGGCAACGTCGTCTACTACGCGGACCTCGGATCGAAGACGACGGCCGGTCTCGACGTCCGCACCGGACACCAGGTGTTCGGGTTCCCCGAGGGCTCGTTCAACCCGGTCATCGCCGATTCCACGGCGATCTACCTGACCGGCTATGCGGACCTGTTCCAGCTGCTGCCGCAGAATGGTGCCGGGGGCCATACACTGCACTCACAAGTGCCGACAAAGCGCAAATAGCGACGTCGCACTAACCCATCACAAACATGCGTTCGGGCCCGCTTTGGTAAGATTACGGGTCTATGCGCTGTCGCAGTGGAAGTCATTGTCAGGCACCGGCCGAAAAGGGCCGACGTTTCTGTGCGGATCACGCCGCTGAGCTCGATCGCATGCGCGAAGAGCTGAAGGACGCGGCTGCTGCCCGCATCGGTCGTGGCCGACCCAAGCGGTCGTCCACGTGCTGCCGTCCAGGCTGTTATGAGCCCCGTGTCCCGCCCGCCGCGTATTGCGATACGTGCTCGGCCGCGGGGTACGTGGAAGAGGCCGCCTAGCGGTCTCTGCAGCCCTGGCGTTCAGATCAGAACCGCACCTGCCCCTAAAGGTCCGCTTAAGCGGGTCCGCCGGCGTCTGCGCTGAGCTCACCGCTGGGCGGGGGCGCCGGCATTCAGCCTTGCCAATTGGCCGCAGCTGACCCTACGGCCTGACCGCCACCCCAGCCCGGGCCAGATGCGCCTTGACCTCGTCCATCGTGTGGTGCCCGTAGTGGAAGATCGAAGCGCACAGGACGGCGTCGGCGCCCGCTTCGATCGCCTCGACGAGGTCGTCGAGCTCGCCGGCGCCGCCGGAGGCGATCACGGGGACGCCGACGATGTCGGCGACGGCGGCGGTGAGCGGCAGGTCGTAGCCGGCATTGGTGCCGTCACGATCCATGCTGGTGAGCAGGATCTCCCCCGCCCCGCGCTCGACGCCCTCACGGGCCCACGCCACGGCACCGCGGCCGGTCGGGGTGCGGCCGCCGGCCAGGTAGGCCTCCCAGGAGCCGCGCCCGTCTGCCTTGGCGTCGATGGCCAAGACCACGCACTGGGCGCCGAACGTGGCCGACAGCTCGTCGAGCAGCTCGGGCCGGGTGAGCGCGGCCGAGTTGACCGAGATCTTGTCCGCGCCGGCGTCGAGCACGGCCTGCGCATCGGAGACGGAGCGGATACCGCCGCCGATCGTGAACGGGATGAACACGTCGTCGGCCGTGCGCCGGGCCAGCTCGACCACCGTATCGCGCTTGTCCGAGGTCGCGGTGATGTCGAGGAACACGAGCTCGTCGGCGCCGGCGGCGTCGTAGCGGCAGGCCAGCTCCACCGGATCGCCGGCGTCGCGCAGATCGAGGAACCCGACGCCCTTCACGACGCGGCCGCGGTCGACGTCCAGGCACGGGATCACGCGCTTGTAGTGCACGCCGGGTTCACCCCGGACGGGCGTCGGAGCGCCCGTCGAGCACAGCCTGCGCCTCGCCGATGGTGAACCGCTGCTCGTACAACGCCGTCCCGACGATCACGCCGGCGAGATTGACCTGGCGCAGCGCCACCAGCGCCTCGAGATCGGAGACCGACGAGACCCCGCCCGAATAGACGAAGCGGCCCCTGACGGCGTCGGCCACGCGGACGATCTCCGCGAGGTCCGGGCCGGTGAGCATCCCGTCGCGCTCGATGCTCGAGTAGACGAAGCTCCTCACGCCTCGGCGTCCGAGCCGATCGATCACCGACTCGGCCGGGATCTCGGTCTGCTCGGTCCATCCCGACGCGGCCAGCTTGCCGTTGCGGGCGTCGACCGAGACGACGATCCGCTCGCCGTGCTGGTCGAGCACGTCGTCGAGAAAGTCGACATCGCTGTAGGCCGCGGTGCCGAGCACCACTCTGGTCGCGCCGGCGCCGATCGCCTCGGCGACCGCGCCGGCCGTCCGAAGCCCGCCGCCGAGCTGCACCGGCACCTCGACGGCGTCGGCGATCCGTCGCACGTGCTCGAGGTTGGCCGGGACGCCGCTGCGGGCGCCGTCGAGATCGACGATGTGCAGAACGCGGGCGCCCCCCTCGACCCAGCGCAGGGCCGCCTCCAGCGGATCCGCGTCGTACTCGGTTCTGGCAGCGAAGTCGCCCCGAGCCAGGCGCACCGCCTTGCCGTCGAGGATGTCGATGGCCGGGAACAGGATCATGCGCGCACTGCGGCGGCCCGCGCCGCTGCGCCGTCGCCGCGTCCCGCGCACAGCCGGGCGAAGTTGGCGAGCATCCGCAGTCCGTGCCCCGATGACTTCTCGGGGTGGAACTGGACCCCGTAGATGCTGCCCCGTGCCACCACGGTGGCGAACCGCTCGCCGTACTCGGTCGTGCCGACGACGTCGGCGGCGTCGGCGGGCCGCGGCGCCAGCGAATGCACGTGGTAGAAGGGGCATCCGTCGGCGGGCAGGCCCTCGGTGAGCGGCGAGGAGCGCTCGAAGACGACCTCGTTCCAGCCGATGTGGGGGATCCGCAGGACGGTGGCGTCGAGTGAGGTGACCTCGCCGGGGATCAGCCCGAGGCCGTCGGTCGGCTGGATCTCCTGGGAGCGCTCGAACAGCAGCTGCATCCCCAGGCAGATCCCCAGGATCGGCGCGCTCTGGCCGGCTCGATCGCGGATCAGCCCGTCGAGGCCGAGTTCGCGCAGGTTGCGCATCGCCAGCGGGAACGCGCCCACGCCGGGCACGACCAGCCCGTCGGCCGCGCGCAGCTCGTCGTGATCGCGCGTGATCGTCGCCTGCGCGCCGACGTGCTCGAACGCCTTTTGCACCGAGCGCCGATTGCCCATGCCGTAGTCGAGGACCGCGAGGCGCGGGCCACCGGACGCGGGGCTCATACCAGCGTTCCCTTGGTGCTCGGGACCCCCCGCTCGGCGGGATCGAGCGCGACGGCGACCCGAAGGGCCCGGGCGAGCGCCTTGAACGAGGCCTCGATCACGTGGTGGGCGTTCGTCCCCGCCTCGACCGTGAGATGCAGCGTCAACTTGGCGTTCATGGCCAGCGAGCGAAAGAACTCCTCGGCCAGCTCGTGGTCGAAGTTGCCGATCGCGCCCGGCGGCAGCGGCGCCTGGAAGGCGCAGTAACCGCGGCCCGAGATATCGATCGCGCACGCGGCGCGCGATTCGTCCATCGGCACCGTCGCCTGTCCGTAGCGCGTGATCCCGGCGCGGTCTCCGAGCGCGCGGTCGAGCGCTTGGCCGATGCAGATGCCGACGTCCTCGACCGTGTGGTGGGCGCCGGTCTCGAGGTCGCCGGTCGCCCGAACGACGAGATCCAGGCGCCCGTGGCGCGCCAGCAGGTCGAGCATGTGGTCGAGGAAACCGACGCCGGTGTCACGCTCGCCGGCGCCGGTCCCGTCCAGCCCGAGGCTGACGAACACATCGGTCTCGCCGGTTCGGCGGTTGATCTCGGCGCTGCGGATCATCGCGGCCCATTGTCCCCGATGCGGGCCTCCATCGACCGGGCGTGCAGCTCGAATCCCTCCGCCCGCGCGACTGGCGCCGCCGCGCGCGCCAGCGCGCCGGCGCCGTCGCCGATCCGGACCTCGGCGAAGCGGCGGCGGAAGTGGGCCGGCGAGAGCCCCGAGGAGAAGCGCGCGGCGCCGTTGGTCGGGAGCACGTGGTTCGATCCGGCCACGTAGTCGCCGAACGCGGTGGCGCCGCCGGCGCCGACGAAGAGGCAGCCGGCGCTGGCGACCGACGGCGCCAGCCGCTCGGCCTCGGCGCCGACGAGCTCCAAGTGCTCGGGTGCGAACGCCTCCGCCAGCGCCAGCGCCAGGCCGAGGTCCTCGGCGTGCACGAGCGCGGCGACGGCACCGGTGTCGTTGCCGGCGCCGACGCGTTGGGCCAGCAGCTCGAGCAGCTGGGCGGAGGTCGAGACGGCGATCACGAGCGTGCCCGGTCCATGCTCGGACTGGGCCAGCAGGTCGAGCGCGATCGGCTCGGGGTCGGCCTCGGCATCGGCGATCACGAGCACGTCGCTGGGGCCGGCGAAACCGTCGATCCCGACCTGGCCGAAGACCTGGCGCTTGGCCTCCTGCACGTAGAGATTCCCGGGACCGACGATCACGTCCACGGGCCGGACGGACTCGGTCCCGTAGGCAAGCGCCGCGACGGCCTGGGCCCCGCCCATCCGGTAGGCCGAGGAGACGCCGGCGAGACGGCAGGCGCCGAGCACGACCGGATGCACGTCGCCGCCGGGCCCCGGAGGGGCGCACACGACGACGTCGGTCACGCCGGCCACCCGCGCCGTCACCGCGCCCATCACCACGGTGCTCGGGTAGGGCGCGCGGCCTCCGGGCACGTACACACCGGCGCGGCGCACCGGAGCCTCGCGCAGGATCACCTCGTGACCCTCGAAGCTGACCGGCTCGGGCGTGTGCAGCGCCGCTCTGGCCACCCGGCTGACGTTCTCGACCGCGACCTCGAGCCCGCGGCGCACATCCGACGGGAGCTCCCGGGCGGCCCGGTCGAGCTCCTCGTCGGTGACCATCAACGGACCCGGGTCGGACCCGGCGGTGTCGAACCGGCGCGTGTAGGCCAGTAGCGCCTCGTCGCCCCCCTGGCGAACCCCGGCGATGATCTCGGCCACCGTCTCGTGCACCGAGGCCGGGGCGGGCACGCGGGAGCGCAGCTGCGCCGCGAGGCGCTCAGGGTCGTCTCTGCACTCGAAGCGCTCAAGCTGCATCGAGGCGCTCCAGGAGCGCGTCCAGCGCCCTCGCCTTGAGTTTGTGGGCGACCGGATTGGCGATCAGGCGGGCCGTGCACTCGGCGATCTCCTCGCGGATCACGAGACCGTTCTCGCGCAGCGTGCTGCCCGTCGCGGTCAGGTCGACGATGCCCTCGACCAGGCCGGTCAGCGGCGCCAGCTCCACCGAGCCCTTGACCTCGACGATCTCCGCCTGGCGGCCCGTGGCCAGGAAGTGGCCGGCGGCGATCCTGGGGTACTTGGTCGCGATGCGCATGACGCCGAGCCGCCGCAGCGCCTCGGCCGCGCGGTCCTCGCCCGCCACGCTGGCCAGGACCATCCGGCAGCGCCCGTAGCCGAGATCCACGAGCTCGTAGACCTCGCGCTCGGACTGCTCCATCAGCACGTCCTTGCCGGTCACCCCGAGGTCGGCGGCGCCGGCCTCGACGTACGTGGGCACGTCCGAGGGCCGCATCGTCACGATCCCGGACTGCTCGAACAGCAGCTTGCGATCGTTGGAGCGGACCTCGGCGGTGTCGAGGCCGAGGCGATCGAGCAGATCGAGTGTGTCGCCGAGCAGTGCGCCGCGCGGGACCGCGATCCGGAGCTCAGGCATGGTCCTCCTCCCCCGCCGGCGGGTGCTCGACGCCGCGGAACTCGCCCCGCTCCTCGCCCGCCAGCGCGATGTGCAGGCGCTCGACGTTGAGCGCGAAACCGACCGCGGGCAACGGCCGGCCGAAGCGCCCGAGCAGCTCGTCGTAGCGGCCACCGCTACCGATCGGAACGCCGTGGGCGGGGTCGTAGACCTGGAACACGGCCCCCGTGTAGTAGCCGAGGCTGCGCACGAGGCCGAGGTCGAAGATGACCCGCTCGGCCACCGCGGGTGCGAGCAGCGCATGCAGCTCCCGCATCCCGGAGACCGCGGTCTCGAGCGCCCCCGAGCGCCCCTCCAGCACCTCGGGGCCGCCCCGCGTCCGCGGCACCTCGAGCAGCAGCTCGGTGCCGGCGGCATCGAGGCCGAGGGCTTGCACCTCGCGCTCGAGTCCGACGAAGTCGCGCGTCACGAGCTCGCCCAGGATGCGCTCCCGGCGCTCGGGGTCGACCGCGTGGGCAGCCAGCAGCGACGGGTACAGGGATGCGTCGCCGACGCCGACCCGGTAGGTCAGCAGACCAGTGGCGTCGAGCGCCTCGCACAGGACGCTGAGCACCTCGGCGGTCCCCTGCGGAGCCTCTGCGCCGACCAGCTCGACGCCCGCCTGCAGGAACTCGCGCGACTGCCCGCGCTGCGGGCGCACCCCGCGGTACGCGTGGGCCAGGTAGCAGAAGCGCAGCGGCGGCTGGACGCCTCCATAGCGGTTGGCCACCAGGCGCGCGATCGGCACCGTCATGTCGGAGCGCAGGACGAGCACGTTGCCCTGCTCGTCGAACATCCGGTAGGCCGGCCGGGCACCGGCGACGTCCGCGGCCCGCTCGAAGGTCTGCTCGTACTCGAGCGCCGGCGTGTACACCTCGCCATAGCCGGCGCGATCGAACACGCCGCGCAGACGGTCGGTCATCGCTCGCAGCTCCCGCATCTCATCGGGCAGCACATCGCGCGTACCTGAGGGGATGCGGTCGTTCATCGAGGGGATCGGTCAGCTGGCGGGCGCGCGGCTGGCGGGCGGGCGGCTGCCGGTCACGGGCTCGGCACGTCGTCATACCGCTCGATTCGCGCCCCCAGGTCCCGCAGGCGCTCGTCGATCCGTTCGTAGCCGCGGTCGATCTGGCGGATGTTGCCGATCTCGGTCACGCCATCGGCACACAGGGCGGCGATCAGCATCGCCATCCCGGCGCGGATGTCCGGCGACTCGACGCGTTCGCCGCGCAGCCGCCGGGGGCCGACAACCAGCGCGCGGTGGGGGTCGCAGATCGTGATCGCGGCGCCCATCAGCTGCAGTTTGTCGGTGAAGAACAGACGGTTCTCGAACATCTTCTCGTGGATGATGACCGACCCTTCCGATTGGGTGGCCAGCGCCAGCGCGATCGAGGTCAGGTCGGCCGGAAACGCGGGCCAGGGGCCGTCCTCGACCTTGGGCTGATAGCCCCCGGCATCGTTGCGGATGACGAGCTTCTGATTGCCCGGCACGAACACGTCGCAGTCCTGGAGCTCCGAGTGCAGACCCAGGCGCTCGAACACGAGCCGGATCATGCGCAGGTCCTGGGGCACGGTGTCCTTGATCACCAGTTCGCCGCCGGTCACGCCCGCCAGCGCCATGAATGAGCCGATCTCGATGTGGTCAGGGGCGATCGGGTGAACGCAGCCATGCAGCGTCCGCCGTCCGTGCACGGTCATCACGTTCGATCCGATGCCGGAGATCTCGGCCCCCATCGCGATCAGCATGCGGGCCAGGTCCTGGACGTGGGGCTCGGAGGCGGCGTTGTGGATCGCGGTCGATCCGGGCGTGAGGGCCGCCGCCATGAGCGCGTTCTCGGTCGCCATCACCGACGGCTCGTCCATCAGGAAATCGGTCGCCCGCAGCCCCAGGGGCGCCGCGAGCACGATGTCGCGATCCTGGTCGACGGTGGCGCCGAGCGCGCGGAACGCGTCGAGGTGCGGATCCAGGCGGCGGCGGCCGATCACGTCGCCGCCGGGGGGCGGCATGTGGGCACGGCCGAACCGGGCCAGGAGCGGGCCGGCGAGCAGGAATGACGCCCGGATCCGCTCCGACAGGCTGCGGTCCACGACGTACTCGTCCACGCCCGAGGCGTCGACGACGACCTCTCCCGGGCCGTGCCAGGTGACCTTGGCGCCGAGCGTCTGCAGCAGCTGGGTCATCGTCTCGACGTCGCTGATCCGCGGCACGTTGCGGAGCACCACCTCCTCGTCCGTGAGCAGGCAGGCGGCCAGGATCGGCAGAGCGCCGTTCTTGTTGCCAGCGGGGACGATCGTGCCGGACAGCGGCACGCCGCCTTCGATTACGAACTTCTCCATAAGGGGCGCGGGAGGTGCGGCCAGCGTAGCTGGCGGTTCAGGGCCCGCGCTCGCGGCGGTCCCAAGTCGCTGAGCTAGGGTAACACCCATGCCGTCTGAGATTTCGCGCGAACAGGCCTGGACCCTCCTTTGCGAGTGGACAGAGAGCGAATCACTGCGCCGCCACGCGCTCGCCGTGGAGGCGGCAATGCGCGCGTACGCACGCCGTCTTGGGGCCGATGAGGAGCTGTGGGGCGTCACCGGACTGCTTCACGACCTCGATTACGAGCGCTATCCGAACCTCGAGGACGGCCATCCCCGCTACGCGATGGCCGAGCTCGAGGCCCGCGGATATCCGGCCGAGCTCGTCCGGGCGGTGGCATCGCACGCGGACTACCTCGAGGTGGCCCGCGAGTCGCCGCTGGAGAAGACGCTCTACGCCGTGGACGAGCTGTCCGGCTTCGTGCTCGCGTGCGCCTACGTACGACCCGACGGGCTCGAGGGGATGACGGCGAAATCGGTCAAGAAGAAGCTCAGACAGCCCAGTTTCGCCGCCGCCGTCGACCGGGACTCGCTCCGCCACGGCGCCGAGGACCTCGGGATCGACTTCGACGAGCATCTCGAGGTCGTGATCGCGGCGCTGACCGAGCACCGCGCGGCCCTGCTGGGCGCCTGAGGGGTTGGATATCGTGGCGCCGATGCCGGATCCGATCACGATCGTGGTACTGGACGGCGACGAGACCGGCCAGGAACTGCTCGAGCAGGCGATTCGCGTGCTCGACGCGGAGCTGCTGGGGATCGCAACCCGGCTCGAGCACTTCGATCTCTCGCTGGAGCATCGGCGTGAGACGGCCAACGGGGTCGTGATCGACGCCGCGGCGGCGATGCGCGAGGCGGGGCTGGGGCTGAAGGCGGCCACGATCACCCCGGAGGGCGCCGGCGACGTCGGCTCGCCCAATCGGATCCTGCGCGAGCAGGTCGACGGCAAGGTGATCGTCAGAACCGGGCGCCGGCTCCCCGGCGTGGCTCCGATCGCCGGCGTGCACTACCCGATCTCGGTCGTCCGGATGGCGGTCGAGGACGCCTACGGCGCCGAGGAGTGGCGTGAGGGCGACCCGGGCTCGCCGGCCGAGGTCGGACTGCGCACCGAGCGCGTCACGCGCTCGACCTGCGCCGCGGTGGCCGAGTTCGCGTTCCGCACGGCGACGAAGATGGGCGCCCGCGTCTACGGCGGTCCCAAATGGACCGTCTCGCCCGTGTACGAGGGCATGCTCAAGGAGGAGCTCGACGCCGCGGCGGCGCGGCATCCGGACGTCGCCTACCAACCGGTCCTGATCGACGCGCTCTACGCCGGGCTCCTGTCCGGAGCCACCGACGCGCCGCTGGTGATCCCGGCACTCAACCGCGACGGCGACTGCCTCTCGGACCTGGTGCTGCCGATGTTCGGCTCCATCGCCGGCGCCGAATCGGTCCTGCTCGCGTTCGATGAGCACTACGACACCACCGTCGCGATGGCCGAGGCACCCCACGGGACGGCGCCCGCCCTGCTGGGCAAGGACCTCGCCAATCCGCTGGCCATGATCCTCGCCTGCGGCGCCGTCCTGCGCCACGCCGCCGACCGGCACGGCGCCGACTCCGAGCGCTGCTCGCGGGCGATCTACGAGGCCGTGTTGGAGACGATCGCCTCGGGCGTGAAGACGCCCGATCTGAGCGGTCACGCGGGCACCACGGAGTTCACGACCGCCGTGGTCGACCGGATCCGGACCAAGATCGAGGTGTGGTCCTCGCTCGGGTCGGCGGCCTGATCACCGAGGTCGCGGGCCCCGCGCGAGGGCACGCGCGCGCCGACCGAGGGGCGAGCCCCGGGACCGCGGTTCCGTCCGGAGCCCTCCCTACTCTCACGAACATATGTTCCAGTCTTCTCTGAACCGAATGCGCGCGCTGCTGAGCCGGGCGGACGAGCAGACCAATGAGCTCCCGGCGCCGCCCGCGCCGCACCCGCACCGAGTGCCACTGCACATCGAGCGCACCCGTCGCGGGGGCAGCGTGCCCGCCCGTCCCGCCCATTGCATCTCGCCCGTCCGCGCCTCGCGTGAGTCCCAGTCGCGCGACGCTGCCTCGCGCTAGACCCTATGGAGGATGATTCGCCGGGACGTTGAAGGCCGGACCTCATCGCATTTATGCGGGGGTTTGTCTGGCCG
>Ga0208478_1000301_pt1 | contig 18302 bp, 18 predicted proteins | sample NGESurdeep072012_5_FD_184462 | JGI IMG/M metagenome (GOLD analysis project Ga0208478, IMG submission 184462) | Arctic peat soil microbial communities from Barrow, Alaska - NGEE Surface sample 415-2 deep-072012 (SPAdes) | ecosystem: Environmental > Terrestrial > Soil > Wetlands > Peat ...
GCACTGCTTTTCAACTCACATCCGGCGACGGATCGAAGATCTACTTCCGGTCCATGGAGTTCGGCTTCCCATTCCATTCGAACGTACTCATCATCCCGCGCGGCGCACAGTACAGCGGCGCGACTCCCGACGGAAAACCGGGATTGAAGTGGAGCGCGAAGTATGGTGCCGTTGGACTCAATGCTGAAGTCGCTCCCGACTGCCTTACGGACGGCATGAACGAGAAGGGGCTCGTCGTCGGTATGCTGTACCTGCCCGGCGACGGTCAGTTCCTGCCGCCGGATCCGTCGAAGGACGATCGCACCATCGGAGGCTGGCAAGCCGCCGCGTACCTGCTCACCACGGTCGCCTCGGTGGAAGAGGCCAAGCAGGTCCTGACGAGCGAGAAAGTCTACATTGCGGAGCAGATCTTTCCGCCGTTCAAGGCGCAACTGCCGGTGCACTTCTATATCGGGGATGCTTCCGGCGCGGTCGTCATTGCGGAATACGTGCATGGCAAGCTCAGCCTGCACGACGATCCGCTGGGCGTGCTGACCAACTCACCGCCCTTCAACTGGCAGATGACGAACCTGTCGAACTACGTGAATCTCTCGCCGGTGAATGTGCCCGAGCTGAATTTGGCTAACAACCTGGACATCCAGAACTTTGGGCAGGGCAGCGGCATGTTGGGAATCCCCGGCGATTACACTCCGCCCTCGCGCTTCGTGCGCGTAGCGTTGTTCTCGCACTGGGTGAGCGCGGGCAAGACCGTGAGTGAGACGGTGAATGCCGGCTTCCACGTGCTAAACACGTTCGATATTTTCAAGGGCGCAGTTCGCAGCAGCAACACCGCTGGCAGCGAGATGGATATAACAGAATGGGCGGTGGCGCACGACCGCACGAACCTGAAGACCTACGTCCGCACCTACGGAGGGCTGACGATCCAGATGGTGGACCTTAAGAAGATCGACTTCGACCAGCCGGGCTTCCGTCAGATCGCCCTGGACAATACCTTCGCCCCTGCAGACATCACGAGCACGGCAACCGCGCTGGCGGTAAAGTAGAGACTTCGTCGGCACACAGGGGCAGGAGATCGAGGCGCCGGTCTTCGACTGCTTGTCTCGCGGATTCGCCATTGCCTCGCATGTGCGCGACTTAGTCTAACTCCAAAACCTTTGCTCTCTATAACAAGAATCGCGTATGTGGCGCAAGACCAGTCGGCGGTATGTTGGCAGCGGGGAAGCTGGCGGCAGTTGGCGTAACATCCCCGTGCCGTAAGTAATCCGGGCTGCGCGTCGCCAGTCGGGATAACGTACGACACGGCACCTATTCGCGCCAGCTATCTTGCTTTGAATTGAGGAATCGCATCCACCTGCGGACCACTTTGTCGTCAAGCAGGTATTTGATGCGGCGAATGGGCACAAGAAAGCCGGGGAGAACTTCCCCGGCGTCGTAGAAGAAGCACAAACAAGTTACAGGTTGATCTTGCGACGCAGGACTCCTACCGCGCCGAGCAATCCGCTACCCAGCAGTAGCAAGCTTGCGGGCTCCGGCGTGGCGGTGATGGCGACGTCTGCGCTGAAAAAAATGCCAGACTGCACGGTATGCCGGTCGGCAAAAAACAAATCGACTGTGTGAGAACCGGCAGAAAGCGGAGTGGTAATCGTAGGAGTGGTACTAAATCCGTGTATCCCGCCATTGTCGACCTGAAGCATGTTGTCGACGAAGACCCATGCGTCATCGTCTGACCCCAAATTGAAGGTGACGGTTCCGGGAGAGGCAAGGTTGAATACTCCAGTCCAGTATGCCGCCACATAACCGCCCCCGCATGCACCATCACACCCATTGTTGAATGGGAACAAGGGATTAAGGTTCAGAGGGAGCATATCCACCTGGGTCTTCCACGCCGTGACTCCATCCTGGCCTGGGGTCCACCACAGAATTTCATTGAGCCCGTTGCGGTCGGTGATCGGATGCGAAGCACCATTGTTGGTCATACCGAAGGCGGAGACAACGGGAAAACCATCGGGACCGAGCGTTGGATTCACCAGCCCTGTCACGACGCCGTCGATTCCACGTTCCGTGTCCGGATGGCCGACCGGTAATATGTAGTAATGGCCCAATAGCGTATCGCCCCAGCCGGGCGCCGTTGCGACACATATGAGAGTAAGGGTCGCAAGAATGAGGTAAAGAAATCGATTATTAGCTTGCCGCAAGGTAATCCTCCCCTATCTGGATCGATCGAAGGTTGAGCTTGTTCATAAATTGAGCTGGAAGCTCCTGACGCAATCTATAGGTTGCACGTTAGGTGCCGCGCTGCGACAGCCTAAGTCTCATCGAATCAATCATCTTTAGGAAGTCACTCGGAGACTACTGAAAATAGTTGCACACTAAGGTGGTATCTGCGTGCCACTCTTCCCAAAATGGAACAGAACGCGGTTGCCGAAGCAATTCAGCATCTTAATTTAATTAGGATTTGGCGGATTGCTTCCGAGAAATCGCCATGGCGGTGCGCCGGGCTGCGCGTCGCCGTTCGGGATGTCGGCCCACCGGACAAGTGCCTTGGCGCTCCTAACTGTCGTGAATATAAGGTCCGTTGCGACGCTGCAATAGATGAGTCAACGAGTGTGAAATCGCCAGATCACACGTAATCCTGGCCTGAGCGTGCGGCGGTGCTTCGTGACTGGGCGGCCAAGCATACTCGTGAGCGGTGCCGTCCCCGCGGGACTCACGCATCATAGTGTCTGATTCCCGGCAGTCACGTGCCGGGCTACGATTGTTCCGCCCTGCGGGCTGGATTACAGCTCGGCTCGCCAGCTTACCAACTCAGCCTTACGAAGGCGTCCACGTTGCGATACTTTCGTAGCCAAAAAAGTTGGGCATGACATAGCGGCAGGAGTTTGAGGCGCCAGGGCTGAAGCCCAGTAAATTGCGCGGGCTGCATTCACTGGGCGAAGCCCAGTGCTTCCACTCGAGATGCAGAAACCCCGATTCTGGTTACCGCGTCAGAAGGGCGACGCCGCCGGCGACGCAGAGGGCGGCCATCCAGCGACGGCGGTCGACATTTTCTTTGAGGTAGATATGAGCCACGAGGGCGTTGGCGAGGAAGGTGAGCGACGCAGAAGCCGGGCCGACAATGCTGACCTCGCCCCACGACAGGGTGACGAGCAGGCAGAAGAAACCGACGGCCATGAATGCGAGGCCAATCATGAAGCGGGCGTTGGTGACGACCCGGCGAATCACGCCAATGATGCCGTGGGATTGGCGAACCAGTCCCAGGTCGCCGATTTCTTTCATGGCGCGGGACTGCAACACGTCGCCAACTGTCGAAGCGATCACCACGGCGGCGATGCCTCCCCACACGGCCAGGTGGTTCACGGCTCAACTCCTGAGTCGGCCGCCTCGCCCAAAGCGCCAACCGGGCCATATACCGTCTCGATGCGATTGTGGCGATGTGCGCCGGGAGTCGCCTCGGGACCACTTGCCACGAAGCCGACGCCGGCCACAATGAGGGCAACGCCGAGCCAGCGCCCAAGGGTGACGTGCTCGTGCAGGAAGAATTTTGCCAGCAGCACCATCAGGATATAGCTGAGCGATGTGGCGGGAAGCACATAGGTGAGATCGGCCCAGGAGAGGGCGGAGAGATAGCTTACGAAGAAGCCGATGAGGAGGAGAATGCCGAGGCCGACCCAAGGGTTGAGAAGCGCGGTGTACAGAGCTGGAAGATTCGCCAGCGTCACCGGGCCGAAAGCGCGCATGCCGCGAGCGAGGGAGACGTCGCCGCAGGCGGCGCAGACGACGACAACCAAAAGGACGAGATATTTGCGTGCGGTCAAAGTGAGGTCGAGGAAAAGCTCCAGGGCTGAATCCCAAAACATGAAGGGCGCTGATTCACCTGGCTAAAGCCCGGTGCTTCCCCCGAAAAGGCATTGCAGCATTGGCACCTTGCACCTTGGTATAGGGGCCGGGCCGGAAATACGCCGCTCAAGCTTCGCTTGAACGGGGCACCCGGCACCAGATATTTTCGAACGGTCACGGCAACCTCTAGACGGCCACCGAAAACCCGATCGGTTTTCGATGCAATGCCACTAGACGTTGACCGTTTCCACCTGCTCCGGCTTAGCTTCGGCTGCTGCGGGAACGACTCCCTGCGCCGCCGCTGTGGTCAGCGTGCCCTGGATCTTGCGGGCTTCCTTGACCGCGCGATTGCGCGACGCACGTAACGTCATGAACTGTTTGGCTTCGACGTAGAGGCGCTTACGTTCCTCGTTGTTGAATACGGCTTTGCGTACGATGCGGTATATGGCTTTCGGCCGGAAGTAATACTCGTCGTAGAAGCGGTGCACCATCTCCATGACGTAATCGCGGGGAAGTCCCGGATACTCGATCATGGCAACCTGGTGACCGGAGTCGTCGACCATCTGCGCGCCTTCATTCAGGATGAAGCCATTGGCTTTGGCGTAGTCGTACAGTTCGGTTCCAGGATAAGCGTGCGCAACGGATACCTGGATGGTCTCGCAGTCGATTTCCTTGGCGAAGTCGATGGTGCGGCGAATGGTTTCCTTGGTCTCGCCCGGCAGACCGAGAATGAAGTCGCCGTGGACTAGAAGTCCCAGCTTCTTGCAGTCCTTGGTGAACTGGCGAGCGCGTTCGACGGTGGCGCCCTTCTTCACGTTCTTCAGGATCTGTGGGTCGCCCGATTCATAGCCCACGATGAGTAGGCGGCATCCCGCTTCTTTCATCGCCTTCAGAGTTTCGTAATCGGTGGTGACGCGTGAAGTGCACGACCACGTCATCTTCAACGGCTTAAGCTTCTCGCACAACTCGATGGTGCGCGCCTTCTGAATGTTGAAGGTGTCGTCGTCGAAGAAGAATTCCTTCACCCAGGGCCAGTACTCCATGGCCTTCTTCATTTCACCAGCCACAGCGTCGGACGAGCGCTTGCGCCAGGGATGTCCGCTCAGCGTCTGCGGCCACAGGCAGAACGTGCACTGCGCCGGACAGCCACGCGTGGTGTACAGCGAAACGAACGGATACAGCAGGAACGGCACGTTATAGCGGCGGGGATCGATGTCGCGCTTATAAACGTCCACCACATCGGGCAGCGCGTCGAGGTCGGAAACCGCCGGACGATCAGGATTGTGAATCACTTTTCCATCGGGACCACGGTATGACGCACCCAGGATTTCGCTGAGCGGCTTGCCGTTGGCGTATTCCACCGTCGCGTAGTCGAACTCACGGCGCACGATGAAATCGATGGCTTGTCCGTCGGCGAGCGACTTCTCGGGAAGAGTCGTGACGTGCGGACCAACGAAGCAGACCTTGAGCTTGGGATTGGCCTCTTTCATCCGGGCCGCCAGCTTGATGTCGCCCGGGAAACCCGGCGTGCTGGTGAACAGCACCAGGAAATCGAAACCCTTGCCGATCTCGATGGTTTCTTCGGCACTCACGTGATGGGGCGGGGCATCGAGCATGCGCGAACCTTCCAGCATGCCAGCCGGGTAAGCCAGCCAGACCGGGTACCAATAGGACTCGATCTCGCGGGTTGCAGGCCAGCGCGAACTGGCGCCGCCATCATAATTCTCGAACGAGGGTGGATTCAGGAATAGCGTCTTCAATGGCATAGTCGTACTTACGATTTTACCATTGTTTGGATGCCGCCGGCCACGTGGAAGCTCTTGAAAATGTTTCAGTTACAGCGCTTTTGTGAGGTGCAGCGAATGGCGATTTATGAGGATGGAACGGCCCAATTTTCCAGTTCTCCGGTAAGCCGGAGCAGTTGAAGCCCAGCGCGCGTCAGTTCGAACTCGGCATCAAGATAGGCAGCATACTTATCGTTGACCTCAAGCTGGGCAATCTGGGCATCGCGGGTGCTGCCATTTCCAGTCTGAATTCGAGCTTGCGCGGCGTCTAAATCGCCCTGCGAAACCTGCCACTCCAGCTTGGCCACGTCCCTTGCAGCCTGTAACTGCCGCAGAGAGCGTTGCAATTTCAATGTGTTCTCACTGACCTGGTTGCGGGTGAGGTCAGCTTGTTTGTGGGCGACGATGGTATCGGCGTCGGCCTGTGCCGCCCTGGCTTTCTGGACTGGGTTAAAGAAGGGGAACTTGATATTCAATCCGGCTGCGAGATTGTTGCTTGTGTACTTGATGAAGTACTGGTCGTAGCCGTTAAAGCGTGCGAGGTAAGCGTACTGCGATGCGAGGTCGGCAAAAGGCAACGTGGCGCGGTGCTCGCCTTTGGCACGGGCCGCGGCGGCCTCAGTTTTCTGATCCGCCAGCTTGACCACGGGACTGTTGGCGATGGCCCGCGCTGCCAGGTCGTCCTCCTGCGAGATGAAGGGCAGTTGCGGCATCGACTCTGGATCAGGCTGAATCTCGGCTGGCGACAGGCCCGTTAACTTTGCCAGGTGCTCACGTAGGACATCGGACTGACCTTGGGCGTCGGCAATCCTCAGCCGGATGCGAGCCGCGGCCAGTTGGCTCTTGGTGAGGTCCAGTTTGCTGTCCACGCCTTCCTTCAGGCGTTGTTCGGTCATGAATTGGGCCTTCTCGGCAGCGGCCTGGGCTTCCGCGAGCGTGGCCAACTTGCCCGTCAGGTTCACCAGTTGAGCGTAAGACAATGCAGCATCCAGAATTACTTCTTCACGCTTGTCCTGCACGTCGAAGGAGGTGGCTTTCCAGTCGATCTTGGCCGCCTTCAGGAACTCCTTCAGCGAGAGATTGAACAGAGACTGCGTCGAGGTGAAGTTGGCCACCGCAGGCGCGGAACCTTCCAGAGTCAGCGGAAAGCCGTAGGAGTAACCCAGTCCGGAGCCGACGGTCAGTTGCGGCAGCCAGTGATTGCGGACCTCCTGATAGGCCTTCTGCGAGCGCCATTGGCTCACGGTGGCAATTCCCATCACGCCGCTGTGCTGAAGCGCCAGATCGACTGCTGTGCGGAAACGGAGCGGTTCGGCTGGGGGAGCGTCGTCAACAGCGCTGGCTGCGCCCGAAAACGCCAACAGGACACTTGCGAGGGCCAAAAGCTGCACGACGCGGCGGACGCAACTCATCTGACAACACCGGGTTGCCGTGGGCATGGTTCGTTGAATCAGACGCAAATTCATGCAGGCAACCATTACTGCAACCGGCCCAAGGCCTTGCCGGCGGGTGCAAAACCGGACGCAAGCGCCAGCGATGCCTTGTACTCAGTCACCGCGCCGGACTTGCTGCCCATCTTTTCATAAAGCTGCCCCAGCAAGTAATGGGCGCGAAACGCTGGAGCATCTTCCACCATGGCATTGGACGCCAGGTATGTCTTCAGGTCTTGCACGGCGTTGGGGAAATCACGACCTGCCTGCAAGAGTTCGCTCGCCGCATTGTAATAAACTTCGGCGCTCTTGTTAGGTTGCGCGATGGCCTGAGCGATCGCGTTCTGCATGTCATCGAGCCGCGAACGCCGCCGGAAGAAGGATGCCAGATTCATCCAGTACTGCGCGGGATTTTTGGCGACCTTAATGGCTTGCCGGAGTTCGTTCTCCGCGTCGGGATAGCGCTTGTCCTTTTCCGCGATGATCGCCAGGATCCAATGCGAGGTGGCCTGATCGTACTTGGCGACTTGCGCGGCCTGATCGCGGGCCTTGTCGATGCCTCCACCCATCATCGAGGGTGCTTCCGTGTAGTATTCGGCCAGATCGGCATGGGCCTGCACGTTGTCGGGATCGAGTTTCACCGCCAATTCAAATTCATTCTTGGTTTTGCGCGCCAATGAAGCCGCCGACAATGGGTTGGAGGCCGACGCCTTCTCACCGTACTCACGTCCCAGCCACAGGTGATACATTGCGTTGTCGGGACTGGCACTGACGGCCCGCTCGCCATTCTTCACCGCGTTGTCCCATTGTTCGATGGCGTAGTATGCGCGCGACAGCAAGTTCAGGGATGCAGCATCATTCAGTTTGGAGAGCGTGCGAACGACTTCGTCGATGCTGCCGGATGCCAGCATCTGCTCCATTGACCCATCGGCAGCCGCGAGAATCCAGGCGCAGAAGAGGGCCAGCAGCATGATCGAAGTCTTGTGCACAGGAGACCTCATCAAATGGGGTTCTTCACCGGCATTCCATCGCGAAGCGGCTGCAGGTTCACCGCGCCCAGCGCCAGTACGGCGTCGTCCGGAATGCCCCTGGTAATTTCCACACGCGTCAAGTTCGAGACCGAGGTCTGCACATTGCGCCGTTTGAGCTGGCCGTTGACGACCTGAAAAACGTACTTGCCCTCGGCGTCCTGCCGGACTGCCTCCCGAGGAACGGTGAGTGCGTTTTCGTGGCGGGCCAGCACTACGGCCACGCTCACGTTGGTGTTGGGCAACAGCTTAAGGTCGGCGTTGTCGAGCAGGCAGGTGACCTCCCCAACCATGCGGGTTCCGCGCTGAACGACATTCGTGGGCAGGTCCTCAATGGTGCTGTTCCACAGGCGACCGGGAAGAGCATCCCACGCGACTTCGACGGGCTGACCCTTTTGCAGGCGGCCAATTTCCGGTTCATCGACAAACGCACGTACCCGAATCCGGTGTAAGTCAGCGACCTGAACCAGCAGATCTCCGGCCGCAACGAACGTATCTCTACGTACCGGCAGGTTGTAAGCCATGCCGGAATGAGGCGAAGCAATATTTAGATTGCGCACGAGGACAGTGGCTGCCGCCAGGGCAGCGCGGGCCTCCGCCAGTTGAGCTTCCGCATGACCGATTTCTGGCTTGGAGAAGCGGTCGTGGAGCTTTTGCTCCAGCATGTGAAGATTGGCGTCGGCCACATGCAGTTGGGCCTGCGCCGCATCGACTTCCACTTGCGACGCGGCGCCGCTTTGTAGCAACCGCTGCATCGCCAACAAGTTCTTCTGCGCGGCATCGCGGTCCGCCTGCGCTTTCACGAGTGCGTTGCGGGTGGTGAGCACTTCCTCCTGCGATCCGCCGGCCGACACGGCAAGGAACTCGGCTTCCGCACCCTTCACTTGCGCTTGGGTGCGTGCGACCTGGGCGCGGGCGTCGGCATCATCCAACTGCAGGAGCAACTGGTTTGCCTTCACCCAATCCCCCTGGAGGATTTCGACCCTTTTGACGGTGGCGGACATCGGGGCGTGCGCTTCGAAGTTGTCGATCGGCTCGATCTTACCGTTGGTGGCGATGCTGGAGGTGATGGTTTCGCGATAGGCGCGGGCAGTACGGACCTGCACTTGAGTACGCCGGAACGCCAGCCACACGATAAAGCCCAACACCGCCAGAGTGACACCGATGAGTACAATCCAGCGAGGTTTCCAACTCAGACGGGTTCGGCCACTATCAATTGACTCTGCCATCGGCGTTCAAAGTGACCAGTATAGCGTAGCCGACATCCTCGACAGGCGGAGAGCAACGCCCAATCCCGCCAATTACAATAGCCGCATGGCAAAAAGCAAGCGCTACACCCCGGAGCATGCTGAATCTGGGCTCGACGCCACGCTGCCGGAGATAGAGACGTGGCCGAACCAGTTCGCGAACTACGAGATCGTGATCGACATTCCCGAATTCACATCGGTCTGCCCCAAGACCGGTCTGCCCGACTTCGGTATTCTCTGGATCCGCTATGTGCCTGACCAGCAATGCCTGGAGCTGAAGTCGCTGAAGGAATACCTGACTTCCTATCGCAACCTCGGGATCTTTCAGGAGAACATCGTCAATCGTGTACTGGAAGATGTCGTGCGGGCGACTAAGCCGAAGTGGGCAGAGGTAAAAGGCGAGTTTCGCCCGCGTGGCGGAATCGGGACGGTGGTCATTGCGCGCTACCCCAGGCCCCGGAAGCAGGCATAGTCACACAGACGGTCACGTGTTATTCTCCGCCAACGCATGACTGACAAGACCAACGCCTATGTAGCACTGCTGTTGCTGACCGGGCTGAATTTCGTCAATTACATCGACCGATCGATCCTGTTTGCGGTACAGGAATTGGTGAAGGCGGAGTTTGTCCTCAGCGACAAGCAGGTTGGATTTCTGACCTCGGCATTTTTTGCCTGCTACATGATCGCAGCGCCGCTGATCGCGCCGTTGGCCGATCGTTATCCCCGCAAGTGGATCATGGCTGCCGGAGCGTTGGTCTGGAGCGTCGCAACCCTACTTTCAGCCGTCACTCACAACTATGACGAGTTGCTGCTTCGCCACCTGATCGTTGGCATCGGCGAAGCGACGTTTGTGGTCATTTCGCCGGCATTTATCGCCGATCTGTTTCCCGAGAATCGCCGCGGGCGCGTGCTCTCGATCTTCTACCTTGCGATTCCGGTCGGTACCGCCCTCGGGTACCTGATCGGCGGCTACCTTGGGCATCGCCATGGCTGGCGCATGCCGTTTCTGGTGTGTGCCATACCGGGACTGGTGCTTGCACTAGGCGTCTGCCTGCTGAAAGAACCTAAGCGAGGCGCAAGCGATCATTTGGCCGACAGCCTTGAGCGTGGCACAGTGTTCGGTCTTTTTCGGAACAAGGCCTACTGGACGGTCAGCCTCGGCATGGCGATGATGACGTTCGCGGTCGGGGGATTGCAGGTCTGGATGCCCACGTTTCTGTCGCGCATGCGCGGCGTCCCATTGGAGCATGCCAACCTTTTGTTCGGCGTAATGACGCTGTTCAGCGGGATTGTGGCGACTTTATTCGGTGGCTGGCTGGGAGATCGCCTGCTGCGCCGTACCCCCGCCGCGTATCAGATGGTTTCGGCAGTTGGTATGGCGCTTTCGATTCCCGCCATGATCGTGGCAATTTACTTCATCGGGACCCCGATGTACGTGGCAATATTGCTGGGCGAATTTCTGCTGCTGCTGAATACAGCGCCACTGAACGCAGCACTGATCAATAGCGTGAGCGCTCGTATTCGCGCCACAGCCATTGCCGTAAACCTGTTCACGATTCACCTCCTGGGCGATGCTTTTTCGCCGACACTGATCGGTTGGATATCCGATAAGACCAACCTGCAGGTGGGCTTTTTCTCAACGATCGTTGCGGTTGTGTTGTCGGCCGCAATCCTGTTTTACGGCATGCGCTTCGCGCCCGCACTGCCGGAAGGCGACCCGATGTCCGAGGGAGTCCGGGCGTGATGTGGTCCGAATTTCTGCGGCATCCTGTGAGCTGGGCCAGCGGCATCATTCTGGGGGCCGTATGGCTGTCACGCTTGTTCGCCGTCGGCCTCAACATGCACGAGATCGCTGAGATCACCCGTCCAGAATACGACGCCTCTCCGGGGGATTCCTCCGGACGTGTCGCTCGCGTCAGCATTGTGGTTCCGGCACGTAACGAAGCGGAGCACATCGAAGCTGCCTTGGTTTCATTGCTGCAACTCGACTATCCCGATTTTGAAGTCATCGCCGTAGATGACCGCTCGGAAGACGCCACGGGCCCCATTCTTGACCGATTGGAGGCGCAGTGGCGGGAACGGGGGGAGAGGTCGCATCATCGCCTGAAAGTGCTGCACGTGGCGGAATTGCCGTCGGGCTGGCTGGGCAAGACTCATGCCATGTGGCAGGCCGGGGAGCGGGCGTCTGGCGGATGGCTGCTGTTCACCGATGCCGATGTGGTCTTCCGGGCCGATGCACTTCGTCGGGCGGTGGTGTACGCAGAACGAGAGCGGGCGGATCACTTGGTATTGTTTCCGACCATGGTCATGAAGTCGGCAGGTGAGCGCATGATGATGGCGTTCTTCCAATCGCAGTTCGTATTTGCGCATCGGCCATGGAAAGTAGCTGATCCAAAATCGCGCGATTCGATTGGCGTGGGAGCATTCAACCTGATTCGCCGCGACGTGTATGAACAAATTGGCACCTACCAACGCCTGCGACTGGCCGTGCTCGACGACATGAAGCTGGGTGAGTTGGTGAAGCAGGAAGGCCATCGTCAACGGTGCGTCTTCGGTCGCGACCTGCTCAAGTTGCGCTGGGTGTTCGGTGTGATGGGCATGGTGCGCAACCTCACCAAGAACTTCTTCGCGATCCTCCACTTCAACACCGCCTTCGCCGTGCTCGCAGTCTGCGGCATCTTGTTGGTGAACCTCGGACCTTTTGTGGGCGTCTGGATAGCCGGAGGATGGGCGCGGGCTGGCTTTATCGCATCACTGGTCACGCTGGTGGCGATTTACGCCGGGATGGCGAGGCGCAGCGACATCCCGCCCTTCTACGTGCTGTTACATCCCGTCGGTACGCTACTGTTCAGCTACGCGATTGTGCGCTCGGTTGTCCTGACTCTGGTGCGTGGAGGCGTGGTATGGCGCGGGACGCTGTATCCACTCGCCGAACTGAAAAGGTTCAGCCGGGAAGCGCCGCGGTGGAACTGGTTGTAGGAAAGACAGCAAATTCCTTACTTCGTGGGCTCCATCCGCAGTGCGTCATTAAAGCGGTTGAAGTAGTTGAAGAGCCCTATGGCTGCCAGCAGTTCTATGATCTCGCCCTCGTCATAGTGACGGCGCAATTCTGCCCAGAAGTCGTCATCCACTTCGTGGGGATCGCGCGTGACCCGTTCGGCCAACTCGAGTGCGGATTTTTCGGCCTCGGTGAAATCAGGGCGATTGCGGAAGTCGGCGAGGTTCTCGATCTGGTCGTCGCTCCATCCGTGCCGCCTTGCCAAGGCGGCGTGCGACGACAGTCAATACTCGCAGCGGTTGATCTGCGAGGTGCGGACGATCACCAGCTCCTTGAGTTTGGCCGTGAGGGTGCCGGTGTTCATCACCGCGCGGAAATGGGCGATCATGGTCCGAAAAATCTCCGGCCGATGAGCGGCGGTGCGGAACATGTTAGGAACGTTACCGCGTTCCTGTAGATAAACTTCGTAGATCTTCCCGGTTTCAGGATCGACCTGGTCCTTATCGAGACGCGTGATGCGGGGCATGAGGCGATTGTAAGGCCAACGGCAGGCAATACGCGAACGCCCCTCCGCGCCAGGCGAAAGGGCGTCCGACGTTTGTATGCCACGGTCGGCAGGGTAAGTGTCAGTTATTTAACGAAAGACTTGATGGCGTTGGCTTCGTCTTCCTGCACGTCGAACACCGTGTAAAGCTTGGTGATCTGCAGCAGGTCGTGCACCTTCTTGGTGAGGTGCAACAACTTAAGTTCGCCGCCTTGGCGCTGCACGGAGGTAAACGCGCTGACCAGTTCGCCGATACCGGAGCTGTCGATATAGCTGACATCGCCCAGGTTCAGCAGGATATGCTTGGCGCCTTTGCCGAGCACGTCCTTGATAGTGTCGCGCAATACCACGCTGCCTTCGCCCAGAGTGATTCTCCCGCTCAAGTCAACGATGGTCACACCATCTACTTGCCGGGTACTTGCTTTCATGCTCACGTGGAAGCCTCCTGGCGGTCCAGTTCAGTACCTGGGATCCGCTTGATCAATGTAATTTCAGTGCCGGGTTCCAGTTTGCGGAACCGTACTTCGTCCATAAACGCCCGAATTAGGAATATACCGCGGCCGGACTGTTTCATCAGATTCTCCGGCGCGAGGGGGTCAGGAACTTCGTCGGGTTCAAGTCCCCGGCCTTCGTCCCTTATGGTAATTATCAACTCGCGGCCGTTTTGTTCAAACGACAAATTTACACGCTTGTCCGGATCATAGGCATTGCCATGCAAGACCGCGTTGATCATGGCCTCGCGGACGGCCATGGTGAGTCCGCCGCGAACGTCTTCGTCGAAGCCAGCCTGAGTGGCGACCTGGTCCGCCATCTCTTCCGCCTTGTTCACGCTTTCCAGCGTGGATTCCATCCGGTACGAAACCTTCGATTGCGCGTTCATGAATTGGTTGGTTCAGCCTGGCTCAGTCTTGACCGAGCCTTTGGAACACATTACTCAGGATTCTGCAGTTTGCCTTGTCAGGGAGATACTTGTCAACGCAAAGACTGAAAACGGGTGAGGTGCAAGGAAGATTAGGACGTCGCATTTGCCCATTGTGGGACTTAAGGTCGCCGCCTCGGCAGTGCGATTATGGGCTTGCCCCGGGTGGAGTTGGAAATTAGTATTAGAACGAACGTTCGTCTTAATTGAGCACGGCCTTTGCCTGTCATCCCGCTTCAGCGTCCTATGGCCAGCACCTCCAGTTCGCAAGCGCAGCAACCTCCGAGCCGTCACGATACCCGTTTCTATCGCAGGTTCTCTGAGATTCTCGACCATGCCGCTGAGGTCTTTGCTGAGAAGGGATATGAGGGCGCCTCCATGCGCGACCTGTCGCGCCTCAGCGGCATGTCGCTGGCAGGACTCTACTACTATTTCGACTCCAAAGAAGAACTGCTTTACCACATCCAAAAACACACCTTCACGAATATTGTCGATCGCCTGCGCGAGCGGTTGGCGGCGAGCCTTGACCCTGACGAGCGCATCCGCATATTTGTGCACAATCACGTGGACTATGCGGTGAGTAACCAGAAGGCAATGAAAGTCCTTTCGCACGAGGATGACATCCTCAAGGATGGTCATGGTGCGGAGTTGACGGCCATCAAGCGCGAGTACTACCGAATCTGCGTCGGGCTGGTGGACGATCTGGCGGAGTCGGAGCAACTTGCGGGCGTTGGGCAAAATTCCACTGCTGCGAGCGGCGTATCGACACGTACCGCCGTCATGGGTCTGTTCGGGATGATGAACTGGCTTTACACCTGGTACAAACCGCGGGTTGATCCGGGCGCAGAGGTCATCGCGCGGCAGATCAGCGACATTTTCTTGCAAGGCGTGCGCGGCGACGGGCAGTCGGCGTGGCGGCCTTCCCGTCTGGACCATGCCATCGCAGAGCAAACCACCGAGGCCCTGCCCAGGAAGCGCGCACGGAAACGGTCCTGACATCATGATGACACTGGTCAGCAAATCCGCCTTCAACCGCATTGTCGTCGACCTCGCGACTCCTGTGGTCCGCATCACGCTGAATAATCCGCCGTTGAACGTCATCGATCTGGAGATGATGGGCGAGCTGTTGGCCGCGTTGGAGCAGATCGAGGCCATTCCGGAGATCAGCACGATTCACTTCGCGGGTTCGGAACGAGCGTTCTCCAGCGGCGTGGACATTGCGGCGCATGCGCCGCAAGAAGTGCGCAATATGCTGACAGCGTTTCACGGTGTGATTCGGGCTGTAGTTGCAACGAAGAAGCTGACCATCGCGGCCGTGAGACGCCACTGCCTGGGTGGCGCGGCGGAGTTGGCGATGCTGTGCGACGTCGTGTACGCCTCGCCTGACTCTGTCTGGGGATTCCCGGAGATCAAGCTGGCCTGTTTCCCTCCGGTGGCTGCTGCGGCGCTGGCGTCGATTGTGGGACAAAAGCTTGCTGCGGAAATGATTCTCACGGGGCGCACGATCACCGGTCAGGAAGCTCTGGCCGCCGGACTGGTCAATGGACTGGCAGCGGACCCCGAGACGCTGGTTGCCGAGTGCATTGCTCGGGTGTCGCAGTTGAGTCCAGCCGCGATGGCTCTAGCCAAGAAAGCTTTGTACGCGTGGGATTCGATCCACTTTGACAAGGGTCTGGCCCGCTCCGAGCAAATCTACTTAGAGGAACTGATGAAAACAACAGATGCCGAAGAGGGCATCCAAGCGCACTTGGAACGACGCAGACCACAGTGGACGGGGAAGTAGTTACACCTCCGACAGAGCAGGAGTTCGATGGAGTACGAGATATCAGTTGGCGAAGTGAGGTCCATGCAGGATGCCGGTCAGGAACTCACATTACTTGATGTCCGGGAACCGTGGGAATATGAGGTCGCGAGCATCGGCGGCAGCAAGCACATCCCTATGGGCGATATTCCAGCGCGCTTCAACCAGGAACTCGATCCGGAAGATCACATTGTGGTGGTCTGCCATCACGGTGTGCGCTCTATGAATGTAACCGCATGGCTACGTCAGCAGGGGTTTGAGAAGGTGCAGTCGTTGCGCGGTGGCATCGATCGCTGGGCGCGGGAGATTGACGCGTCGGTGCCGCTTTACTAGAGGATTCATTGCACATGAAAAAGGAACTCATCGAACTCCGCGTCAACGGGCGAACTCACGAACTGGCGGTCGAGCCCAACCGTCTGCTCCTGGACGTACTCCGACAGGACCTAGACCTTACAGGATCGAAACGGGGGTGTGACGATTCTTCCTGCGGCGCTTGCACGGTGCAAGTCGACGGGGTGCCGATGCTCGCGTGCACGATGCTGGCGGCGAGCTACCAGGGGTGCGAGATCACTACGGTTGAAGGTGTATCGGAGGGTGGAGGCCTGGCCGCCTTGCAGAAGGCATACGGCGATTTCGGCGGATCGCAGTGCGGCTACTGCACGCCGGGATTCATGATGACGGTGCGCTGGCTGCTGGCCAATAATCCTGACCCCAGCGAAGCGGAGATTCGCGAAGCATTGAGCAGTAATTTGTGCCGATGCACGGGGTACTCGCAGATGTACCAGGCGATTCGCGCAGTGATCGAGGCGGAGCGCAAGAGCAGTCAACAGGAGTTGGCAGGAGCGAAGCAGTAGTGAGCGAATTCTCCGTAATCGGCAAATCGATTGCCATGGTGGATGCCGCAGGCAAGACCACCGGGGCGGGCAAGTACACCGATGATCTCAGCCTTCCTGGAATGCTGGTGGGCAGGATTCTGCATTCGCCCTATCCTCACGCACTCATTAAGGGCATCGACACCAGTCGTGCGCGGGCGTTGGAAGGCGTGGTCGCCGTCGTTACTGGAGAAGACGCTCCTAATCAATACGGGATTCTTCCAGTCGGGCACGACGAGACGGCGCTGGCAGTGGCTAAGGTCCGGTACGTTGGTGACAACGTCGCGTGCGTGGCGGCCATCACGGAAGAGATCGCCGAGCAGGCGCTGGAGTTGATTGAGGTCGAGTACGAGCCGTTGCCGGCGTACTTCGATCCGGAAGAGTCGATGAAGGCCGAGCGCGACCTGATCCACGAAAACCGCGCCAACAACATCGAGAAGGATTACCACCACGTGTTCGGCGATCCGGAGAAGGGTTTTGCCGACGCAGACTACGTCGCTGAGGCGCGCTACATCGCGAACGAAGTGACGCATGCGGCGATGGAGCCTCACTGCACGCTGGCCAGCTTCGAGATCGATCCCCACACCGGCAAGCAGGGAAGACTGACGGTTTGGTCATCCACACAGGTGCCGTATTACCTGCAACACAAACTTTCGTTGGTGCTGGAACTGCCGATGTCGCAAATTCGCGTCATCAAGCCACTGGTTGGTGGCGGCTTCGGCGGCAAAAGCGAGATCATTCCACTGGAGATCATCGCAGCGGTCGCGGCCCGCGCCGCCAAGGCGCCGGTGAAGATTACCTACACGCGCGAAGAAGTGTTCTGGGCGCACCGCGGCCGTCCCCGCACCATCATCGACCTGAAGACCGGAGTGAAGAGCGACGGGCGCATCACCTCAGTTGCCTGCAAAGTGATCCAGGACGGCGGCGCGTACTGCTCGTATGGAGTGGTGACGATTCTCTACTCGGGTGCGCTGCTCGGCGCGCTGTATGACATCCCCAACATTCGGTACGACGGTTACCGCGTTTTGACCAACAAACCGGCATGCGGCGCCATGCGGGGGCACGGTACGGTCAACGTACGCTTCGCCTTCGAGTCGCAGATGGACGAGATCGCAGGCAAGCTGAACCTTGATCCAGCGGAAGTGCGCCGCATCAATCTGCTCAAGCCTCCGACCGTTACGGTGAATGGATTGCGCGTACTGAGTTACGGACTACCGGAATGCATCGATCAGGTCATCACACGATCCGCGTGGAAGGAGCGTCGCGGCACGTTGCCCAACGGCCGCGGACTGGGCATGGCGTGCAGTCACTACGTGAGTGGAGCGGCCAACAGCATCATCCGCTCCGATATGCCGCACTCGACCGTCAACATCAAGATCGACCGTGACGGCGGAGTCGTGGTCTACACGGGCGCATCGGAAATTGGTCAGGGCTCCGATACCATGGCCGCGCAGGTTGTAGCCGAGGTGCTGGGATGCAGTTTGTCGCGGGTGAGAGTCATTGCCGCCGACACTGATCTCACGCCGATTGATCTGGGATCGTACTCCAGCCGTGTCACGTTTATGGCCGGCAACGCGGCTTTGCGGGCGGCCGAAGACGTGAAGAAGAACATCGTGATCGCGGCAGCGCGGCGCATGAACTGCGCACCTGCGGATGTCGTAATGCGCGACGACCGTGTGTGGAAGCAGGGCGCTTCGTCACCATCGATTGACGCCGGCTCGTCGGAAACCGATGCGGCGCGGGGACACGTGGACGGACAAATCCTGCGCGGTTCCGTGCTCCAGACCAGGAAGGAAGAGGGCGCGAAGGACCATCTGAGTTTCGAAGAAGCCGTGGTTTCGG
>Ga0208478_1000304_pt1 | contig 18246 bp, 15 predicted proteins | sample NGESurdeep072012_5_FD_184462 | JGI IMG/M metagenome (GOLD analysis project Ga0208478, IMG submission 184462) | Arctic peat soil microbial communities from Barrow, Alaska - NGEE Surface sample 415-2 deep-072012 (SPAdes) | ecosystem: Environmental > Terrestrial > Soil > Wetlands > Peat ...
ATCCCGATGTTCTTCGACGGCGCCAGCGCCGCCCAGAACCCGAAAGCCTGCCAATCCGATCACAACGCGGTCGTGCAGGAGCCGAACGGCGATCCGGCTGACGTGGCGATCAAGTACCTCAGCCACGAGGACAACGAGACGATCACCGATCCCGTCAACGGAGGCGGCTGGTGGGACAACAACAGCGGCAACGAGGACGGCGACAACTGCAATGCGTTTGGGACGCTCACGCCAACCAACGGCACCAATCCCAACGCCTTCCTGCCGACCCTCGGCGGCAGCGCGTCCGCGGGAACGCTGTTCAACCAGAGCATCAACGGCAACCGGTACTACATCCAGAGCGAGTGGAGCAACGGTGACGTCAACTGCGAGATGCAGCCCAGCGCGGGGACCGTCACCGCCGGTTTCACCGTATCGGGACCGCAGGCCGCGGGCAATCAGCTGACCTTCGACCCGAGCGCGAGCGCGAGCACGATGGGCTACTCGAGCGTGACCTGGCAATGGGGCGACGGCACGCCGGACACGTTCAGCGCCGGCGGCCCCGCGATCACGCACCACACCTTCGCCTCGCCGGGGGTACGGCTCGTCACGCTCACCCTCGTCGACACCAGAGGCAATCTGTCCACCTCGTCGATGGACGTGGAGGTCGGCATCCCGCCGACCGCCGCGTTCACGCTCGTTCCAGCGAGCGTCATGACCGGATCGCCGGTCAGCTTCGATGCCAGCGGATCGACCGACCCGAACGCTGTCGCCATCAACTCGTACCAGTGGAGCTTCGGCGACGGATCCTCGGGGGCGGGTGCAACGACGACCCATTCCTACGCTGCCCCGGGCTCGTACACGGTGACGCTCACGGTGACGGACTCGATCGGCTTCTCCTCGGCGCCGGTGACCCGTCAGGTCACCGTCCTCGGCCCGCCCACCCCGGCCTTCGCCGCCTCGCCCGCCAACCCCGGCGCCGGCTCGATCGTGTCCTTCGACGCCGGCGCGTCCAGCGACCCGAACCACGGCGGGTCTGTGAGCAGCTACAGCTGGAGCTTCGGCGACGGCACGGCCGGCGCGTCGGGCGTGACGACGAGGCACGCTTACGCTGCGGCGGGCACGTACCCCGTCACGCTGACGGTCACGGACTCCCTGGGCCTGAGCGCCTCGACGGTCGAGCAGGTCGTTGTCGACGAACTGCCGACGGCTCGTATCGGGGTGAAGACGGCCCATCCGGCGGCTCGTGTCGCGGTCGCCTTCGACGGGTCAGGGTCGCGCGACGCCGACGGGACGATCGCGTCCTACCGCTGGAGCTTCGGCGACGGTTCGGCGCCGAGCTCGGGCGCCGCACCGAAACATACGTATGCCCGCGCCGGCACCTACAGGGTGGTGCTGACGGTCACCGACGGCTCGGGCCAGACGGCGGCGGCGGCGTCCTCGCTCAAGGTCGCGGTCGACTCGCGGATCGTCAAGACAGCGCTGGCCACGACCAAGAAGGGTCGCTTCCTGCTCGTCGTCGTCGACGGCGCCGGCGTGGTTCGGGCCGGCTCGAACAGGGTCACGCTGAGGCGGGCCGGCACGGCGAAGATCAGGCTCGTGCTGTCGGCGGCCGAGAGGCGAACGCTGCGCGAGAAGCACAGAGTGGCGGTCACGCTCACGATCGCCTACGCGCCGGCGATCGGGCCGGCGGTGAGCAAGAGGGTGAGCGTGGTCGTCAGGGGCTGATCGAGCCCCGAGCGGGCCCCGTGTTTCCCGCGCAGCGGCCAAATCCCTGGAACCCAGATCGAGTTTTGGTACATTCTCTCGAGCTTCGATCCGGCCCACCCGTGCCTATCGGGCCGTGCCAGCCACGACCACAAGGAACTTTCGATGGAGCCTGCATCGCTCGACAGCAGCAGCACAGCGACCGCTCGCCGCTCTGGTTCGCTGGAGAACCCCGAGATCGTGGAGAACGTTCCGGGTCACGTGATTCCGATCCTGGAGCGTGAGTTCGACGACTTCGACACGGAGTCGACGCGCTACCTCGCGGGCGGGCTGACCGAGACGGACTTCATCAAGTTCCGCCTCAAGCAGGGCGTGTACGGCCAGCGTCAGCCCGACGTGCAGATGATCCGGGTCAAGCTCCCGTTCGGCGGCGTCACGCCGGACCAACTCGACGCGTTCGCCGAGGTGATCGAGAAGTACGTCCCGCTGCGCAAGGGTCATGTCACGACGCGGCAGAACATCCAGATGCACCATGTGCCGCTGCCCGACGCGGCCAAGCTGATCCGCGAGCTCGGCGATGCCGGCCTGTCCTCCCGCGAGGGCTGCGGCAACACGATGCGCAACGTGACCGGCGATCCGCGGGCCGGGGTCCTGGAGGGCGAGCTCTTCGACATCACCCCCTACGCCGGCGCCTACGTGCGCTACTTCGTGCGTCATCCGACCACGCAGGCGATGCCGCGCAAGGTCAAGACGGCGTTCACGGCAACCGACGCGGACAACGCGATCACCGGTATCCACGACATGGCCTTCATCCCGCGGGTCCGCGACGGCATCCGGGGCGTCGAGGTCCGGGTCGGCGGCGGCACGTCGATCATGCCCCGCATCGCGCCGACGCTGTACGAGTTCGTCGCGCTCGACAACGGCGACTACCTGAAGGTGACCGAGGCCTGCATGCGGATCTTCGATCGCCAGGACTTCCTGCGCGTCAACCGTGCCCGCGCTCGGATCAAGGTCCTGATCGACAAGATCGGGATCGACGCATTCCGCGAGCTTGTCGAGGAGGAGCTCCAGGGCGAATGGGTGGCCGAGCGGGACTTCTCGCTCGACGCGATCATGTTCGAGCACGACGAGGAGGCCGGCGCCCCCGCCGAACCCGAACAGGCCGGCTCTGCAAACGGCGAGCACCGCGAGTTCCGCCACTTCCTCGAGTCCAACGTGCGGTCCCAGCGCCAGGCCGGCTTCTCGACCGTCGAGGTCACGATCACCCGCGGTGACCTGACCCCCGAGCAGCTGCGTGGCCTCGGCCAGATCATGCGCGAGTACACCGGCGGCTACGCCCGGACCACGGTGCATCAGAACCTGGTGCTGCGCTGGGTGCGGGACGGATCGGTGTACGACGTGTGGCGCCGGCTGAGCGAGCTCGACCTGGGCGCGGCGGGCGCCGATGAGATCACCGACGTCGTCAGCTGCCCCGGCACCGATTCCTGCAAGCTCGGGATCACGAGCTCGATGGGCCTCAACCAGGTCGTGCAGGACCGTGTCGTGCAGATGGCGATCAGCGACGAGCTCACGCGGCGGATCCACATCAAGATGAGCGGCTGCCCGAACGGGTGCAGCCAGCACCACATCGCCAACATCGGTTTCTACGGAGCCTCGATCAAGGTCGGCGAGCACACGATCCCGGCCTACATCCCGCACATCGGCGGGGCCTATGACGGGGGCGACGTGCGGTACGGAGCCCGGCTCAAGGCCCGTCTACCGGCCAAGCGCGTGCCCGAGGCGATCGAGCGCTGGATACGCTATTACGAGGCCGCGCGCGCCGAGGGCGAGGAATTCAACGCCTTCGTCGATCGTGTCGGCGTCCCCGAGTTCGAGGCGCTCGTGAAAGACCTGACCCTTCCCATCGAGTTCAGTCTCGAGAACGTGAACTTCTTCGTCGACTGGAGTCGCAAGGGCCCGTTCGAGGTTCAGCGCGGCGAAGGCGAGTGCGCGGTCTGATCACCCCAGAGCTCGAGGCCTCCTCCGCCGAGGAGGTCCTCGCGTACGCCGTAGAGCAGTTCCATCCGCGGCTGACGATGGCGTGCTCCTTCCAGAAGGAGGAGTCGGTGCTCGTCCACATGCTGACGCGGATCGAGCCCTCGGCCCGCGTGTTCACGATCGACACCGGCGTCCTGTTCCCCGAGACGCTCGCGACCTGGCGACGGTTCGAAGAGCGCTTTGGTGTGCAGTTCGAGGTCGTGGAGGCCCGCAGCCCCGGCGAGCCGTGGACGGCCGAGCGCTGCTGCGGTGCGGCGAAGGTGGACGCGCTCGAGCGGGCGCTCGAGGGCGTCGAGGGGTGGGTCACCGGCGTCCGGCGCGAGCAGGCGGCGACCCGCTCGGAGGCGCGCAAGCTCGAACGCGACGGGCGCCGCGGGATCTGGAAGGTCAATCCACTCGCCGACTGGTCCGAGCGCGATCTGTGGCGCTACATCCACGCTCACGATCTCCCCTACAATCCGCTGCACGACCATGGGTACCACTCGATCGGATGCGCGCCCTGCACGAGGCCGGGCGCGGGGCGAGAAGGACGATGGGCGGACCAGGACAAGACCGAGTGCGGGATCCACGAATGAACCCGTTCACATACGAGCTCACGCATCTCGAGGCTCTCGAGGCCGAGGCGATCCACATCTTTCGGGAGGTGGCGGCCGAGCTCGAGCGCCCGGTGCTGCTGTTCAGCGGCGGCAAGGATTCGATCGTGCTGCTGCGGCTGGCCGAGAAGGCGTTCCGGCCCGCGGGCTTCCCCTTCCCGGTCATGCACGTCGACACCGGGCACAACTTCCCCGAGGTGATCGAGTTCCGCGACCGCCGCATGGCCGAGGTCGGCGAGCGCCTGATCGTGGCCAGCGTGCAGGAGTCGATCGACACCGGCCGGGTGGTCGAGGAGACCGGTCCGCGCGCCTCGCGCAACCGGCTGCAGACCACGACGCTGCTCGACGCGATCGAGGCGCACGGCTTCGACGCGGCCTTCGGCGGCGCCCGGCGCGACGAGGAGCGCGCCCGGGCCAAGGAGCGCGTGTTCTCATTCCGCGACGACTTCGGCCAGTGGGACCCCAAACGTCAGCGTCCCGAGCTATGGTCGCTCTACAACGGGCGCATTCGCAAGGGCGAGCACGTGCGCGTGTTCCCGATCTCCAACTGGACTGAGCTCGACGTCTGGCAGTACATCGCCGAGGAGGGGCTCGAGATCCCCTCGATCTACTTCGCCCACGAGCGCCGCGTGTTCGCGCGCGACGGCATGCTCTATGCCCACAGCGACCACGTCGAGCTGATGGACGGCGAGTCGACCTTCGACACCTCGGTCCGCTACCGCACGGTCGGCGACATGACGTGCACCGGCGCGGTGCACTCGCAGGCCTCGACGCTCGAGCAGGTGGTGATCGAGATCGCGGCTACCCGGATCACCGAGCGCGGCGAGACCCGCGCCGACGATCGGGTCACCGAAGCGGCGATGGAAGACCGCAAGCGCGAGGGATACTTCTAATGTCGGTGGCCGCCGCGACCAACGGCCACCACAGTCTGGATGACGACGACGTGAGGATCTCCGAACTCCTACGCTTTGCCACGGCCGGCTCGGTCGACGACGGCAAGTCGACCCTGATCGGCCGGCTGCTGCACGACTCCAAGTCGATCTTCGAGGACCAACTCGAACACGTCGTGCAGACCAGTGAGCGCCGCGGAGACGGCTACGTCAACCTCGCCCTGCTCACCGATGGGCTCCGGGCCGAGCGCGAGCAGGGGATCACGATCGACGTCGCGCACCGCTACTTCGCCACCCCGCGGCGCAAGTTCATCATCGCCGACACGCCCGGGCACGAGCAGTACACGCGCAACATGATCACGGGCGCCTCGAACACCGACCTGTCGCTGATCCTCGTCGATGCCCGCAAGGGGATGACCAAGCAGACCCGCCGTCACGCGTTCATCTCCTCGCTGCTGCGGATCCCGCACATGGTCGTGGCCGTCAACAAGATGGATCTCGTCGGCTACGACGAGGACGTGTTCGAGGGCATCATCGACGACTTCACCGAATGGGCCGCCAAGCTCGAGGTCGGCGACCTGACGTTCATCCCGATCTCGGCGCTGGTCGGCGACAACGTCGTCGACCGCTCCGAGGAGATGGGCTGGTACCAGGGGCCGCCACTGCTCTATCACCTCGAGCACGTGCACATCGCGCTGGACCGCAACATGATCGACTGCCGCCTGCCCGTGCAGTGGGTCGTGCGCCCCCACCGCGACGAGTACCACGACTATCGAGGCTACGCGGGCCAGGTCGCCGGGGGTCTGTTCAAGGTCGGCGACGAGGTGATGGTGCTGCCCGGCGGCCAGACCTCGCGGATCGCGGCGATCGACACCGCCGGCCGCGAGATCGAAGAGGCGTTCCCGCCGATGAGCATCACGCTGCAGCTCGAGGACCACCTCGACATCTCGCGCGGCGACATGCTCTGCCGGCCCCACAACCAGCCGACGGTGGCCCGCGAGCTCGACGCGATGGTGTGCTGGATGGCCGAGAAGCCGATGCAGGTCAGATCGCGCTACGTGATCAAGCACACGACGCGCTCGGCCAAGGCGGTGGTTGACGAGATCCAATACCGCGTCGACGTCGACACGCTGCATCGCGACGAGACCGACGGCGGTCTGGCGCTCAACGACATCGGCCGCGTGCGCCTGCGCTCGAGCCTCGAGTTGCTCGTCGATCCCTACGCCCGCAACCGCACGACGGGCAGCTTCATTCTCATCGACGAGAGCACCAACGACACCGTCGGAGCGGGCATGCTCCTCGGCGCGCATTAGGCGCGTTAACGGTCCGTTGGGCTTACGTGGGCCCAACGGGACGGCCTTTATATTGGGACGCTTATGAATCGCTCCTGGGGAGAGCGGCTGAGGAGCCGCACCTTCATCGGCCCTGCCGTGTTCGTGATCACGACTCTGGTCGTCATCGCTGCGCTCGGGGTCCCGCAGCAGCGCGACGTGATCGCGATCTGGCTGCTGTTCGGCCTGCTCTGCTTCTCGCTGGCGGATCTCCGGGGCTACGCCCGCGGCGTCGTCTTCGAGTGGCTGCCGTTCATCGCGATCCTGATCGCCTACGACTCGCTGCGGGGCACCGCCGGGCATGTGTTCGGCGTCCACTATCTGCCCCAGCTGCAGGTGGACAGGGAGTTGTTCGGCGGCACCGCACCCACGGTGACGCTCCAGCGCTGGCTCTGGCACGGCCATGCTGTCTGGTACGACGTCATCCCCTGGGGGGTCTACCTGACCCATTTCTTCGCCACTCCGCTGGTGGCGGCGATTCTGTGGAAGGTCGATCGGGCACGCTTCCGCTACTTCGCCGCGCTCGTGGTGGTGCTCTCGTTCGCCGGCCTGTTGACGTATGCGTTGTACCCGGCGGCGCCGCCGTGGATGGCGAGCCAGGCGCACCTGATGGCGCCGACCACGCGCCTCATCCCGGAGGTCTGGCGCTACCTCGGCATCCACTCGGCCGGATCGCTGGTCGAGAACGGATACCAGTACGCCAACAACGTGGCGGCGGTGCCGTCGCTCCACGCCGCCTTCTCGCTGCTGATCGCGATCACGCTGTGGCCGCGCAAGCACACCTGGCTGCGCCCGCTCGTGGCGCTGTACCCGCTGGCGATGGCCGTGTCGCTCGTCTACGCCGGCGAGCACTATGTCAGCGACATCCTGCTGGGCTGGATCTACGCGCTGGCCGCGGTGTTCGCCGTCCGGGTGTTCGTGCGCCGGCGCGCCGCCCGGCGATCGGCTCGGGCGGCGGTTCCGGCGCCGGTGTTCCCGCGTGAGGGGCTGCCCGAGCCGGCCTACGCGCGCGAGCAGACCCGCTGATCAACGCCCTGAGACGGCTGCTGCACCGCGTTCGCAGGGCCCTCGCCGGCGGCGCTCCGGTCACCGCCGCGGCACACACCGTCGCGGAGCCGGTCCTTGGCAGGGTCCTCACCGGCCAATCGGCGGTAAAGTCCCGCGCCGCCATGTTCTCGAAGGTTCTGATCGCCAACCGCGGCGAGATCGCGGTTCGCATCATCCGCGCATGTGAGGAACTCGGGATCGCGACCGTCGCGGTCTACTCCGAGGTTGATCGCGACGCCATCCACGTGAAGCGCGCCGATGAGGCGTTCCTGCTCGGCCCCGGCCCGGCGGCCGAGAGCTACCTCGTCATCGACAAGATCCTCGAGGTGATCGAGCGCTGCGGCGCCGACGCGGTGCATCCGGGCTACGGGTTCCTGGCCGAGAACGCCGCTTTCGCGGCCGCGCTCGAGGAGCGCGACATCACCTTCATCGGGCCGCCCGCCTCGGCGATCGACGCGATGGGATCCAAGACGAAGGCCCGCGAGTTGATGGCGGCCGCGGGGGTCCCGATCGTGCCCGGCACGACCGAGGCGGTGGCCGACGTCGCGCAGGCGCGAACGCTGATCGCCGAGACGATCGGGTTCCCGGTCGCGGTCAAGGCGGCCGGCGGCGGTGGCGGCAAGGGCTTCCGGGTCGCGCTCTCCGACGACGAGCTCGAGGCGGCCTTCGAGGGCGCGTCCCGCGAGGGCGAGAAGTTCTTCGGCGACGCCACCGTCTACCTCGAGCGCTACCTGCCCGATCCGCGCCATGTCGAGGTCCAGGTCCTCGCCGACAAGCACGGCAACGTGATCCACCTCGGCGAGCGCGACTGTTCGATCCAGCGCCGGCATCAGAAGCTGATCGAGGAGGCGCCCGGCCCCGCCGTCGATGCCGAGCTGCGTGAGCACATCGGCAAGATCGCCACCGACGCCGCGGCCGCGGTCAACTACGCCGGCGCGGGCACGATCGAGGGGCTGCTCCAGGACGGCGAGTACTTCTTCCTCGAGATGAACACGCGGGTCCAGGTCGAGCACTGCGTGACCGAGATGGTGACCGGGATCGACATCGTCAAGGAGGGGATCAGGGTCGCTGCCGGTGCGCCGCTGTCGATCGCCCAGGAGCAGGTGCAGCTGCGCGGTCACGCGATCGAGTGCCGGATCAACGCCGAGGACGCGAGCAAGAACTTCGCCCCCGCACCCGGCTCGATCGGGGCCTACCACGAGCCCTCAGGGCCCGGGGTGCGGATCGATTCCGGGGTCGGTCCCGGGTCCGAGATCTCCCCCATGTACGACCCGATGGTGGCCAAGCTGATCGTCTGGGACGTGGATCGCGAGCAGGCGACCGCCCGGATGCTGAGGGCGCTGAGCGAGTTCGAGATCGAGGGCCTGAAGACGCTGCTTCCATTCCATGACGCCATCCTGCGCACCGATCAGTGGAAAGCGGGCGAGACCTGCCGCGACCTGATCGAGGACAAGAAGTGGCTCAAGTCGCTGGCCTTCCCGAAGGTCGAGGGGCCGGCCGACGAGGAGGTCGACGAGGCCCCGGTCGAGCATGCCTACACGGTCGAGGTGTCCGGCAAGCGCTTCGACGTCAAGGTGATCGGCCCCCCGATGGGTGTGGCGGTGGCCAGCAACGGCTCGGGGCCGGCCGCGGGGGGCCGCAAGGCGCCGCGGCGCAGTGAGCGGGCCGGCGGCTCGGGCGGCGGTGGCGGAGGCGACGCGCTGCCCTCCCCGCTGCAGGGCACCGTGCTCAAGGTCGCCGTGGAGTCCGGAGCCGCGGTCGAGGAGGGTGCGCTGGTGTGCGTGATCGAGGCGATGAAGATGGAGAACGAGATCACGGCGCACAAGTCCGGGACGATCTCGGACCTGCCGATCGCCGTGGGCTCGGCGGTGGCCTCGGGCGACACGATCGCCGTCATCACCTCAGCCGCCGAGTAGCGCCGCGTTCTGCTCGTGGATCCGGCGCTGCCCCTTGGTGCGGCGCGTCGCGGGCAGGGCGGCCCCGAGCCCCTCGGCTCCGAGCGCCCGCAGATAGGCGGTGTCCTCGCCCAGGAGCTCCAGCGCATCGGGGCCGGTGAGCGGGCCGCCGTGACCCGGGATGACCGTGTCGGCCAACCGGACGAGCGGCGCCAACCGCGCGAGCGTCGCGAGATAGGCCTCGGCCGAGCCGCCGGCCGAGAGCATCGGAATCTCCACCGGTGAGAGGTAGTCGCCGCACGCCAGCACTCCGAGCCAGGGCATCCAGTACGCAGTGCCGTCGGCCGTGTGCCCGTCGGCGGGAAGCAGGTCGAGCTCGTGCCGCTGCCCGAGCGCGAGGCTGCCGGGCACAGGCAGCTCCTGGATACCCGCCAGCGTGAGCGGCCCGCGACCGCTCACGTAGTGCTCCTCGTCGAACTCGCGGAGCTTGCGCTGCGCACCACCGGGATCGGCGGCGAGCCGGGCCGCCGTGCTCTCACCGCAACCGAGGGTAGCCTCGGGGAACGCGAGCCGCCCGAGCAGGTGGTCCCAGTCGGCATGCGTGGCCAGCAACCCGGAGACCGGAAACCCCGCCTGATCGGCGACGGCGCCGAGCGCCTCGAGCTCGTCCGGGTACACGGGCGAGTCGATCACGAACCCCTCGCCGTCGTCGCGCACGAACGTGCAGGTCGTCTGCCACACGCGGCTGACCAGCACGATCACGTCGGTGTGGACGGCGAGCGCCCGCACCGCGACCAGCCTAGGAGATGCCCAACAGCTTGGCGGCCTCGCGCAACGACGAGACCTCGGCGTCGGGCTTCTTCTGTCCCGACTCGAGCGCCTGCTTGCTGCGGTTGACCCAGATCACGGGGACCTTCTTCTTCAGGCACGGCTCCACGTCGTGGTAGTAGCTGGCGGCCACGTGGACCCATCCCTTCTTGCCCCCGATGCGCCGTTCGCATTCGGTGAAATGGGCGGGATCGGGCTTGTACGAGCGCACCTGCTGCGCCGTGACGACGAGGTCGAAATCGCTGGGGATGTGCCGGCGGGTCTGACCGAGCAGCTTGTCGTCGATGTTGGAGATCAGCCCGATCTTGTGCTTCTTGGCGATCTTCTGCAGCGTCGGGTTGGTCTCCTTGAACGGCTGCCAGCGCTGCACGGAATCGGGTAGGAAGCCGGAGCGCGAGGGCTCGAGCGGCCATCCGAGTTGCTTGGAGATCTGCACGGCGGTACGCCGGAGCACCTCGGCGTACAGCTCGTAGGAGCCGGCCTGGATCTGCTGCTGCACCTCGTGGAAGAGCGGGATCAGCTCGTCGCGCTCGATCGTGAACCCGTCACGCTCGGCCTCGGCACGGAAAGCGTCGTAGGCACCCGTCTCCCAATCGATCAGGGTGCCGTACACGTCGAAGGTCACAAAATTGACGGTCTTGGGGATAGCCACGGCGGCGGATGATGCCACGGGGGTCCGTGATGCTGCGTCTTGCCTGTCATCGTGGCCCGTCGCGCGTCTCGGCTCAGAGCTTTTGAGATAGGCTGCAAAAGCCGCCCATGGACCTACTCGAGTATCAGGGAAAGCAGCTTTTCGCCCGCCACGACATCCCGGTTCCGACCGGAAAACCGGCGCGCACGGTCGATGAGGCCGTCGCTGCCGCCGAGGAGATCGGCTATCCCTGCGTGGTCAAGGCCCAGGTCCAGATCGGCGGCCGCGGCAAGGCCGGCGGGATCAAGGTCGCCCAGAACCGCGACGAGGTCCAGCAGCACGCCGAGGCCATTCTGGGGATGGACATCCACGGGCTGACCGTCAACGAGGTGTGGATCGAGTCGGCCTCGGAGATCAGCTCCGAGTACTACGCCTCGATCGTCTTCGATCGCTCGGCCAAGGCGCCGCTGATCATGCTTTCGACCAAGGGCGGGATGGACATCGAGGCGGTGGCCGACGAGGACCCCGACGCGATCGCGCGACTGCACGTCGACCCGCTGCTCGGCTTCCAGGAGTTCCACGGGCGCCGGCTGGCGTTCGAGGCCAAGGTCGACGACGACGTCGTCCGGCCGGTCGGCGCGATGCTCTCGAAGCTGTACGACGCGTTCATCGCCGAGGAGGCGACGCTGGTCGAGGTGAACCCGCTGATCGTGACCCCCGAGCGGTCCGTCAAGGCGCTCGACGCCAAGGTCACGCTCGATGACAACGCGCTCTATCGCCACCCCGAGAACGCCGAGCTGCGCGATCCCTCGGCCGAGGACACGCAGGAGCAGATGGCGCACGAGCGCGGCCTGATCTACGTCAAGCTCGACGGCGACATCGGCATTCTCGGCAACGGCGCCGGGCTGGTCATGTCGACGCTCGACGTGGTCGCGCTGGCCGGTGGCAAGCCGGCCAACTTCCTCGATGCGGGCGGCGGCTCCAAGGCCGAGGCGATCACCAGCGCGGTCGAGGTGATCCTGTCCAACCCCAAGGTCAAAGCCGTCCTGTTCAACATCTTCGGTGGGATCACCCGCTGCGACGAGGTGGCGATGGGACTGATCGAGGCGTTCAAGCAGATCAACCCGCAGGTGCCGTTCGTGGTCCGTCTCGACGGCACCAACGACATCCAGGGTCGAGAGCTGCTCGCCGAGGCTCACCTCCCGAACGTGCACATCGAGTCGACGATGGACGGAGCCGCGAAGAAGGTCGTGGAGTTGGCGAACGGCCGATGAGCATCCTCGTCGACAAGAACACCAAGCTCGTCGTGTCCGGGATCACGGGCCGCGAGGGGACGTTCCACAGCCTCCGCAACCGGGAGTACGGCACCCAGGTCGTCGGCGGCGTGACGCCCGGCAAGGGCGGTCAGGACGTCGAGGGAATCCCTGTCTTCAACACCTTCCACGACGCGGTGGAGCGCACCGGCGCCAACACCGCGATGATCTTCGTGCCGCCACGGTTCGCCGCCGACTCGATCCTCGAGGCCGAGGATGCCGGCGTCGAGCTGATCATCGCCATCACCGAGGGCATTCCCGCGCACGACGAGCTGCGCGTCTTCAACACGATCAAGAAGAACGGCCGCTCCCGCCTGGTCGGGCCCAACTGTCCCGGCATCCTGTCGCCCGGCAAGGCGACCGTGGGCATCATCCCCGCCTCGTTCTTCAAGGAGGGCAACGTCGGCGTCGTCTCGCGCTCCGGCACGCTCACCTACCAGATCGGCAACGAGCTCGCCCGCAGCGGCTTTGGCAACTCGACGATCGTCGGGATCGGTGGGGACCCGGTGCCGGGCACCGACTTCATCGATGTGATCGGGCTGTTCGAGGAGGACCCCGAGACCGAGCTCATCGTGATGTGCGGCGAGATCGGGGGTGACGCCGAGGAGCGCGCAGCCGACTTCATCGCCGAGAGCGTGACCAAGCCGGTGCTCGCCTACATCGCGGGGTTCACCGCTCCCCCGGGCAAGACGATGGGCCACGCCGGCGCGATCGTGTCCGGCTCCAAGGGCACCGCGGTCGCGAAGGCCGAGGCGCTCGAGGCCAAGGGCGTGCGCGTCGGTCGCACTCCCACCGAGGTCGCCGAAGTCGCGATCTCGCTACTCGGCGCCGCGGCCTGACCCAGCTGCACCGGCGCGTGGCGGCCCCACCGGACGCTACGCTGGGCGCCTGCTCATGGCTGATCGGGGACCCAGAGCGGCCGATCTGCAAGCAGGTCTGGCTGAGATCGACGACCGGCTCCGTGAGATCCAGGAGCGGCTGCTCGCCGAGCATCCCGATCTCGGCGTCGTGGTTCCGGTGCGCCGGGGCCGCTCCGGTCCCCTCCCGGACCTCCTCGAGACGGCCCCGCGACCGGCCGAGGAGGCCGAGGCGCACCTCGCCGAACTCAGGCGCCAGGTCGGGGCGCTGACCGAGCTGCGCGCGAGCCTCCTGCTCTCGATCCGCGCGCTGCTCGACGGCTACGAGGCCGCGCTGCCGGCGAGCCCGGGCGACGCCGAGGTGCTGTCGCTGGCGGCCGGGCCGTTCCGGAGCATCGCCGCCGTGCGCGCCTTCGAGCGGCGGCTGTCGGAGCTTCCGGAGGTGCGCGAGGTTTCACGGCGCGGGTACGAGGGAACGGACCGAGCGATCGTCGAGGTCCGTCTCGAGGCCCCGACGGACGCAAGGCCGTAGTCTTCGACCCATGTCCAAGCCCATTTCGTTCGCTCGCGGCGCTCCGTCGCTCGACATCATCGACGTTGACGGCCTGCGGGCAAGCGCAGACCGGGCCTTCTCGGCGGACCCCGCCGGTGTCACCGCCTACGGCACGGCCGTCGGTTACGTCCCCCTGCGCACCTGGATCGCCGAGCGTCACGGCGTCGACGCCAAGCAGGTCATGGTCACGAACGGATCGATGCAGGCCGACGCGTTCCTGTTCGACGCGCTCGTCGAACCGGGTGACGCGGTGATCGTCGAGCGCCCGACGTACGACCGGACGCTGCTGTCGCTGCGCGGTCGCGGCGCGGATGTGCGCATGATCGAGCTCGAGCACGACGGGATCGACGTGGCGGCGCTCGGGCGCGTCCTGGCGGCGGGTGTGAGCCCGAAGCTCGCCCACATCATCCCCAACTTCCAGAACCCCGCCGGCTATACGCTCTCGCTGCCCAAGCGCGAGCGGCTGCTCGAGCTGGCCCGTGAGCACAGCTTCACGATCTTCGAGGACGACCCGTATGTCGCGCTGCGGTTCGAGGGCGAGTCGCTGCCGACGATGCTCTCGATGGGCGGTGACTCGGTCGTCTACGCGTCCTCGTTCTCGAAGACGGTGTGCCCCGGGATCCGGGTCGGGTACCTGGTCGGCCCCGAGGAGCTGATCGCCCGGGTGACGAAGATCGCCACGAGCACCTACATCTCGCCGAGCATGGTCTCGCAGGCGATCGTGCACGAGTTCTGCCAGTCGGGTGCGCTCGAGCGCTCGATCGAGACCGTCAAGGCGGCCCTCGGCGAGCGCGCCACGACGCTGGTCGAGGCTCTGCGCCGAGAGCTCCCCGACGCCCGCTTCCAAGTGCCGCAGGGCGGCTACTTCATGTGGGTCGAGCTTCCCCGTGGCACCGACGTGCGGGCGCTGTTCGAGGCGGCGTCCGAGCGTGGCGTCCAGTTCGTCAAGGGCTCGGACTTCGTGCTCGAAGGCGCCGAAGCCAGCCTCCGGCTGGCCTACTCGGGCGTGACCCCGGACGAGATCGAAGAAGGCGTCAAGCGCCTCGCCGAGGCCTACGCGCAGATCCGGTCGGCGCCTGCCGGCGCCGCGGTCTAGCTGCGGTCCGGAGCGCCGGCGCGAAACGGCGGCGCTGGTGCGGGTTATGAATCTTCATGCAGCCCGATGAAATCCGCGCGCTCGGCGACATCGCCGGTGAGGCCATCGGGGGTGCGGCGTCCCTCGTGCACGACATGCACGAAGGAATCGCGAGCCGGGTGTTCGCGGCCGTCGGTCCCGGCGCCGCACCGGTCCGGGTCCTCCACGACGGGATCGCCCGCGGCGTGTACTCGGCGGTCGGAGTGCTCTCCGGCGCGCTGGTCAAAGGGGCCGCGGCCGCGGTGAGCGTCACGCGCGCGCCCGACGCGCCGTCGCTTTCGGAGAGCGCGCGTGGCCGTGTGGCGATCGGAGCTCTGAACGGGGCGTTCGGCGACGCGCTCGAGCGCCGCGGGAACGCGCTCGCGCTGCCGATGACGGTGCGCCGCAAGGGCGTCGACGTTCCCCTCACCGAGCCGGCGCTGGCCCAGGCCTTCCCGCACGCCAAGCCGCGACTGGCCCTGTTCGTGCACGGGCTGTGCGAGACCGACGATGCCTGGAGGATCGCCGCCGATCGCCACGTGCCCTACGGCACCAGGCTGGCGCTGGAGCTCGACTACACCCCGATCTACGTCCGCTACAACAGCGGGCGCCACATCTCTGAGAACGGGCGCGATCTGGCCGGCGTGCTTGACCGGCTGACCGCCGCCTGGCCCGCTGAGGTGAGCGAGATGACGATCATCGGGCACTCGGCGGGAGCGCTCCTCGCCCGCAGCGCCTGCCATTACGGCGCCGGCAGCGAATGGGTGCCGAAGGTCCGCCATCTGTTCGCGCTCGGGGCTCCCCACCACGGCGCGCCGCTCGAGCGGATCACCAACGTGGCCAGCCACGCGCTCGCGCGGCTGCCTGAGACGCGCAGCTTCTCCCGGGCGCTCAACCTGCGCAGCGCCGGGGTCAAGGACCTGCGCTACGGCTACCTGCGCGACGAGGATTGGCATGGGCAGGATCCGGACACGTTCCTGCGCAACACCGGGCGCGAGATCCCGTTCCTCGACAGCGCCAACACGTACTTCGTGTGCGCCACGGTCTCCCACGATCCCCACTCGCATTTGGGGCGACTGGTCGGCGATCTGCTGGTCCTGCGGGCCAGCGCGTGGGCCCACGACGGCCACGGCGAGCGGATGCGGTTTCCGATCGACAACTACCGCCATCTCGGCGGCGTGCACCATTTCGAGCTGCTCAACCATCCCGCCGTGTACGCCCAGATCAAGCGCTGGCTGATGAGCGACCGGGCTCTGCCGGGCGCCGCCTGACCGCGCCGGAGCACCACATCCGCCAAGCTCGCGTTCGGCGCGCACGGATTCACCTGGCGTGTGTGCGACCCCGGCACACAAGCCGTAACCGCGCTCGGAGACTCAACGCCCGTACCGGTCCCGGCCGAGCACGAGCTGCTCGGGCAAGGCGATTCGGGCGGGCGGCGAAGGCTCGGCGAGGACGGACACCGTCTCGGCGACGCTGACGGTGACGGTGGAGACGTTGCCCGCGGCGACGACCTGAACGAGCTCGCCGTCGTTGGAGGCGACCTCCCCCTCGAGCCCGGGCTCGATGCCCGCGTCCTTGAGGTAGTGCAGCAGATCCTCGGCCTCGTTCTCGAAGCGGAGGATCGTCACCTTGGCGCCGGGCGCGCAGTCGGCCAGCGGCACCCCGTCGATCCGTTCGCCGACGCGGATCGGATGCCCGTGGGGGCAGGTCTTGGCCCCTCCGACCGAGGCGCGCACATAGGCCTCGAAGCGAGGCGTCATCGCGTGCTCGAGATGCTCGGCCTCCTCGTGCACGTCGTCCCACGGCACGCCGACGACGTCGGTCAGGAAGCGCTCGATCATCCGGTGCCGGCTCACGATCCGCTCGGCGTGCGAGCGGCCCGACGGCGTGAAGCTGATCATCCGGTCGGCGTCGCGGACGATGTAGTCGTCGCGCTCGAGCCGCACGATCATCTCGTGCACGGTGGGGGCGGAGAGCTGCATCGCCCGGGCCAGGTTCGCGCCGGTCATCGGTAGGCCCGCCTCGAACAGCCAGAACAGCGTCTGCAGGTATTCCTCTTCCGCAACGGTGGCGTGGGCGGCGGGCATGCCGGGATCGTAACCCAGCCCGTTGCTCGGCTCCGCCCAGGCCCGCAGACGCCCTGCGCAACCATTAGCATCGCTGGGCCTTGGCCCTACCCCTGAAGCCCCCGATCGAGCCTCAGCTGGCCCGGTCCAAGCCCGAGCTGCCGTCCGGCGAGCAATGGGCGTATGAGCCGAAGTACGACGGCTTCCGGGCGATCGTGTTCGTCGACGGCGACCGGGTCGAGATCCAGTCCCGCTCCGGCAAGCCACTCGAGCGATACTTCCCCGAACTGTCGTTCCCGGCCGGCCGCTACGTGATCGACGGCGAGATCGTCATCGACGGCGACATCGAGGCCCAGGACTTCGCCGCCTTGCAGCAGCGGATCCACCCGGCCGAATCCCGAATCGCCCGGCTCGCCGAGGAGACGCCGGCCCGCTTCATCGCGTTCGATCTGCTCGCCCGCGACGACGAGGCGCTGCTCGCCCAGCCGTTCGCCGAGCGCCGCGCCGCGCTCGAGGCGATGAGCCTCGAGCCGATCGCGCTGACGCCGCTGACCTGCGACCCGGCCGAGGCCGAGCCGTGGCTGCACAACGCCGAGGGCGTGGTGGCTAAGGACCTCGGGGCGCCCTACCGCCCCGGCCAGCGCACGGCCATGGTCAAGATCAAGCGCGTGCGGACGATCGACGCCGTCGTCGCCGGCTACCGCCCGGGCAAGGAGCCCGGCACCGTCGGCTCGCTGATCCTCGGCCTCTACGACGACGCCGGCACGTTGCACGTCGTCGGCCACTCCTCTGGCCTGCGGGCGGCCGAAAAGCGCGCACTGGTCGACAAGCTGGCCGCGTTCGAGACCGGACACCGCGGACACGGCGACCCCAGCCGCTGGAAGAACGACAAGGACCTCGAGTGGATCGAGCTGCGGCCCGAGCTTGTCGTCGAGGTCACATTCGACCACGCCAGCGGCGGACGCATCCGGCACGGCACGAGAATCCTGCGCTGGCGCGAGGACAAGGCGCCGACGGAGTGCCGGCTGGAGCAGATGCAGGCCCAGTAGGGCCGGCAACGCGCGTGGCCGGCTCGGGCATCCCGAAGACGATCCTCGTCGCCCCGGACTCGTTCAAGGGGACGTTCTCGGCCACCGAAGTCGCGGAGGCGATCGGCCGCGGCCTCCAGTCCGGCGGTCGCCCCGTCGACCTGTGTCCGGTGTCCGACGGCGGCGAGGGCCTGCTCGCCGCCGTGCTGAGGGCCCTCGGCGGCGAGGCCGCCCGAGTCGAGGTGTCCGACCCTCTCGCACGGACGGTGGCGGCCACGTTCGGGGTGCTGCGGGACGGATCGGAAGCGATCGTCGAGATGTCGGCCGCGAGTGGCCTCGGGCTGGTGGCCGAGGACGAGCGCGATCCGATGGCGGCG